>FLNY01002600.1_pt1 | contig 14432 bp, 13 predicted proteins | sample 1140381 | NCBI WGS metagenome assembly FLNY01 (sample SAMEA3878172, study PRJEB12797) | bioreactor metagenome | biome: Moose rumen | place: Sweden | collected 2011-10
GACTCTGTTTGCTCTTGTTCTTACCACCAGAATGTATCCAAATTTAAAACTTTACAGCGAAACCAACAGTCTTGATATTCATAAAACATTCAAAAAAAATCTTGATTTGCTGTGGGATTATTTGGAATTTCATGAACATCAGATTGATTTCAATGAACTGCAGGCTGAATTTCTTGAACTAACCCCGGAATACAATGATGAGGATAATCTTGGAAAAATTACTGCAAGTCTGGCGTGTCAGGCTCTACTGATAACTTTTGATTCTATTCTGAATCACACTAAAAAAGAAGCGCTTCTTGCCTCAGAAAAGTCTGTTGTCACTGTAATTAAATATCTTGAAGTTAGAGATAACACTCTCTACACCGATGAGCAGATTGTGGAACAGGATGCAATCCAGGCAGAATTAGATTTTCAGATGAAACTTGTAGATTTACTAAACCACAAACGAAATGAGCATACATTTGAAAATTTGAAAGAAATGGCTGAGAACTCAGGATTTTCAAATATAGGAATACCTATATCTGATTAATCCCCCCAAAAGAATGTTATTTGAACATTTATTCAGATCTTAAAACTGAAATACTTATGACCGATAAACCTAATATAACAAGGACAGAGCTAGAATAATAGTACAAGGTGTTTTACAAAGCATTTAAACTAAATTTATCCGAGAAGAATAAGGAAGACACTCAAATTTCCATCGGATTCTTCAAATACTCCCTAAAACTCTGTAACCTCAAATCTCTTTCACTATGAATAGCTACTCTCTCATCTATAGGCCAATCAATAGCAATATCAGGATCATCAAATCTGATACCTGTATCTGTTTCCGGATCATATTTTCCATCGCATTGATACAACATAACAGTCCCGTCTTCTAAACTCACAAAGCCATGAGCAAAACCACGAGGAACATAAAAACTAAAGTGATTTTCAGCACTCAATTCACATGCGATCCATTGCTTATAAGTAGAGCTATTTGCTCTAAGATCAACAATCACATCCCAAACTTTTCCGGCGACTACAGACACAAGCTTGGCTTGTGGATTATGTGTTTGAAAGTGAAGCCCCCTAATAACGTTTTTCATGGATCGTGAAGCAAATGTCTCATTTAGAGTAAAATCTATACCTTCACCTATATATATGTTCCTCTCAAAGATCTTTGTGAAACCTCCACGATTATCTCCAACATTGAAATTACTGATTAGATATGCTCCTGTTAATTTCAGCTCTCGAAATTCAAATCCTGCCATCAGCCAACCTCCCTAATCCACGCTACAGTCTTGTTTATACCTTCCTTGAAAGATATCCTGGGAACAAACCCAGTATCGTTCTTAACAGCATAAATATCAAACTCCTTATATGTTAGAGATACACCACTGAATGGTAGCTTTCCTAAGCCAATTTCAATACTAGGATCAACACAATCCCTCAATGTAATTAAAAATTCCTTCAGTGGTTTAGGCTCATGGCTACCAATATAATAGGTTCTATTACTCTTTCCTTTTACTCCGATAGCTACGAATGTCTTAGCAGCATCCGTCACATAGATGAAATCGTAAAGTTGTTCACCAGCAGAAAAAGCACAGTATTCACCCTTTAGCATCTTACGAATACTTGTATTCACAAGCCGAGGGCTCAATTCTCCAGGTCCATAAATGTTAGATATCACAGCACGAATATAATCCACACCTAAAGAACCTGCGATTGTTCTCGCCATATAATCAGCAGCAACCTTCGCAGAACAATATAGGGTATTGAGTCCAGGCGTTACATCTGTGGCCATAGTCGCTTCTATCTCATATTCCATGATACTAGACGCAAACACAAACCGCTTACAACCCATATCAGAACATGCTCTTACAGTGTCGCATGTATACTGAACATTTTTAATCTGAACATCAGCATCTCCGCGAAGAGTTCCTGCACTTCCGACCCACGCAAAGTGGTAAAAGACATCGACATCACGATCTGTAATAAAGTCCGCAAGATTCCTGAAATTTGAGAGATCTGCATATACAATACGAAATCCATAATTCTTCCCGATATCGCTAAAAAGTTCATCCGGCCGACGGACAATTGCTATAACTTCAACACCTTGCTCAGATAATTCTTTACAAACTGCTGTTCCGACGAATCCATTCGCCCCAGTTACAATTGCTTTTTTCATCACGCATTAACCGCTTCAATAATAACCTTGGCCATATAATCAATCATCTCATCTGTCATTCCTGGATATACTCCAACCCAAAATGTATTGTTCATGATGAAATCAGTATTTGTCAAATCACCGGCCACACGATACTTATCTGACCCCCTGATCTGATCAAAGCAAGGATGTTTGATAAGATTTCCAGAGAAAAGAAGACGAGTCTGAACATTGTGTTCTTCCAAATATCGTGTAATCTTGTTTCTCCCCCCTTCCTTAACCGAAATCAAAAATCCAAACCATGACGGTTCACTGTTCTCAGCTGGCTCAGGAAGAATCAGCTTATCACTAACACACTCCAATGACTTGTGAAGTCTATTCCAGTTATGCCTTCTTCTCTCAATAAATTTGGGGAACTTCCTCAACTGTTCGCAGCCAATAGCAGCCTGCATATCAGTAACTTTAAGATTATACCCAAAGTGACTGTATACATATTTATGATCATAACCAACCGGAAGTTCACCGTGTTGGCCATCAAAACGGTGTCCACAGAAATTGTCCTTCCCACTTGGACAAATGCAGTCACGTCCCCAATCGCGAAATGACAGAATGAGACGATGAAGCATAGAATTGTTTGTATACACAGCGCCCCCCTCTCCCATCGTCATATGATGAGGTGGATAAAACGAAGATGTGCCGATATCGCCCCAAGTTCCGGAAAACTTAGTCTCTCCATCGATAGTATATTTCGTTCCTAGTGCATCACAGTTATCTTCAACGAGCCAAAGCTTGTGCTTATCGCAGAACTTCTTCACAGCTTTCAGATCAAACGGATTACCAAGAGTATGGGCAATCATAACAGCCTTTGTTCTATCACTTAACGCACCCTCAAGCTTCGTCACATCAATGTTATACTGAGGTACATTAACATCGACGAATACAGGAACAGCGCCATAATTAAGGATGGGGGTAACAGTCGTCGGAAATCCGCAAGCAACGGTAATAACTTCATCACCAGGAAAAATCTGCCGTTCACCAAGTTCTGGCGCAGTCAGCACCATGAAAGCAACAAGATTTGCAGATGATCCTGAATTAACAAGATGTGCATACTTTACACCAATCCAAGAAGCAAACTCCTTTTCAAACCGATTAGAGAAACGCCCCGTAGTAAGCCAAAAATCTAATGTTGCATCGGTTAGAGCCTGCATCTCTTTTTCATCGAAAACACGGGATGCATAAGAGATACGATCACCTGGTTTGAATGCTTCCTTCTTCTCCTTAAAATCATGATAGTATTGCGCTACCAATTCCTTAATTTGTTCTCTTGCTTCTGTCTCATTATTCCAAGTGGTCATAATCACTTTACCTCCAAAAATTCTTTTATCTGCTTATCCATCACACGGCGAACATCTTGTCCTTCTACCCAAACTTTGCTCCACTCCACCACTTTCTTTACAGCGGTCTCAAGATTCCAGTGTGGTTTCCATCCAAATATAGTCTTGAGTTTTGAGCAATCTAATTTCAAAAAATTCGCTTCGTGAGGTCCTCCTTCGTGCTTACTAACCCACTTGAGACCTTCGCCCCAATGCTTGACAAAAAGTTCAACTAAAGCACTCGTCTGAAAACAATCTTGGTCATCAGGACCTACGTTATACCAGGAAGCATATTTGTGATCTTCATACTGCTTTGCTGCAATCATGAGATAAGCGTATATCGGCTCTAAAACATGCTGATATGGACGAGTTGAATATGGATTACGGACAATTATGTCTTCATGATTTACAGCGGCCCTTATACAATCTGGAATAATCCGATCGTTTGCAAAATCTCCACCACCTATGACGTTACCGGCTCGAGCTGTTGATACAGACACACGACCATCAGCGAAGAAGCTGTTCTTATAACAGTGGGTCACAAGTTCTGAACATGATTTGGAGTTACTATACGGATCGTAACCATCCAAAGGCTCATTCTCTCTATAGCCCCACTCCCATTCCTTGTTCTCATAAACCTTATCTGTAGTCACATTAAGAAATGAACGGATAGAACTAGTTTGTCTAATAGCCTCACAAACATTCACCGTTCCCATCACATTGGTACTGTATGTGCTGACTGGATCAGCATAACTTAACCTCACAATAGGTTGCGCTGCCATGTGAATTACAATCTCAGGCTGATAAATTTTAAAGATCTCAAGAAGATAGTCTAAATTTCTTACATCGCCCTTGATATGAGCAATCTGATCCTTTACTCCACAAAGATCAAACAATCTCTCCTCCGTCTTACTACAACTTGAATATCCAATAACCTTTGCTCCAGCATTAACAAGCATTGTAGACATCCAAGCCCCTTTGAATCCCGTATGTCCTGTGAGCAATACTTTTTTTTCTTTGTAAAATCTCAAATCGAAACTCATTACTCCTCCCAAAGCTTCCATGGAGCCTTACCTTCTGCCCACAGTCTCTCCAACTTCTCCATCTCACGCTTAGTATCCATGCACTGCCAAAACCCTTTATGAACAAAACCAGCAAGTTGTCTATCTTTTACTACCCTATTCATCGGCTCATACTCAAAAGGTTCATCTCCATGTATATAGTCAAATATTGAAGGTTCCAATACCATAAAGCCTATGTTTATAAGATCTCCGTCAGTGTCAGACTTTTCACGAAAAGCATCTATTATTCCGTCTCTACCCACTTCCACAACACCTTTGCTCTGAGTAAAACTATACATGCACAGTGTTCCTATTTTCCCATGAGAGTTGTGATAATCAAGTACCTTAGGAATATTGACATCAGCAACACCATCTCCATATGTGAGCATGAATCGTTCATTGCCTATATAATTCTTTATGGCCGTCATTCTTCCACCTGTTGATGTATTAAGTCCTGTATCTACAACAGTAACCTTCCACGGTTCCACATGCTTGTTGTGAACAATTATTTCATTATTTCCTCTTGAATAATCAAACGTAATATCAGATGTGTGTAAGAAATAATCAGCAAACCACTCCTTTATTATGTGCTGTTTATACCCGGCACATATAATAAATTCACTGAAGCCATAATAAGTATAAGTCTTCATAATATGCCATAGGATAGGCATACCGCCAATTTCAATCATTGGTTTAGGTCTGAATACAGATTCCTCAGATATTCTTGTGCCTAATCCACCAGCAAGTATTACGACTTTCATCTGTGTTCCTCCAAACTTTTATTCACCTAGGCTTACATAGAGATTCCCGAATTTCAGATATATTCGGTTTATATTTATCATTTTTAACTCTCTCGTAATTTAGTTAACATCGACTTTGGTATACGATACATGGTAACCCGAATTTATACTTATCATTATAGTAAAAACGCCCATAGGACGGACGTTGGTTCTTTAAAAATTTATATTGATACACATCACATAATTATTAAATAATATACTTGTTGTTTCAGCAGCAGTCGAAAATCCTAGTCCAAAATTTTTTTGATCTACGATCCTTAGATCAAATTTCGGACTACGCAGGCCCTACACAATAATATTGACTGTATTGTGAGCTATACAATAGAGATAAGATTAAAATAGTGCTAAAATGCGCGCCTATATGTAGAAACTTCGTCATGCACTTTATAAATTATTAAGGGTTATAGCAAATGGGTAGTCCTTTAGTAAGTATATGCATTCCGACTTATGAATGCGAAAAAACCATAATAGAATCAATAAAGTCAGCTTTAAATCAGACTTATAAAAATATTGAGATAATTATTGTAGATAATTGTTCATCTGATAAAACTTATGACTTGCTAAAAACCTTTAATGATCCAAGAATAAAACTCTATAGAAATAATAATAACCTGGGAATGTGCGAAAATTGGAATGAATGCCTAAAATACGCAAAAGGTGATTATATTCAATATTTACACGGCGACGATATTTTATTTCCATACTGCATAGAAAAAAAAGTTAGTTTAGCCATAAAAGATACTAGCATTGTTTTAGTGTTCAGTTCTACAGAAATTATTAATTCTAATAATAAAACCTTGATGATTCGCAGATATAAAAATAAAGATTTGGTTCAAGATGGAGAGAGTCTTGTTTACAAATCATTGTATACTCGAAATATATTCGGAGAACCTTCAAATGTTCTTTTCAAACGTTCTGTTCTCGAGCAAACTGAAGCGTTCTGCAATAAATTAAAGTACTCAACGGATTGGGAATTTTGGTTAAGAATTGTACATTATGGTAAAGTTGGTTACATTGCAGATGCACTAACAAAATATAGGGTATCTGATAGCAATACAACGAGCAGCTTGATGATAAAAGAAATATTAAATGACGATACCATAATGATTGAACAATTAAAGAAATTTGGTAAATACAAACTTCCTTTTTACAAAATTTTTATCCACAAATTCATCATTCGGTTCAGAGCTTATGCACGCATAATTTATATAAAATTATCATCTAACAAGTAAATTATTATTCAGGTTACTTATGAAAAGTATTTTATACATTGTTATACCTTGCTATAACGAAGAAGAGGTTTTGCCTATAACATATAAATTGTTTTTAAATGAACTGAACACATTAGTCCAAAAAGAGAAAATAAGTACCAAAAGTAAAATAGTATTTGTAGATGACGGTAGTAGTGACAATACGTGGCAAATTATCTCTGATTTAGCAAAAACTTACGAAGCAATAGAAGGTATCCAACAGAGCAGAAACAGAGGACATCAGAATGCAGTTTTAATGGGAATGTTGGACTCAAAGGATAAATGTGATATTTGTATTACAATAGACTGCGATGGTCAGGATGATGTTACGACTATAGAACAAATGATAGATAAATATCATGAAGGATACGAAGTTGTATATGGAGTTAGAAATAATAGGGATACAGATACTATTTTCAAAAAATATACTGCGTTAAGTTTCTATACATTGCTTAAAAAAATGGGAGTAAACGTTGTATATAACCATGCTGATTACCGATTAATGTCAAAATCAGTTCTTGAAGGATTATCACAATTTAAAGAAGTAAACCTATTTTTACGAGGATTGATTCCTTTAGTTGGCTTTAAAAATACGAATGTTTACTATAAAAGAAACGCAAGAATTGCAGGAGAAAGTCATTACCCACTAAAAAAAATGCTAGCTTTGGCAATTGACGGCATTACAAGCATGAGTACAACACCATTACGCATAATCACATGTTTGGGTATTCTAGTTTCTTTTCTTAGTTTCTTATTTATTTTTTGGGTTATTATCGGTTACTTTTTAGGAAATACTTTATCAGGTTGGGCTAGTTTAGTTTCTGTTATTTGTCTTCTTTGTGGTTTTCAACTCATCAGCATTGGAATTATTGGAGAATACGTAGGAAAAATATACTTAGAAGTAAAAAATAGACCTAGATTTATAATAAGCAAAAGAACAAAGCATAATGAATAAAAAAGCAATTATTCAATTCATAAGATTCATTTTGGTTGGAATATCAAACACATTGGTTGGATATTTATCTTATTTACTCTTTATTTGGTTGTTGTCTTCTTTTGATTTTAAATACGATTATATTATGGCAAGCGTACTATCTTTTATAGTTAGCATTCATTGGGCTTTTGTTTTTAATAAAATTTTTGTTTTCCAAACAAATGGATGGAAAACAGTAGCCCCAAAAGAACTTTTCAAGTCTTATCTTACCTATGGTTTTTCTGGACTATTTTTAAACAATCTGCTTTTATTTTTATTCGTAGATATTTGCGATATATCAAAATACTATGCACCAATTCTTGTTCTTTTCTTTTTGGTCCCATTTAACTACCTAGTTAACAAATATTGGGTCTATAGAATTAGATAAAAAATGAATACTGACAACCTAGTGCTATGCCTATTAGACATGATGAGTTCTAGAATACAGCTACATATAATTAATAATAAACAAGCATGAAATGAATACAATTCAAATAAAACAGCGGCACAAAAAATAATATAAACAATGGGAAAAAATCATGACCAATTTAATAATAGAATACTACGAACCGTTAACATATTTTGCGTATTTTATTTTGTTCTTAATTAACTTTATTATCATTTTGTCTTATTTTAAACTAAAAACTGAAAGCAATAGTAAAAAGATTGTATTCGATGTCTTCTATGTTTTTTATGGCATCATATTTATCACATTAGAACGTTTCTATACTTTTTTTTGCATGAAAACTAATATCGACGAGTCATTTCATTTAGGTATTGCATTGAAGTTTATTAATGGAGATCATTTTTGGATTGACATTGATCCATCTTCTGTTGGACCTTTGAACACGTTATTATTTTCATTAGTGAGTTGTTTTACAAATGAAATGTCTTATTTCACAGCTAAAATTACAACAATGATAGTTATATGTGTATCTTTTGCTTTACTATATTTTTCATTTGTAAAAATAATACCGCGAGCAATTGCATGTTTGATAACAACATGTTACGCCATACACTTTTGTTATCCAGATGGGCCGACAACAATATCATATAATAGCGAAATAATTTTATTATTACTCATGTCCTTATGGCTATTTTTTTACGTCTATTCTCAAAATAATAATAAAAAAATATGGAATTATTTTGAATTTTTTGTCATAGGTTTGATGCCTTTTGGCAAGTTGCAATTTGCTCCTGTTGCTCTATTTTTATTCGTCTTCCGTTTAATATCTATACTCCAACAAAAAGAAAATTTACATTATTCCAAACTAAAAAAAGCAACTCTGCTTAGTTTAATTTGTGCAGTTCCATCTGTCATCGTGCTTTCTGATGCATTGATTCATAATAGTCTACTTTGGTTCTTTAGATTCTATTTTTTTAATATGATTTCTTATATGAATGTTGAACACTTAGGAAGCGAAGTAAATCCATACTCTGTAATGATTCATAATTTAATATTTTTTTGGTCAAATTTCTTCCATCTATCCGTTCTAACATCTCTGAATTTTATCCTTATAATATTATGTGCAATGAAAAAAGAATACAAAGTATCATTATTTTGTTTTGCCCTTATTGTTTTATCTGCATTTGAGGTCGTAAAACCATTATTTGATTTTTCCCATTATACAAACATAATGATCATCCCTTTATTTGCAAATTGCGCAATATTGCTACATAAGTTACATAATAGGAACATTAACATTTTTGTGATTGCCATATCCATTTGTTTTATTGGATATTATTTTAACCATTTTGATAGAGATTATAAATTTAAAGCATACTATGTAGAAAATCCCGGAATTCTACCAGAATGGATGGCAATAGCACAGGATATAAAATCCCAATCTAATGAAGCTGATCGGTTAGTTGTATGGGGATGGATGGACGAATTATATGTTTTAACAGGTCTTCCATCAGGAACAGCAGAAATTGCAATAGGTGGTTTTATTCCTCACCAATTGGTTAATCGTATATATCCTAGTTACACAAAACAGAAATACTTAGATGATATTCTTAATAATAAACCTCGTTTTGTGATTGATACCCCATCACCTATTACCAATATATATAATAGTTACGATTATCAATTAAAAAACTATCATGAATTTTGGCAAATTATTAAAAATAATTATCATTTGTCCAAAGAATACAGAATAGCTAATAATCCAGAAGATTGTGATGCTAATCTTGACTCTTGCATAAGGATTCCTTTGTATGAAATTAACAGCACTAATGAAACATAATAAAAACAATACCATTATCATAGAAAATAATTAGGCGAAATTCTGTTATTCTATAAATCTATTAAGAATACAAAACAAAATTGAACACCCAAGAAGGCCACTCAATCACAAAAGAGAGAAAGTGGTCATCTAAATAATCTTTGACTCTAGATCCACACGAGATCATTCAACTATTATTCTTACTTTTTTTGCTACAACAAAGAACCGTAAAAAGAAAGACTGTAGAATTATGCATATAACAAACGATAACATCGACATAATTTCATTATTAAAAAAACAATCAATAATAATAGAAATTACTATCGATACAAAAATTGGAATAAAGTAAATAACTACAGTTGACTTATAAATAAATGAATCCGGTATTTCAAGTCCTACTACTTGCTGTTTTACTAAAGACAAACGCTGTATGTTGGAGATCTTTAATAATTGACAATTATCATCAGAAAAGAATAATGAAACTGACTTAGAAGCACACTTCTGCTTAGAAGGACAACTTCCGCATGCTTCATTTTTTGAGCATTTAACAATAACAAAGCGCTCGTTACAATCAATAACAATTCCTGGTACAATCATTTTCTCAATTCAACATTGTCTGCAATCATTTTGGCCATACTTGGAGGAATCACACCGATCACAGCTACATCATATTTATCTGAAACGCGTTGACGGAAAATAGTAGTTCCGTTTATGGAACTTAGAGGAATTCTAATCTCCGACTTATGTTCAGTCAAATAAATTGAGACATCGGTTAAACCGTCAGATATAAGCATATACTCTGAACTTTCATTATTATTTCTAATAGCATGCTTGTTAGTCGCAAGAACATCAAAATTTGACGGCACAGATTTAAGATCCCAGGTTAGTCTGTCCTTGTTTTTTTCAACCGTATTTACAGTTTTTATATCCTCTGGCAGGGTTGCCATGATATCTGTCAGGAACGCAGGATTACTTTCCAAAATATCCATATGAATAGACATGAAACTTTTAACAAGCTTTCCCTTCTTATCTACTACATCCAACTGAAGTAAAAGGCCTGAATTCTGATCAATACATAGAACCAAAGAATAACCCAACCTGTTTTTAGGAATAAGCTTGATTACCTGGACAAGCTTGCCCGATATTCTTGATTGTCCCGATACGAGAGGAATATATCGTTTCAATATTTCATCAGCCCCGAGACTGATAAGCCGCAGATATAAGTTTGGAAACTTAACATCTTCAACTGCATATACATTCGAGTTAGGTTCAAGATACACCAAACGGTTACGATAACTCAACATTCCCTGGGGAAGACCGTTCAAGTTGTTAACAAAGAGTATACTGTCACTGTCAAAAATTCCGTGAGAAATTTTCATTGGATTTATATTAGATACAGTAGCTTCTATCAGATAATTGTCATAAAGATAATGTTCATGGGATACACTCATATGCTGCAGTACAGCAGATGCGATCTCTAGATCATCTTCACTGATTGGTGAGTTGGCTGATTCAGCCTGATGCCACGACATCACCAGGGCTGATAACAGAATTACGCTAAAAAAACGAAAAAACCTATATTTCGGCATACAGCATTTCACAAATGTAAATTACTTTCTTACACTGTAAATACTTACTTGATAATCATGATCGCTCAAAAGAGACTCAACTTTAGACAGTTCATTCTCGGCAACAGGATCAAGTTCTCCGCCATTATATGGTGAAACCTGGTGATTCATTACCTCGTTCATGTCAATGAAATCAAGACTATCGAGTTCCGCACCCTGTCTGTTAGTTTCAAAATGAGCACTTACAGGAGAAGCGTAACCACCGAAAGGAGTGGTTCCAATTACGTTGTCTGTGCTTTCAGAAGATCCTATAGTAACTACATTAACTCCAATTACAGATGCAACAAGAACCGATGCAGCAATAGCACCCTGTCCGATAAATTTCATCCATCTGGATGGCTTTCTTACCGGTTTAATCTGAATCACTTCGGATTCATTATTCAATTCCACCGCACTGTGCTGTTTAGCTTTTGGCGCCATAACAATAGGTTCTTTTTCAAACTTGGATGCAAATCCGTCCATAAAAGAACTGCTTACTGAGCCGATCACTTCATTTTTCAACAGACTTTTCATCAAGTTGTATCTTTGCCATACTTTAAACTGTTCTTCATCATGAACGATTTCCTTGATCTGTGCAGAAGTCAAATTTTCGCACTCATCATCGACCATGGATGAAATCTTTTCGTATTGCTCAGTCATTCTAAAAACCTCTAGTTATCCAAAAACGGTTTTATAACCTTATCTAAAGCTTCTCGAGCTCTTGAAATTCTTGAACGTACCGTGCCTATTGGGCAATTCATTTTTTCAGCAATCTGTTCATAGCTCATATTTTCCATTTCGCACATGACAACTGCCATTCTAAGTTCACTTGGTAACGCATCTAGCGCCGCTATAAGCTGCGCCTTGAGTTCCTCGGAAGAAAGTACACTCTCGGGATTACTCAGATCATGAAGCTTCTGACTTCCGTCATAGGATTCTATTTCAGGATCCGAAACATCAACAGTAAGTGTATTCTGGGCCTTGTTTTTAAGAAAATTCTTGGCACAGTTAACAACAATCCTGTAAAGCCAGGTGTAAAACTCACTGTCCCCTCTGAATGAAGGAAGAGCCTCATAAGCTTTGATAAAAGCCTGCTGGGCTATATCCTCGCGATCAGCCGGTTCATATATATACTTTCCCACCACATTGAGAACTTTATACTGATACTTCACAACCAAAAGGTTGTAAGCATTCTTATCGCCGTTCAAGACGTTTTCTATTATCTGCCGGTCGAGCTGTTCATTTGTAAGCTTAACCGACTCATTTTCTCTTGTAGTAGCCAAATTTCTTAACATACTCACTTAATGTATGACTAACAAAACTTTAAAAAGTTCCGAAAAAAATATCATTTTAATAAAAACTAGCTTTTCTTATATAATACAGTAGTTTTCGATTGTTCAGATTTTAACATAAAAAAGAGAAACATAGTTAACTATATCGGGCATCTTGTGCGTGTTGGAGGGAAATTAGAAATGTCATCAGTTTCAGCACATAATCAAACTGTAGTCGACAACAATACAACACATCCGTTTAACTGGCTCAAAAATAGCAATATGCTGTTTTTTTTGATTTTTGCACTTCTTATTGTGCCTTATTCCAATTTTATTGATTTCATAAATCAGGCAAACTTTCCTCAGTTTGTCAATTTTATCAACTACTCCTTTGTTTCACTTTTCTCTTTTATTGGACTGATTTCTCTGTGTAAAAATCTGAAGATTTACGGAACAACAACAATCAGGATGCTGATGTTGCCTATTCTTTTTATACTTATTTCAGGTATGTTCCACCTGGAACTTTTTTCTTACATTACAAACGAATTGTTCCCGTATACCGCTTTTTTTATTCTGTTTTATGCGCTTCATCAGATGAGTTACAGCGAGAAAAACAGACTGAACATAATTTTCATTCTATTTTTAAGCTGTCTACTTAGTTCATCTTCCTTATCCTTCGCAACATTGTTTAGTATACCTGTTCATCCGAATAATTTCAGTAGCATTGTACCATTCGTGGGCATTACAATCGGTATGTATCTGCTCAATAGCAAAGCATCATCAATCTACCGTACATTACTCGTACTCTTATCTGTTATATTTCTTTCAGTTTTAGCTTTTCAGAATATAACAATAGAAAACATCTGCATTGGAATTATACCGATAGTTGGATTGCAGATATTACTAATTAAAAATGACAGAAGATTGGGGTGGAGCACACTTATATGCATAGTATGTACACTAACAATTGCATATTTTTTGCAAAGTTACGGAAGTTTAGATCTTTATAATAATTATATAAAAATGAAAGACGAACTGTCTCAGACTGTTCCAACCGCATTGAAGCACATCGTTATAGGCTCAGGCTACAACACCTACAGTTTTGCAAATTTGGAAGCAAATCCTGGATTTTATATTGAATATCCGGACAGCAAATTTCTAAAACTAGCAACAGAATGTGGCTTACTTGGTATAGTCTCATGGTTAACCATAATATTCGCAATTTTCTACTCTATTTTTACCGGTTCCATTAGTTTAAATTCAAAACTAAACAATCTATTTTTAATATGGCCGTTTATTGTAATGTTTTACATAAGTAACTACATGCACAACACTTCTCTCAGCTACATTTTCTTAGCTTTTATCTTGTATCATATTGACAGTTACACGAATATCAAAACAAAACCAACAACAGTCATATCGTTATCTAGAAAAGGAATTTCAAAAGTTTCGTTATCCATTCTGCTTATTCTAGTAGAATTCTTTACTGTAACAGGATTATTTTCAATCTATCAGATAAGTACTCTTGAAAATTCAAGTGAGTGCGAGAATTTGAAGGGAAAAATTATTAATCCGTTCACTGTATCATTGAAAAAAACAGAACATGAGTTTGAATGCATATACAACACAGGTGTATACATGCCATCACAATCATTCTTAAGTGTTTATTTGAGACACTCATTAATGGAAACGATTCCTTACAATCCTAAAGTTGAATATTTTC
>FLNY01000061.1_pt1 | contig 14419 bp, 11 predicted proteins | sample 1140381 | NCBI WGS metagenome assembly FLNY01 (sample SAMEA3878172, study PRJEB12797) | bioreactor metagenome | biome: Moose rumen | place: Sweden | collected 2011-10
TTTGGGAGACAGCGGTCTCCCTTTTTATTTATTTGCATTGCTGGTTGTTTTTTTTCTCTCTGTAGGATGCAGACAACCTCGTCGCTACGCTCCGAGAACGTCTGCATCCTACAGAGAGGGATGTCTATTTTCTACTCCAAGAAATTGCACTTCTATCTTGAAAGTATAGCTTTGATGTATCTACAAGGAGTATAACTGTCATTTTTTGATTATCTTTGCATCCGTGATGGAATAATTCCCATTTGTTTTTAACTTGTTTTTCCAGCACTTAGGTAAATGAAAAGAACATTCGTAAAAGCTATTTATGCAGGCATGGCTGTCACGGCATTATCCACGATGCTTGTGAGTTGCCACGATGATGACACCGTATCGGGTTCCAAACCTATTGCGGGGGAGTATCTGTTGCCGATGATAGAAACTACCGACATCCACGGCTATATCGTCAATGCCACGTCAGCCGGCGATGTGCATTACAAACTGGCATACATAGCCGACAAGGTAGCCGACATCCGTGGGCGTGGCGAGGCTTACAACAAGGAGGCTCTGCTACTGCTCGACTGCGGCGACCTATATCAGGGCAACACTATCTCCAACATTCAGCAGGGCGTTCCCATCGACATCGCTATCGACCGTATGGGCTACGATGCCGTAGCCGTGGGCAACCATGAGTTTGACTGGGGCTTTGAGAATATAGTAGAACCCGACGCCACGCTGCGCGACTATGAATACAATGGTCAGCAGTATGCCAACATGGTGCCAGTGACTTGCGCCAACCTCTATAGGAACGGCGTGCGTGCCTCCAACACAAAGGACTATGTCATTCTGGAGAAAAAGGCAATGGATAAGCAGGGCAACAAGGTTAAGGTGAAAATAGGCGTGGTGGGCTTTGCTGACGACTGGTCGTCGTCAATCATGGTAGCTGAGTTTGCCGACAAGGGCTACTCCATACGTAAGGATTTCTCCATTGCCAACAGCATCGCATCGGAACTGGAGCAGTCAGGACAGTGTGATGCCACCATACTGCTCGTACACGGTGCTGCCGACAAGATGGCACAGAAGCTTGGCTCTGATACTCCTTTTGACATCGTGCTCGGCGGACATACACACGTAAACATCAGCGGTGAGACGGAATGGGGACTGCCATACCTGCAGGCTACATCATACGGCGAAGCCTATGCCTATACGCAACTGAAGTTCTGCGTCGATGATAACGGCAGGGTTTCCTTCTCCAGCGTGGTCAATACCGACATCGTTGATGTTGACACAGCCCACGATACGCACACTCAGGAAGGAGAAAATGCGGAAGACCTCGACAGCGACATCCTCGCCGTGTCTGATGCCGCCATCGGTAAGGTGGAAACGATACTCAGCACCGTTGTAGGCCATATCAACGTGGATGCAACCAACAACTACCCTGACGTGAGCCTTTCCATACCTGGAAGTGACGGACGTGCATCGGTGATGGCAAACTGGATGTGTGACATCTACAGAACTGCCAGCAAGGCCGACGTAGCCTTCGTAAACAGTGGCGGCGTGCGCACGTCGTTCGTGCTTAACGGGGAACCGACACGCGACATCACCATAAGCAACATATATGATATATTCCCCTTCGGCAATAATTTATATCTATATCAAATCACATACGCCGAACTCCTTCAGTTGTTTGACTATGCCCTGACAAACGGCGGTCAAGGACTCCTGTCGCGAGTGACAGGCATTGATTGCTATTTCACCAAAAAAGAAAATGTCAGTGACAAGGATAATAATTATTATACCTATGCGGTACATTCGCTTGTCAAGGATGGCATCACCATCTACGAGAATGGTACATGGACTGACGACTGGGCCTCGCGCACGCTAAAGGTCGTAACGAACAGTTTCACTGCCACGACCGACCGTGTTGACAGCTACACGAATATGCACAATCCGATGGTATCGTGGAACGATACGCCCCGGCTCATCATCAGCAATATCGTGGATAACGAGAACGCCCTCCGTGTGCTCAAGGCAGAGGCAGTAGCCAACGAAGGCCTCCTTTCCATCGACACCAAGCCCCACTTCATACTCTACACAGAATAAGACATAGTTAAGGTGGGTTCTTTTACGTACACACTCGACTGCAAAATTACTAAATTTCTCGCAAATATCGGAAGGAAGTGCAATAAAAATTCTATTTTTCGTAATAAGGGAAAAGTCATGTAGTAAATATGAAAGTCAGAGGGAAACAGACACGAATAAGCAAAGGATTTAGATAAAAAAAGTTAAAGAATTTGCATAAACCAATGAAAATGTGTAAATTTGCGTGATATTATGCGTGAAAAGAAGCGCAGGGTCAGGGCAAGGTGCCCTCAGGCCCATAGATGAAAACAGTAAAAACAATAAGAAACTTAAATGAACGTAATTACAAAAACCGTCTCACTGCCTGATGGACGCACCATCACCATCGAGACTGGAAAACTGGCCAAGCAGGCCGACGGCTCATGTACCCTCCGTATGGGTAACACCGTACTGCTGGCCACTGTTTGTGCCGCAAAAGATGCAGTGCCAGGCACAGATTTCATGCCACTGCAGGTAGAATACCGCGAGCAGTATGCCGCAGCAGGACGATTCCCCGGTGGCTTCACCAAGCGCGAGGGCAAGGCCAATGACGATGAGATACTGACCTGCCGCCTTGTGGACCGTGCGCTCAGACCGCTCTTCCCGAGCGACTTTCACGCAGAAGTCTATGTAAACGTAATACTCTTCTCGGCTGACGGCGTTGACCAGCCTGACGCTCTTGCAGGCTTCGCCGCATCATGCGCACTGGCTTGCTCCGACATTCCGTTCGAGTGCCCAATCTCTGAGGTGCGCGTGGCTCGCATCAACGGCGAGTATGTCATCAACCCTACCAAGGCACAGATGGCTGACGCCGACATGGACCTCATGGTGGGTGCAACAAAGGACAACATCATGATGGTTGAGGGCGAGATGAAGGAAGTGCAGGAGGTTGACCTGCTCAACGCTCTGAAGGCTGCCCACGAGGCCATCAAGCCTATGTGTGTGCTGCAGGAGGAGCTGATGAAGGAACTCGGCACCGACGTGAAGCGCGAATACTGCCACGAGGTCAACGACGACGAACTCAAGGAGCAGATCAAGACTGAGTGCTACCAGAAGGCCTACGACGTAGTGAAGCAGGCTCTTGAGAAGCAGGCTCGCGCAGAGGCTTTCGAGGCTATCATCACAGAGTTCAAGGAGAAGTATGCCGCTGCCCACACCGACCTCACAGAGGACGAGCTGGAAGAGAAATACGCTCTCTGCGACAAATACTACCACGACGTGGAGCGTGACGCAATGCGCCGCTGCATACTCGACGAGGGCATACGCCTCGACGGTCGTAAGACAACAGACATACGCCCGATATGGTGCGAGGTAAGTCCGCTGCCAATGCCTCACGGCTCATCTATCTTCACACGTGGCGAGACACAGTCGCTCACCACCTGTACGCTCGGCACAAAGCTCGACGAGAAACTCGTTGACGACGTACTGGAGCGCTCTTATCAGAAATTCCTCCTTCACTATAACTTCCCACCATTCTGCACGGGTGAGGCTAAGGCACAGCGTGGCGTAGGCCGCCGCGAGATTGGTCACGGACACCTGGCATGGCGCGGACTGAAGGGTCAGATACCTTCTGACTTCCCATACACCGTGCGTCTGGTAAGCCAGATTCTCGAGTCTAACGGCTCATCATCAATGGCTACGGTATGCGCAGGCACACTGGCACTGATGGATGCCGGCGTTCCGATGAAGAAGCCTGTATCAGGTATCGCAATGGGTCTTATCAAGAACCCAGGCGAGGAGAAGTATGCAGTACTCTCTGACATTCTCGGCGATGAGGACCACCTCGGCGACATGGACTTCAAGACCACCGGTACGAAGGACGGTCTGACAGCTACGCAGATGGATATCAAGTGCGACGGACTGTCATACGAGATTTTGGAGAAGGCTCTCATGCAGGCAAAGGCTGGTCGTGAGCACATCCTCGGATGCATCACCGACACCATAGCAGAGCCACGCGCCGACTTCAAGCCACAGGTGCCACGCATCGTACAGATAGAGATTCCGAAGGAGTTCATCGGTGCAGTAATCGGTCCTGGCGGCAAGATCATACAGCAGATACAGGAAGATACCAACACCGTCATCACCATCGACGAAGAGGATGGCGTAGGCAAGGTGCAGGTATCAGCTCCAGACAAGGACTCTATCGAGTCTGCACTGCAGAAGATCAAGGCCATCGTGGCTGTGCCGGAGATTGGCGAGGTTTACGAAGGCATCGTGCGCTCGGTAATGCCTTACGGATGCTTCGTTGAGATACTGCCAGGCAAGGACGGACTGCTCCATATCTCTGAGATTGACTGGAAGCGCCTTGAGACTGTCGAGGAGGCTGGTATCAAGGAGGGCGACACCATAAAGGTGAAGCTCATGGAGATAGACGAGAAGACTGGCAAGTACAAACTCTCACGCAAGGTACTCCTTGAGAAGCCCGAAGGCTGGGAGGAGCGTGAGCGTCGTCCACGCCGTCCGCGTCCGGAGCGTGGCGAGCGTCGTCCGCGCCGTGAAGACAGAGCTGAATAAGGCTTTAGGTTATAATAAAATGGTAAAAGCCCATCCTGCATGCTTAAGCAGGGTGGGCTTTTCGTTTTCAAGTCTTTGATTTTTTTTACTCGAATGACCACAAATCATCCACGAATTGACCATTTAATTTAAAGATAATTACATGGTCATTTATGGGCGTTATATGTTAGAAGCCAACAACATTTAAACATATAATTATCACGAATTATCCAATTATTCATAAATTATTAAAGATAATTATATGTCTATCTATATTTGAAAATTGATTGTCGAAATCTAAAAAATATACTAAGCAACAGGAGGATTCCACAGTGGTTCGCTCTCCCATCCACGTGGGAAGCCCATTGCATTTATATCAATGGAGGGGTAAGCATGGAGCAGGGCATCAATCTTTGCCTTCATATCGTTGTTCGGTGAAATGATGTCAAGGAAGTACTTAATGATACAGAGACTGAAATAAGCTTTCTTTTGGTTGACAGTAATTGCAATCCAAGGACGCACCATACGTCGCTGAGTCAAAACGCTCAGAGCAAATGTACGGTTCCATATGCGAGCGTGATGACCGCAGTTATTTCTGGCAACAGTGATAATCGTCATCCATGAGTTAAAGACTGGTACTCCCAGGAAAAACTCTTGGGCAATCTTCTTTCGAATCTGATTACTTTTGATGTTGTCGTATATCCTTGTCAGTACACCCAAGGGAAGTATTTCGGCCAACATCCAAGAAGGTGGATATGGGTTAGAATACGCGTTGCGGAAATGCCCAATGAAATCTTCACGCGACTTAGCCAGTTCTACATCTATCAGCTGCTTTGTCTTGGCAAAGCAGCTGGCATCATAGAAACACGTCGGGTCGGTTATCCAAAAGGGATCCCCTGTTTCACGGCTCGTTATGTTGACAATGGCACTACGGACGGCTATCTCAATCTTCTCAATCTCGTTAAACATTAGCAGGCGAAGATGCCTGTCGAAGCGATACATGTCCAAGGCTTGATTGAAAGTGGCTCCTGTTTTGAAAACATGATTTTCCTTCGGTGTTGTCAAAAGAGGATAGAGATAAGCACTAAATCTGTAATAACCGATGTGGCGGAGATAGTTCTCCGTACGTGCCATATTCTCAACGTGGAGTCCACGAGATTGTAGCAATGTCACCAGTTGAGCTGGTGATGAGTATGTCTTTGAATAATGGGCCATAAGAAAATAAAAACGACCCGCCGATTTAAGCATTGTGAAGAGGCTTGGCGGGTTCTCGTGATGCAAAGATACTGCTTTTCTTTGAAACAGGCAAATATTTTTGAAAAAAGAATAGAGTTAGCCTTATAAATTGTCGTTTTGTCTCAAAAGTGCCAGCTCTATCCTATTTTCTCTGAATTATGTAGGCTAAAAATCTTTCCGTCAGAAGCTGAAGCGTCGGCCGTTCCATTTCATTGTCCTTTTCAGTGTTCTGCCGCTGCTGCGTTGTATTCCTGATACCGTGAGGTCCTTGCCTATCTGCGGCAGGTCGAAATATACGTAGCCTTCACTCCAATCATAGGCGGCAGGACTTATTCCGACATCGGGGTTGACGGTCATGCGCTTCGTGGCGTTGTCGTAGCGGAAGAGGGTGATGCCGTCATACTGTCCGGGCTCGTATTTGCCGATTCTGAAACTCTTCACGTTGTAGGCAAAGAGCTTGTGCTTGCCGTCGCTCTCGTTCCAGTAGCACATCTCGATGACGAGTTTATCACCGTCAACGCCTGATGTGTATTTCACGTAGCCGTTCTTTTGGTCGATGGTGAGCGACTCGTTTCCTTCGAGCGACAATCCCTTCTTCTTACGATACCAGGCTTGTTTCATGGCATTGGCCGACTCGTCAATCATTTCTTCCTCGTCGTCGTCAGGCAAGGCAAATGAGAAGAAGGCCTCTGCGAAATCGCTGATGGTGGGCTTTGCACCCTGATAGTTCACTCGTACAGATTCCTGAGCTGCGGCAGCCAGTGCGAAGCAGGCAAGGAGGATGGATAAGAATGTCTGTTTCATTTGTAGTGTGTTAGATGTAATTTTTTTTGTTTATGTTAGCTGTTGTTGAGAAATTTAATACACCTTTATTCTGTATATGAGGCTGAGCTCCAGTCGGTCGGTATTGAAATCCGCCAGTCCGCACTTATCGTTGTAATCCACCCTGCTGCCGATGTAGGCCAGCGACAGGCGCGCATCCTGCGTAAGGTCGGGAATCCACTGCACGGCGGCCTGGTAGCCGTAGCTGCGGCGGTAGTTGCGGAAGGCGGGGTTGTCCTTTGCCGATGCAAACTCCATCCTTCCGCCAAGGATGCAGTTCCAGTGGGGCGTAGGCTGGTAGGTCCAGTCGAGCAACAGCGAGTGATAGCGCGTGCTGCGTGCCACTTTGCTTGTGGCAGGGTCGGCAGCCCTCATCTCGGTGGTTATAATCTTATGGTGGTCAATCTGCTCCCATGCACCGTAGTAGTCGAGCGTCAGCTGCCACTTGGGCATATTGAGGCGCGTGCCCAGCATCAGCAGACTGCTATACTTGTTTTCCACCTCGCTCAGCAGCGAGTATGACCATAGAGTCTGCAGTTTTCCGCCACACATATTGCCTATCCAGTATAGTGAGCCGGCCAGCGGATGCTTCGAGCGTTTCAGTCCTGCCTTCTCCGAGTAGTAGCGCTTTGTGTCGTTGTTGTTGGTATTGTATAGTCCGAGCATCAGCGTGTTGTTCTTGCCGACGTTGTATGCTCCGTGAACGCCCAGGTGGAAACCGTCGATACCGTTAAGCCAGTCGCAGAACTCCAACACGTTGATTGGGTTGTCGTCATACTGATAGCCACCCAAGGCAACACCCAATTTACCTGCTGACAGCGTGAAGCGATCGTTGAACTTATAGTTCACGGTCATGATGTCGATATTGTTGCTGAAGTTGTCGCTCTGTTGTTCGCCAGGTCGGTTCAGGCGGTAGCGGAAGCGGTAGCTCCAGTGCTCGTTGAGATTGCCGAGCATCTCCACCCTCAGCTGTCTGCCCTTGAAGGAGCCGCCCTCCTCAGAGCCGTCGCTCTGCCTGCTGCCGAAGCGCTCCTGGTTGTTGAAGCGCTCCTGATATGAAATGTGGGTGTTCAAGTATAGGTTAAAGGCATTCGACTTCTTCTCCAGCTTGAGCACGCGCTCCGCCAGCGACTGTGTCTGTTCCCTTTCGTTACCCAGTCCGTTGAGGTTGCCCTGAGCCGTAGCCGTCTGTATAGTGGCTGCAAGCAGTGCAGTCACGAAAGTCTTTGTAATGTCATTCATGGTGTGTAATAGTATTAGTTCATCTTCGTCATGTGGTAGCCCATGCGTTTGAGTTGCATGGCTGCACCGAAGAGGTACAGCTGTCGCAGACAGTCCACGTAGGCGTGGAAAGCCTCCTTCGTGCCGGGCTCTATCTGCTGTCGTAGCAGTGCGCTGTGTACTCGTGCGGCGCACTCGCCCACCGTCTGTTCCGTCTGCTTGTAGCTGTCGCCTTGCAGTCTGAGCACCTCCTCGCGTATGTACTCGTCCATGGCATCGTAGCCGCGCTTGTCGCGTATGTAGGCATACATATTCTCCAGTCGTGAGTAAGTTTCTCACTCCGTGTCCCAGTATTTCGCCACGGCCATGCCCAGATACATCATCCATCCCAGCGAAGCCTTCGGATAGTTGGCATATTCTCGTATTCCGTCGGGTATGTAAGCCTGTGCTATGTGGTCCCATTTCTCATATACGTCGGGACAGTCGGGCAGTCTCTCCTCCGCCTCGTCGAGCGACCTGAGATAGCGGTGCAGGTCTTCCTGTATCTGTTGTTCGAAAGTCATTCTGTCGTTATTTTTCTTTTTTTTGAATAAAACCTATAAAACTTCTAAAACTCAGGAGAGCATGCCTTGTTTTAGTTGTTTTAGCAGTTTTATTCCAAATGCAAATTTACAAACTTTTCCCATTACTGCAAAACTTTTCCCTTGTAAAATTTGCGGGGGCAGTATTTTTCTGCTGAAATGTAAGTCCTGTCATTCTATTTGTTTCACAAGGCTTTTAAGGTAGGCATCGGATACATTACTAATGTCACTTTTGTCGTATATGGTCATCAGTGTTATGTGGATATCTGTGAAAGTGTTTATGTGATGCAAAGGTAGTGAAAAATTGGCGCATTCGACAAACCCTGTGGGAATGTGGTGCAAGTACTAACCCAAAAACTGTCGACAAACGATACGATATTGCCCAAAAATTTATTTCTGAGCCGTCAGGCTCCAATGATTTTCAAAAAGGTTTTCCAAGGATTTCTGCCCGCAGGGCATAAAAAAAGATTCGTTCCATTCGAGCAAACTTTTTAGGGGTTGGAAAGAAAAGAGAGGGTGTAAAAAAAAGAATTTTGTATAGACAGCCCCATAAAAAACGGAGGGGACTGTCCATACAAAATTCTCTTAGTACAGACACAGAGTCTGTATTTCAAGCCATCGTCTGTCTTTTCTATTTTACCAAGATCTTACTCACATTCCCATCTGATTCGCGCACGATGTTTATCCCTTGCTGCAAAGCGGGCTGCACGGTGCCATTCACGGAATAAATAGCGCTTGACTTAGTTTGCAAGGCTTTTGCAAGAGTGATGCTTGAAGCCTGATTGTCTATCTTGTAGAAAACAGCCCCCTCACTTTTACCTTTACCATTACTGTAAATCTTTTTAACTAAATAGATTTTACCATTTATCTTGATAATTTTATTACTACTGGTGCTATAATAGCCGGTGCCGAAGTCATCGATAGTGGAAATGACAGTACCGTCTTCTGAAATCACCCTAAGACCTACCACTACGTCTTTTTGAGAAACCGTTCTGTGATCTATTTCCCCGTCACCATCTTGATCTGTCTCATTAGTAATTTCCTGTACAGACTCATATACAGGCACACAATATTCAAACTTATCGTCTGTATTGAACAATGTCTGCGAAAGGAAGAATTCATGGTCAGGATAGCTGCCACTGTCATAATCATCGAAAGAGAAATCCTCGTTGCTTGTATATGTGTATTCGGATCTACTTGTTGTTTCCCAATCACCTGTGTACGCCGTGAAAATTTCCACATCAATTATGCTAATCGTCCCATCACCGGAATTCCATTGATAGTACGTCCTTGGGTATTGCTTTCCGTATGTACCATAGTTCCAATAATCAGACTCTCTTGCTGGCCATAACTGATAATTATCCTTTACCTCAAAGGTTCCTCCAAAATATGAAGACACATATTCCTTGGCTTGCTCCCATGTACCAGTCCAGTCTTGATTTGTCTGATAGTCCTGCACCTTTTCTCTTTCTTCTTTATCCACGATGACCTCCGGCTTCCGTTGTTGATACTCATATACCTGGGAATACTCAGGACGATTGACAGCAAACGATTTGACAAGCTCTATCTCGTCGTTATAGACATAAGCGTTTCCGTCCTCAGAGATAGTAGTAAGATAGGTGGTGCTTCCACCATAAGCGAAACATTTAGGCACTACCGAGTAATCACCTGTCGTGATGGTCTTGCTCGTTGTCTGGGCAACTGAAGTTGCACTCAATGCCATGAACACTGCACATAGATAAATTTTTCTCATTTTCTCAATAGTTTTTTACACTGCCCAGTCCCTACACAGTCATTATTATACATAGAAGAAGCGTGGCACTGATTATGTCCACTCTTCTATAGGAGGTCCTGAGAAAACCCTTGAGCACGAATGGTATAAACAGTCCACGCTATACGCATGAACCGTCACACTTCTCTTGCGCTCGTTTAAGAAATTTCTCAGGTTTCCTATAGGCAAGTAAAGCATAACGCTTCTTATTATCAATATGTCGTGCAAAGATGGCATATCGCCACTATGCGTTGCAAAGGTACTCAAAAAACTTCAATTATCGCTACTTTTAGTGTCACATTGGTGTGATTTTAGATAAAATTTGCTTAAATTACGTGCGAAAACCCGTTTTTCTGTAGTTATTTCAAAAAAAAAGAGTACTTTTGCAAACGGAATTATTATATTTGGTGTGTTGGCTTACGCTTGCATGCTTTTTGGTTTTTTATAATGGATATTGCACAAAAAGATAGAATTGCAGTTAAGAATTTTGGACCAATTCGAGAAGTTAATGTTGAATTGGGTGATTTAACTGTGCTTATAGGTGCTCAGGCAAGTGGAAAGAGTTTGTTCCTACAAATGTTCAAATTGATAAAAGACCGGTTTGCCATATTGAAATCGCTAGAAAACTATGGCTTTGTAGTGAACAACAAGTTAGAGAATCTGCTGAATCGCTATTTGGGCGAAGGACTATCAAGCATGTGGTCTGAAGAATCCGAGTTTATTTTGAATGACAAAGCATACACTCGTAAGTGTTTTGAGAGTTCACCTAAAGGAAATCCCGCAGATAAGGTTTTTTACATCCCTGCTCAGCGTATTTTGAGCATTGCTGATGGTCGTCCAAAATATTTTATGGAATTTAGCGAGAATGACCCCTTTGTGTTACGTAAGTTCAGCGATACATTAAGGTTGCTTATCCAAAATGGCTTAGGGGATAGTGGAGTTTTATACCCTCTTCCTAATAGACTTAAATCTACAATCAAAAGAATGTATGACAAGGCCATCTTTCATGGTGGCAAGGTAGTCCTAGATGAGAAGGGGGGGCAGCGTAAGATTGCAATGAATGTTGAGAACATGCATCTTCCTTTAATGACATGGAGTGCGGGGCAAAAAGAGTTTATGCCTCTGTTAATGGCATTCTACTGTCTTTCTGGACCTCCTCAGAACGTTGTGAATCGCAATGAGTATGAATACATTATATTAGAGGAACCTGAAATGGGTTTACATCCTTTAGCAATCCAAACTATTATCTTGCAAATGATAGAGTTTATACATGCTGGCTACAAGGTAATTGTATCAACACATTCACCCGTACTATTAGAGTTCGTGTGGGCATACAATTACTTGAAGAGCATTCCCGAAGATAAGCGTGTTGGTGCATTATGTGAGGTGTTTGGTATGCAGAGTAGTAAAAAATATAATCTTAATTTCTTAAATGATATTTATGAGAAGGATATTAAAACATATTATTTTTCGCGTGATACATCCGGGAAAGTAAAAGCTAAGGATATTTCTTCTCTTGATGTTTATAGCGAGGATGTGGCTATAAACGAATGGGGCGGTCTCACCCAGTTCTCAAGTAAAGCAAATGAGGTCGTTTCAAAGTATATGGCACAATATGGCGAATAAGAAAAGAAAAAAGGAACAGATTGGAGCAAAGCTCGCCAAATGTGCTTTTCAGGTGGCTATAGAAAAAACAGAAGAAGTGAAAAATGGATTCTGCGTAGGAAAACATGCCATAAAGAGTATTGATCGCAGCAAGGTTGTTGCTGCTAACAAAAATAAATTGCAAGGCAGCCTTGATATTGATAGTCAAGTTAAAGCATTATATCCTAATGAACCTCGTTGGGACTATGCTTTATCGTATGATGACAAGATTTATTTTTTTGAGGTACATCCTGCAGAAACATCTGAGGTTGATAAAGTTGTCAACAAAGTTAAATGGCTGAAGTGTTGGCTCAAGACCCATGCACCAGAGATTAACAAATTGCCAAAAGCCGAACATCCTTACACATGGGTACAATCTGGTCGCTACGCAATTTTACCAACAGCAAGGGAAAAGATGAAACTGTCTATATCTGGAATAACAACTGCCAATATTTTAAGTTTGAAGTAAGATGCTATGACACAAAAGCATATTAAACAGCTATGCATTAGCATGGACGGGTCTTTGGCAGGTTAAATACATCCTGCACTTCCTTCATTGCCTCAGGTGTCATGCCGTCTGGCTCGCTGCTCATGTTGTCCTGACCTACAGCTACAGTGCCGTGCTTCTCCCACAATACTACGTCGTTAGTCTTGATCTGCTCAAGAGTGTCCTTTGCCAGTTCTTCTGATGATGGCAGGCCGTAAGGCACGATGCCGATGCCCAGAGGAGCGAAAGCGAGTGTCTCTGGAATCATAGCTTGTAGCATGAACCTGTCTCGAGCAGGTAGTTCTGCAATGCGAGCTTCATGTATCGTTTGTCGACAGTCTTGGGTTAGTATTTGCACCACATTCCCACAGGGTTTGTCGGATGCGCCGAAAAATTCTCATATTCCCGAATTATCATGATAAAAGCAAAGCCTTTATAGGGATTGAAGGATTGAAGTGATGAAATGATATTACCCTGTAAAGGCTGTGCTTTTACAGGGTAATAAGATAGGGATTATCGGGTAATCAGCGTGTTATTGCAAGGCAATCGGCGTGACGTGGCGTCAGGGCAGCGTGAGCGTCACGGAGTTGTCGGCATTCGTGTGCTTGCGCTGTCCCACGTAGTTATACATTATGCTGTGAATGAGGTCGGAGGCACGGCGGTAGGGCCCGTCTTTCTGCTGGCGCAGGGCATTGAGCTTCACCGCATTGTAGGTAAGGGCATGGCGTATGTAGCGGTCTGTGGCATCCATGCACTCGTCGTATATCTCCTTAGGCTTGTGGCTGGTCTCGTCGCCGGCGGCAAGGGCGCAGAGTGCCTTGTTGTAGGGTGTGGCGAGATACTGGTAGGCATCGTTAATGTCGGTCTTCACGCCGGTGAGCTTCGGCACGTAGAGCTGCACCATGTAGCGCAGGCGGTCCATCTCGCGCTGTGCCATCTCGGTGGTGGGCCACTGGCGGGGGTTGTTGCCGAACATGGTGGCTGAGGTGATGCGCACGCGCCCCGTCTGCGTGTTGAGCGTCATGCGGCGGTAGGGACTGGGAAAGCCGGCCAGTGAGCCCGTCGATACGTCGGTGAGCCGGCCGTGCATGGTCTCAGCGTCGGTGATTGACTGTATGTGGTAGTGGCCTGTCAGCACGAGGTGTATGCCCGAGCGAGTGAACGTCTCCTGCACCGCCTTCAGCGTGGGCAGTCCCTTGATGCCACGCTCCATGTTGGTCATGGCCGTAGGGGCGAAGAAATCCTCCTGGTTGTGGTGCTGCATAACCTCATGGTGACACATGGCTATGACCCTTCGGCCAGCCGAGCGAGCCTCGCCGGCTACGCGCTCCATCCAGTTGAGCAGGGGTTGCATCAGTCGGCCGTGTACGTATCGCGCCTTCAAGCGGTTGGGAATGTTGCTGTTAAGGCATACCACCGCCAGTCCCGGCACGGGGTAGGCGATGTAGGAGCCCGTCAGCGTGTCCATGGCCACGGCCTCACTGTAGCCGAAATCCTTGTATATCTCGCGAAACTCCGTTTCCGTCACCGTAGGCACGCGCTCAGCCTTGGTGCCCTGATAGCCATAAGCCAGGGGGTTCTCCATGTCGTGGTTGCCCGGGACGACGAGCACCTGCGTGCCGGCAGCCTCCACCTCCTTGAGTTTCTTGGCTATATAGTCGTGGGAGACGCGCTCGCCGTCCTTGGTCAGGTCGCCCGGTATCAAGAGCAGTTGCGGGCGCTCCGCCTTGACCTTCTCAACGAACTGGTCGAAGAGTTGCTGACTTGACTCGTTGACCTTCAGGTCGCGCCCCAGCGACTGTAGGAACGCCTCGCCGTAAGGCACGTCGAAGAGCGACGTGTGCATCACGTGAGGGTCGCTCATCACCATCATCGAAACCTGCTGCGCCTGCACCGCCATAGCGGCGATGAGGCATAAGAAAGAGATAAGATGTCTTTTCATTATCGTGTGTGTGTTGTTATTTCCTGTTCACTTTAAGTGGCTGGCGCAGCTGTTCTGAGAACATCCTCAGGTACTCCTGCCACTGCTCCACGGATGCTATGCCGCTCACGGGGTTGCCATCCCAG
>FLNY01003923.1_pt1 | contig 14419 bp, 20 predicted proteins | sample 1140381 | NCBI WGS metagenome assembly FLNY01 (sample SAMEA3878172, study PRJEB12797) | bioreactor metagenome | biome: Moose rumen | place: Sweden | collected 2011-10
GGACAAGAAAATAGATAAATCTATTTTCTTGGTATTTACGATTCCTGTTTTTCTGATGAAAAACAAGAATCTATAAATTTTGGATAGAGACTGCACCAAAATCCAACATGCATTGTAAATGATTCTAGTCAATTCCTAAAAACCATGTATTGCCTATGGGCTCAAAGTACAGCCGAACTACTTTTGGCATACCATGTAAAATCACCTGACATTCAAATAGTTTTGTGCTGTTGCATATAAAGAGTCCATCGACGGTAGTGTAGGCACCTTTGGGTGGTACAGGCCGATAGCCCTTGATAGTGTGTGCTTCCTTTAGCCCGTCCTCATTCATGAGCTGAAATCTCTTTGGGATAATCTTTCCATCATGATTAAACTGGGCTATCACATCTATATCTCTTATAACTTTTCCCATGACAAGCTAGCCCTTTCTAATAAAATCAAAATTCCGCCAAGGGCAGAGTGGTGTAATTAAAATTAAGAGGCACCCACTAATTCCTCTATCTTCATGTTTTTATCGTCGATGTAGATATCGCAGGTGATCTTCCTGCTGTTATTGCCATACATCTCAACAATCTCCGGAAGATTGTCATTGACGGCATCAAAGCTAAGTCCTAGGGCTGTGCACCAGCTAACGGCTTCATGTAATGGCTTGCCTGCTCTGCAGGTCCATAAGATAATTCTGCTACCGGCAGCTTTTTCCTGCTGTAGGTAGTGAATCAGAGGCATATTGGGGGCTCCTAGCTCCGGCCAGTTAGAAAAACATAGAGTCCCGTCGAAGTCTACCGCGATAATTTTATTTTCCATAGGCACCTCCCGAAATAGAACATAAATTCGCTTTGTATAGATATATTACACCCGAACATGAGTGCGTGTAAATCGAACATTTTCTAAAATTTTTATTTCCAAAATAATAGATTCTTGTTTTTCTGAGGAAAATCCAAAACCTATGACTTTCTGCGGATAATTTAGGAAAACATCCGCACCCTCAACTGTACATTTTTATAGTATCATTTACAGCGTGTTCAATTATGGCAAAATGGGTTGAACAACTTTCCAAGAATAACGGCTTTGCCAACGAGGAAGAGAAAGTCTATAATGGAGATGTAGAGAAGGGAAACAAAGCGTTTCTTGGGCTTGGCCTTCCTGCATCAGGAAAATCTTCCTTAATTACCAATAGACTTCTAATTGAAAATAAAGCTATTTTATTAGATAGTGATGAAGCAAAGAAAATTAAACCAAAAACTTCAATGAGTAGAATGCTAAAGCGTTTCATTACCCAGAATAGATTTATTAATCTAAAATTTGTAGCAAATTATGGAAATGAGTCATCAAGAGTATTTGAGGAAATGAAAGGAAAGGTGGATGAATATGTTAAATGGTCAAATGAAGTCAAACAAGGAGAACAGCCAGTTTGTATCGACAAAGGAAGTTGCAGAGAAAATGTCAAAGGATTGGGAGAAAGGGGGATCAGCTACAGGTGAATCTATTAAAGCAGATTCATAACCTGGCGGAAGATATGAATGATATTAGCATCAATTGCTCTTGAACGTAGTGGATGTTTAATTAAAAAGGTTTTTACAGATTAATCACAGGCTGATGTTATCATTAAATCCATGGAGGGCATCGCTATGGACATATTGGTAACAGTAAAAGATGAGCATGAAGCAGCAAGGGAATATTTTGAAATATATCTGTTTATTCGTCAGGCTCTTAGAACCGGAAAAATGGAATTAAGTGATGCTGAAGCTTATTTGGATTACAAAGAAAGATTACTTTCTGCAGGTGCGAAAAAGTATGCCCAGGAGTTGATTTCTGAACTTAAGGAATAGATTCGATGGCTGTCTTAAAGCCTTTAGACCCATATAAAAAGGCTAAAAATATGATAAAATATATTCAAGAAGAAGCGATATCTATGACTAATGCAGAAGCTTGGGATTATGCTATTGGTATGATTAAAGTGGATGGTCTTGAACCAACAGCGGATTTTAGATAATATAAATTTTCAAGAGTGCTAGTAGGGTTATTTTAAACTAGCACTCTATTATTTTGAGGTAATTATGATTTTTGTAGTAGATAGATTGATAAATTATTTGATTTACGTATTTCTTATACATTTTTGTTGGAGGATTCGCTTTAGAAAAAAGATATGGTGCATAGCTTCATCGGCAACAATATGTGTGGCTTCTGGGATAATAGCGAATATATACGGCGATTTTCTTATTATGTATCTACTATGTAGTGCAGTGGAGATGTTGTTATTATTTGAATATAAAATGCCAAATCTCATAGTGATAACCATAGGGTTAACCTGGTTCATGGGGATGATGGATACTTATTCACTTAATATTCTTCGCATATTGACTGGAAAATATTCGCAAACAGAAACTATAGAATGGTGGCAGCTGACGGCATATTTAATATCATTTTCGATAGAGTTTGGTATGTATTATGTTGTGTTAAAGAAAAATGGGGTTTACCTAAAGAGTTTAAAAAAGCGATATTTAGTAGGACTATTGTTATTAACGCTGATTTTTGAGCTCGTTGTAACATATGTATTTTCTGTGCTATATGGCAATGTTAATGAATATGAGTGGTACTTCCATATTAGATTTGCATTGTGCCTGATGGGTTCCATATATTCAATATACATTATGCTACAGCTGGCAGTTAGTAATTATCAGTACGACAAACAAAATAAGCAATTAGCAAAAGCTTTAAAGATACAACAAAATCAATATCAGTACCAGAAGGATACCAATCAGAATCTAAGAAAGTTTCGTCATGACCTAATCAATCATATTGGAGCCGTACAGGAGTTGTTGGCTAAGGAACAATACGATAACGCCAAGGATTATATAGAAAAGACTTGGAAAGTAACAGAATCCCTGGCTACTAAGATTAATACAGGCGATGATTATGTAGATGCTATTTTAAACTATTATGCATATCGCTGTGAGAAGAAAGATATAGATTTTTTATTGACAGGAAAGTTGAAAAGGCCATTAGACATTGACGTGCTTGATTGTACTACGCTGCTTGGAAATTCACTGCAGAATGCTGTGGAGGCAGCTGAAAAACTGGGCGCCGGATTTGTAAAAGTAGAGTTAATAGACCATGTAGATGAGGTGTTTATCTCAGTATACAATTCATGCCAGGATATAGAGTTTTCCAGTATCACAGATATCGAGACTACAAAACCTGATAAAAAGAATCATGGATTTGGTCTTAAAAACATAGCATCAATTGCTGATAAGTACAAGGGTGAATATTATATAACCGTGGATAAAGCACCTTCCGGAAACGTCTTTAAGTTTGATATTTCCCTTCCACGAAGAGGTTAGAAATGATAATAGGAATTGTTGATGATGAAGCCGTATGGGCAGAAAAGATAAAAGAGTATATTGAAGAATACCTGGGGCTTGTAGATGTGAAAGACTACAAGATCAATTTGTATGCAGATGAAAAGATCCTGTTGCCAGAGGTAGATAATATCGACCTGTTATTTTTAGATGTTGAGCTTACAGATGGCAAGAATGGCTTTGATATTGCAGAGTATATACAACAATTGGACTGTAAGATGAAGATATGTTTTTTGACATCCCATATTGAATTTGCACGACTGGGTTATAAGGTCAATGCTTATAGATATATAGATAAGCTACATCTAGAGGAGATTGATGAAGCGTTGGCATCATACATCTCCACATTTGCAAATGCAAGCTATATTGATTGTAAGAATGCATTAGGTGTAGAGTGCAAGATTAACCTTGGGGAAGTTATTTACATCGAAAAGCTAGATAGAAAAATCTGCTATCGTATGAAAGATGGTGCAGCATATTATAATGAAGGAAACCTAAAAGACATTGCAGAAGAATATCAGGATATTGGGTTGATATTAATTCAAAGGTCCTTCGTGATAAATATGAAATATGTAGATAGTTACGATAGCAGGCAGGTGACTCTCCTAGGGGAAATCAGTTTGAACATCAGCAGAGACCGATTGCAGGATTTCAAAAAGAGATATTTCGATTATCGTAGGAAGATGTAGTGGCAATTTGTGTAGTTTAGACATTTTTTGTGTAGTTTAGACATGAAATGCACATAAGCCTCTTGATTTGTGATATAACATCTAGGCGGCAAGAAGCCGTAATGTAATACAAGTCAAGGAGCACAAACAAATGCCAATAACATGGGAAAGAATGTTTCCGACCGGAGGGTGGAAACCAAACAAGCCACACAATGTAAAATCAGTGACTACATCTAACATAGCAGTACTTGAAAATGAAGAAGTAAATAATACAGAAAAGAAAAGCAGATTTGGTGAAGCAGCTACATTGGAGCTTAGTAACAATTATTTCAGAGAAAAGAGTCCTAATAACGCAGCAATGCTAATGGAGAGCAAGGCAGCAGCTAGAACTCTAAAAGTAGGTTCAAGAGGTGAGGATGTAAAAAGATTACAGGAAAACTTAAATACATTAGGTTATAACACAGGTAAGCCTGATGGAATCTTTGGTGATGGAACTAAAAATGCTGTAATTGCTTTTCAGCGTACCAAGGGATTAATTGTTGATGGAATAGTCGGAAGTGGAACTCAAAATGCAATTACAAGGGCATTGAATGAAAAAACAGCAGCAGCCAATAGCAATATCTTAAAGGTTGGTAGTAAAGGCGTAAAGGTAACTCAGTTGCAGAGAAATCTTAACTCATTGGGTTATAATGCTGGAACACCTGACGGAGCCTTTGGCACAGGAACAAAAAATGCAGTAGTATCATTCCAAAAGACATATGGATTAAGTGCTGATGGAGTTGCAGGAAAGGCAACACAGGATGCAATAGCTACAACTATTAGTAGAAAGAGTAAAGGTATTCTTTCAAAAGGTCAGGTAAGCAATGATGTAAAAAGCCTTCAGAATGACTTAAAGACACTTGGTTACTTAGCAAGTAATGCAGATGGAGCATTTGGTAATGGTACAGAAGCAGCAGTTAAGGCATTTCAGAAGAATCATAATTTAACCCAAGATGGTTTAGTTGGTGCTGGCACCAGGAATCAGATTAGCACAGCTGTGAATGAAAAAAATAATAAGCCAAAACCTAATACCAATACAGTAGAAAATAATCAACCTAATGATGTAAAGATCAACACGGTAACAAAAAAAGGGATAGAATTTACAAGAAAACAAGAAGGATGTGTATTGGAATTATATAATAACGGGCAAACAATTGGATATGGAATGGATATTGCAAATTATCCAGATGTATCTATAAATTATAGTGAAAAAGGAAAAATCACACAAGAAGAAGCCGATCGTTTATTTGAAATAGTTTACAAGAAGAAAGCAGATAATCTTAGGGAATACTTAGATAAAAATAATTACAAGTTGGATCAATATCAGTTTGCGTCGGCCATGGACTTGGTTTATAACAGAGGCATAAATGATATGACTAAAGCAGTAATAGATGCAATGGGGAGAAAAGACAACGATAAAGTTGAAAATTTATTAATGGATGATTTTGATTACAAATATGCCATGAAATATCTTTATAAAGACAATTCTGATAAATCAAGGGCATTTGTTAACAGAAATCCTGGATTAAAAAATAGGCGAGAGCGAGAGGTAAAGATGGCAAATGATAAAACATATAGTGTATAACTAAAAAGATTTTAGCTAAACATCGTGTAAAGAGGAGATTGCTGCAAATGAAAAAGAAATTATTGTTATTTTTGTTTTTTTGTGCATTATTTATATCTTGTGGAAGTGAAATAAAAAATAGTTCTCAGCCGGAATTAATAAATAATATATGTCAAACTGAGGCGATGCAACAAAGTGTTAATACAAAGTTCGATTATTCAGTATACAATGATATTGTTGAGTATTATTTTGATAAGTTTGATTATGAAATATCTGTAGGACTATTATTTATAAACGATGATGATATAGAAGAGCTTATTATAATACCTGAACGAGATGTGGAAAATGAAGGTGCATACATTTTTACGATTATTGATAACGAGGCCGTACCAGTAATAGCTCCAAATGAGCAATCGTTTGGCGGAAACGGAGGTTTTACATATTATGATAGAAAGAATTATTTTGTGCATTCTTTTGAAATTATGGGCAATGAAGATGTTATATCAACAGAATGCTATTATTCATTCAATATAAAAACTGGCGAGGCTGTAATGCTCGATGAATTCACAACAACTTGCGAATTTGACACAGAGCGTTATTCCTATTATCACAACGGTGAAGCGGTAACTGAAGATGATTACACAGAGCTATATCAGAATTATACATCTTTAGATGGAGAGAAAACAATAACATATGATGATTTAACTATTGTAAAAGATATAAATGAATTCAATATAAGTAATATCCGAGAAATCTAAGGTGGTGATAAAAGAGCAGATTGGTAGAGAGACATTCTACCATGTTGGGTCAAGACAATTTCAATTGGCAGAGGTTAAGCTACTAATTGATGCAATCCAATCTTCAAAATTTATTTCGCAGAATAAATCTAAAGAGCTTATTAAAAAGATGAAAGGCTTCGTAAGTAAACACGAGGCTGATAAGCTTCCAGTATTGTTCAAAAGCACTATCGTGCTGATAAGATGCTTAAAATAAACCTTACTGATGTAAGATGTGAAGAAAAAGCCTTCCTCGATAATTATGAATAATGAGTTTTATACGCAAATTTGCGCACTTAACTGGAGAAAAAAGTCTGGCAAGAGTGAATTTCTCCAGTTTGAAGGGTAAATTTGCTATTATTTGGAGAAAATGATATAATCATATTGATTTTAGTAGACATTTATTTGTGGTGGAAACATGAAAATAATAAGTAGAAAACAAGAACGAAAAGAATTAGAGCGCAGTGATAAATCAAAAAAATCAGAGTTGGTTTGCGTATATGGTAGAAGGCGAGTTGGGAAAACATACTTAATCGAGCAAACTTTTGGGGAGTACTTTGCTTTTAGGGCAACAGCTGTTGAAAATAGTAATAGTAGAAGTTTGTTAAAGGCGTTTCATCAACGTTTGCTCGCGGCAGGGGAAAGTACAATGACTATACCTAAAGATTGGTATGAAGCATTTTCTCGCTTGGAAAAGGTTTTGGATGGTGATGATGTAAAGCTCTCTCCATATGGTAAAAAAATTGTTTTCTTTGATGAATTCCCTTGGTTTGCAACACCACGGTCCGAATTTCTATCTGCATTTGAAGAATTTTGGAATAGACGTGGGACTCAATATGGCGATTTAGTATTTATAATATGCGGTTCAGCTACATCATGGATTATAAAAAATATTATTAATAATACAGGTAGCATGTACCATAGATTAACTGCAAAAATATTCATAAAACCATTTACTTTACATGAGACGGAGCTGTTCTTTAAGGATCGAGAATTTGACTGGTCAAAGGAACAAATAATAGAGTGTCAGATGGTATTTGGTGGACTACCATACTTTTTTGATTTAATGAATGAATCACAAAGCTTTAGACAAAATGTTAACAGATTACTTTTAGGTGAGAATGCGTTATTAAAAGATGAGACAAATAGATTACTAGAGGCAACGCTTAGTAAATCTCCAATTTATAATGAAATTCTACAAGAATTATCTACTTACAAATATGGTGTTAAAAAATACGATTTACAAGAGAAATTGAAGGCAGCTGACGGAACCTACACAAGAGCTATTGAAAATCTGAAGGAGTGCGGATATATCATAGAATACCAAAAAAATTATGAGAAGAATAATCCTCTATATATTCAATTGGTAGATCCATTCTTGATATTTCACTATTATTTTTTGTCCTTAAAGACAAGGCTTCATAGTTACGAAGAATTAGTTGAAAATGAAGGTAAATATAATAACTGGCGTGGCTGTGCCTTTGAAACATTGTGCATTCAGCATGTAGATAATATTAAAAGAGCACTTGGCATATCAGGTGTAAAGACAAATTGCTATACTTGGAATAATCTTGGAAACGAGGATAGTGCTCAAATAGACTTGGTTATAGAAAGAGCGGACAATATAACAGATATATGTGAGATTAAATATACAGATTCCGCCTTCACGATGGATAAAAGTTATGAAGAAAAACTATTGCATAAAAGAGATGTGTTTAAAAATGTGACAAAAACAAAACAAGCTTTAAAAATTGTTATGATATCCGCTCACGGAATGAAGGGAAAGGCCTACACTGAACATATATCAGAAATAATTACGTTAGAGGATTTATTTGGAGAATAGCATGGAAATACAAGCACCTTGGCTTTTCGGAAGGTGACTATAAGTGGGTTTTCATTGGTATTGATGTGAACAGATACGCAATACTTGGATTCAACACAAAGGCACCAAAGTATCCTCTTATAATCCAAAGGATTAGTGATAGTTCGACAGGCCGTGCTCCTGAAAACTATGTGAAAGAAATATGTGATGAATATTTTGCACAATAAGAGCAGCTTCGGTTGCTTTTATTGTGCAAAAATCCGGTAAAATCAGGGCCTTGAGCTGTCCGTTTTATTACCATAGTGCTGAGTATACTAATAATTACAAAGGTAGCGGTTGAAGGAGTTAAAAAGAATTAATAGAATTAGGTAATGACAAAAAGGAGGAAAAGTAATTATGGCAGGATTTGGATTTGATGCAGGAGCAATCGCAGCGGAAGGTAAAAAAGGAGATATGTATGTAGTAGTACAGGTAGTTCTTACAGAAAAGTTCATCGGAACTGGCTCTGGAGTATCAAGTCTTACGAACTTGCAGAGAACTATTAATGAACAGGCGGCTAAAGGATATAGACTTCACACAATCTCTACTACATCGTCCGGATCAAAAGGTTTTATGGGAGGAGATAAAATCCAGGCTACCATGGTATTTGAGAAGGTACTCTAAATGGAGAGTAACGTTATGAGTAGAATCATATTTTGGTTACAGCGGAAGAAGAGAATAGCAAAAAGGTCGTGTGGACAGTGCTGCATGACCTGTCCTTACTTTAAAGAGTGTAGAAATGATGGTGTATTTTAGATATCAGTCATAAAATACTAGATTGTCTTTATAATATATGCAGATCAAAAGCTAATTACTAATAGTGATAGAGTTAATGCAACTTTTTGGACCATATCACTAGCCTAAAATGCGTTAAAACTGACTATTGACAAATGCTTTCAAAGCCTCAACTATTAGCATTACCCGGATAAAGGGGTCGTTTATCCGTATGGTGAAATTTTTCATGAACTTTCAGTGCCTTTTCGTGAACGATGCTTTTAAAAATCCAAAATAAAAATATCCCCAACTCTAGACTTTACAATGCTTTGAGGGCCGCCTTAAAGCATTGTTTTTTGTGTACGGAAACCCAAGAAAAAGAAACAGTTCCAGTGACAAAACTTTCACGAATTTGACGTATGATTATATTGATGGAGTATGTGGGATTTTTAAAATTTAGGCAAAATAAAATCGTCCTCAATCTGGGGACGATTTTATAAAAAGGTTTGCATAACCATTAAAAAATATCTTTTGTAAACTCAATTATAAATGCCTTCACATCTTGATATGAAATCTCATCAGATATGAGATTTCTGGTGGTACGCTCGTAATCATTTTCGTAGAAATATCAATATCTTCTGAAAAACGATCTATTACTCCAAAGGCCTTCGAAAGAGAAGTGCCGCCTTTAAAGCAGATAGGATAATCGCAGGAAGAGAGTTCTTTAAGGATAATTGTGACATAGTAATCCTTCTCTATGATATCTTGGGCTTGGCCCATCTTTTCTGCAGTAAGGGCAATGATATCGCCAAATAATTCCTTATCATTGTGCAAGTACATTGTCTAACCTCAATTCATAATAAAATTTGAATGTTGTAAGTGGAAACTTCCTTATATATTCATCTACGTCGCTTCTTTTTATGTTATGTGATTCGATAAATTTCAAAAAGCATTGTCTGGCTTCTTCATAATCATAATCTAAATATGAGTCTAAATCTGACAATAGATACAGCATTTGTAATATGTATACATTTTCATCGGTGATGGCTGTAACTGGTTTTTTCACATTAAATTTTCTGTTACCGATGATAACATCCCTTGGGGCTGAGTTAGTGTTATTACTCACTATCTCAACTACATGAGGAACCTGGGTAGAGATGCCAATCTGATTTGCAAAGGTATTTCCAGTATAGAATCCATCAACCTTTCCATTCTTGACTATAAACCTATATTTGGCAATGGTATCTGCTGTTGGTCCAACTGCTGATTTAAGCCTGGTTTTCTTTGGAATATAATAAACGCCATTATCATACTTAACAAGCAAACCCTTTTTGCATAGTGTTGATAGCTGCTGGGTAAGGGCTGGCTTTGAAATGGTGCCATCATATATATCTGAGAAGAAGATTGGCTCACCTTCTTTATATTTATCTTTTATGTAATTGTATATCATATCATCCCCACCTTAACAATCTGAAACACATAATACAATTCGTTAAGTCTATTCTAACATGTTATTAGAATATGTCAAAGAAAAAATAATCTCGCGTACTTCAATATAATAATTATTGCATTCTTGTTTCTTAAAAAATACATAGATCGGTTGTATGATACATATGAGAGAATGGGGGTGAAATAATGAAATATGGAATGCGTAAACCTGGCATAAAGAGATCTGTAAAAGCTAGAACCACGTCTAGGATTAAAAGGAGTGTCAAGAAGAGTATAAATCCACTATATGGCAAAAAAGGCATGGGCTGGATAAAAATCCCAAACGTGCAGCATACAATAAGATTTACAAAAAGACAACATTTAGTTTATGGGATATTTTAAAGAAAATTTTTAAGTGAAAGAAATATCATTCAAGCTCAAGTTGTTCCGGAATGGATGATCCTATTTATACTACCGTTGATACAGCTACAGCTTGTGGATTTGATGCATGTAAAAAATGTCATTAATCCGAGAGATATATTTATCAGCCTAATATAATATAAAAATGAGAGAGGATTTTCCTCTCTCATTTATTTTACCAGCATTTAGAACATCTGCTGTATCCTTGCGATATTGCGTTCTGTTCCGTAGTCGCTGTTGCTTTACTAGGATTCATCGTACCGCAGTTATTTCTGCTATGATAGCATTTTCCTGAAGCAGGCAGATAAACGGTTCCGTTGCCTCCAGTAGAACTAGTAGAGTTGTTTACAGAAGATTCTGTTGCGGACTGTGAATTAGTTGTAGGTTGTGAATTGGCTGCAGAAGTTGCTGCTAATTGATTAAGATCACCAATGGCACTATTTCCATTTGAATAATCAATTACTATTCCAGGTTGTGAATTATAACAGAAGACGTTATAGCATATTCCCGCACCTGAGTCTTCCACAGACCAAGCTTCTATGTGTACATAGCTTGCAACTAAGTTATTACCTTCAAATATGGGCGTAACTCTGTATAATACATGATTGTTTGTTTTTTCAACATAATTAGCAACTGCATTCTCGAATGGAAGCATGCCACTAACATTCAAATATCTTGTACCAGTAATTAGGTTTTTTGTATTGGCATTTTCACCGGCTAATTGATAGCCAATAAGATGGCAGCGATTATATAAATAGTTCCCGTCAATAATATCATTATATTTTACAGTTTGCCATCCACTAGGTTTAACCATGCCGATTTCGCCACGTTCAGTAGTTGGCATCAATTCTTTGCAAATATTGGCATAAGCTACACCGCAACGCCCCAATGAATCAAGTTCGGAATATGTCTCAAAGGCATCGGTGCGAACAATTTCAGATTGAGAAAAAGCTGGAATATTATTATTAAACACAAAGTAAGGTGTTGTTCCATCAAAAACGGGAACGTCTTCAGCAGCAAGTGTCTGCATAGAGAAGCTAGGTGCTACTGACACAACTAAAAATGATATAATGATAGAAAGTGATATTTTGAATTTAGAAAAAATTTTCATAATGAACACCTCCAATTCTGTTATAGAATAACATATAAATGCAAAATATCTGTGAACTATAACGCGCCGTTATGAGCTCACTTACTCATATTGTCGATATGTGTGAAGTTAGTCAATGGTGTTTATTGTCTTGTTTTCAGGAAGCGAGGTTTCTAGAATGCGGAAAAGACTTTTTCAAATTATTGAAGTTGCAGATGAAAATGATATTGCTAGTAAATTTTAAGATGTGAGCATGATGATTTGCATTGTACTGAGCTTAGTACCAATTGCTTTGAAGTCTACGCAGGGTGTATTGGGCAACCATTTCATTAACAACTGTTGGCTATGGTGATCTCTATGCGACATCCACAATTGGACAAATTATTACTATGATTTCTTCATTTTTTGGAATAGCAATAGTGGCACTTCCTGCGGGTATCGTTACAGCTGGTTATATAGAAGAAGTGAACAATTTAAAGAAAGAGTAGATTCTGTATTTGAGAGTAAATGACTATAGATAATAAAAAGACTTTAAAAAGTGAATATCCATTAATAGCAGAGTTTTGGCATCCGGTTTTTAATGGACTGTTAACACCATCAGATATTTCACCGCACTCAAATAAAAAAGTATGGTGGACTTGCTTAGAAGGTCATGCATATCAGAGAACTGTTGATAAGCAGGTTACGAAAAACAATGTTACATGTCCTGTTTGCAATGGAAAATTTCGCATATAAAATAATGTAGGAGTTTAGTAATGATTGATGTAACATTTGATTTTACAAGTGATTCATACAAATATTGGGACGAATTTTGGGATAGAAAGGATGGCTTGGGAGCACATAAATTCAACAATAAAAAAAACTAGCTCCTATGATGTTAATATTGAAATATCAGAAGATATTTATCAGGAATTATCTGATTGTCAATGTGTAGATGGAAAAACCACGACTATGAATGGTGGAGTTCGCTGTACTCATATGATTAAGGAGGGGGTGAGTTTATATGGTACTATTAAAATGTCCAGAATGTAATAAAGAATTTTCAGAGTATGCAGCTGCCTGCCCTAATTGCGGCTGCCCAATTGATATTGTGAAACAACATTTACACTCTTCAAATAATGCCCAAGATAATATGAATGAGCCAGTCAAATTAAGTAGTGGTCATTCATCTAATACAAGTGATAGGGGAGGTTCATTTAATTATATTCCTCCAAAAAATACTGTCGAAAGTGAAGATGACGAAATTCCATTAGTAAATATGGCAAGGATTGAAAGAATATTATGTTACATATTTGCCGTCTTTGTTTTTTTGGCATTTTTTGTTACACTCGTTAGTCTGCGAATTATTCCAGCGGTTCTGTTATTTTTGTCTGGCGTGGCAATACTGCCAAGAAAAAGAATCCTTGAATTTTGGGATAACAGGAATCTTTCCAATTCCAAAATAATAAGAATTCTAACATCAATTGGTTTATTTATCGCCGCTGTTGTTATATCAAGAGGTATGACAGCCATAAAAGAAGGCTCTACAAACACTGCAGCTCAACAATCTGCAGAGAATATTATTGAGAATGGTAATCAAAATGCTGCAACAACAGACGAAATAGTTGGCGAACCTAACCTTGATTCTAGAGTTGCAGATATTGAAAATGCCGGATATTATTACATAACACCAAACGATTTAAACACCTATTGTTCAAATCTAGAAGGAGTTAAAATTTATACTGTTATAACCGTTGATGAATTGGATAATGAAAAAATTCAGTCTACATTAGCTGATGGCTATATGATGAGTAATTTTTATACAACAGAAGATGCGACTAATAAAATAGCAGAAGATGATGTTGTGGCAGTATATGGTACAGTTGCGGATTATAATTCATATGGTAGTATTGGAACTTCTGTAAATATTAATGATTGCAGAATTCTCGCTGTGGGAGATGAAGCTTCATCATTGGAACAAGAATCTTCGAGTGAAAATCTTGCAGATTATAATCTTGTTACGGCTGAAGTTGCTGATCACAACAACATTTCTGAGGAAGATTACAAAGCTTTATGTGAAACCGTCTCATATAATGACGTGTTAAGGAATCCGGATAGTTTCGATGGTAAATATATTAAAGTTAGTGGTACTGTAGATCAAATTATAGAAGGTTTTCTTGATTCTGTTACTATATATGTTAAAGATAGCAGCGGTAATAAATGGGATTGCTATTATTATTACAATGATGGAGAATCCCATGTACTTGAAGGTGATTACATAACAGTCCATGGTAAATGTGATGGAACATCGACAAGTACTACAGTTTTAGGAAAACAGGTTACTTTACCAAGTATTTCAGGAGAATATATCGAATAAATGTAAAGCGGCAAATGGAAGTTCTCTATTTGCCGCTTGCCTAAAGAGTAAGATTATAAGTTTTAAATCAATAAAAAGCTATAATTTGGAGAAGTGATTATAATAACTAAAGAACCCCGTGTGTTAAATAAAGTGTCTCTTTTT
>FLNY01004432.1_pt1 | contig 14402 bp, 12 predicted proteins | sample 1140381 | NCBI WGS metagenome assembly FLNY01 (sample SAMEA3878172, study PRJEB12797) | bioreactor metagenome | biome: Moose rumen | place: Sweden | collected 2011-10
CTTGCCCATGACATTCCTCAACTTGTGCATCATCTCCCATATTGGCTGATAACGCTTGTGACCGAGCTGGCGCTGCATCTCACTGGCGGAGAACGTGTTCTTGGTGGAGGTCAACAAGTGGATTGCCTTGAACCAGTACATAAGGGGCAACTTGCTGTTGTGCATCACAGTGTCTGCCGTCAACGTGGTCTCATGACCACATTTAGAGCAACGCCAGCACTTGTTATGGTTGTCCCAATAGTTCTTGCGGCAACCACACTTCTTGCAAACAATACCAGACTTCTCACGTTGAGCCTTAAGATAAGACTCGCAGGAGGCCTCGTCAGGAAAACGCTGGGTGAATTTTTACAGAAATTATGGAGCTGAGCCGGCCATGATATTGATGATGCTCACCACGTCATTGATATCAACTATGCCGTCTTCATTCACATCGCCACGACGGATAGTTGTTCCACAAATTGCTTTACTCACCATCTGATGATATGTACCGTCCACTAAATTTCTTGAATTATAGTTGATGGTGTATAGTCCTTCTTTAAAGCCCGGGAACTTGTTTTTGAAGTAGAAAGCGTTAAAACAGTTACATAGAGGTCCAATGGAGTTATTCATTGTTAGAGAGACTGTACTCCCTCGAATCGACAGAAACATGTATGGGCGGTTAGACTCCTTTATGATAAGCCGTCCGGAAACGACGAGTGTGTCGTCTATAAAATAACAGAAAAGAGAATCTGGTTTCTCCCAGTCAATTTCCTCTACACATAAAACATTCATCAAGTCCGCCTTCGTTGTATTATGATGAATTGAAGAATGATAGAAGGTACCTTCTGGCTGATTGTTCCACCATAACACCTGTTGAAAAGTGTAATTGTCATCCAGTTCTGAGCGCAACAGTACACCTGTATGCAACGAGCCAACCTTTTCTAACCATATATCTTGAATGAGATTGTTGTCTTCTCTGTGGAGTTTTAACATTTTGCTTTTCACGTTGTCGGGATTAGCAATGATGGTGTCACTCACCTTATCCACCTCCCATTTAGCGTTATCTGCAGCCAGAAAAGAATCCCCCTCATGCAGCGCAAAATCGCAAACTGTCCACTCTTTATTTGTGTTCTTGTCATACCGGATAATTCTATCTTGTTCATATCGGAAATAGAATGACTGATTCCCATCCTTCTGAAGCAGATAATATTGCATTCCGTTAAATATCTCACATTGAGTAGTTGAGAATATGCAGACTCTCGTTTCTTCAGTATTATTCTCTTCATACATGCACCATTCTATCGGGCTAAGAATTTCCTGAGCCTGAGAGTACTGACACATAAGCATACAGAATACACAAAAAGAGGTTATTATCTTATTTTTCATATTACTAAGTTTTGGACACACACTAATGACTTGAAAACAGAAGCTTTATGAGTTATCTTTTGGGGATAATCTCTACATTAGAATTAACAATGGTGGTTCCTGAGTGAAGTTCAACTTTATTCCCTATAAGCTTCAAGTTTGCACCTTCAATTATAACATTACCTTCGGGCCGATATCTTGTTACTTTTCTGCCGACTTTGATTTTATCTCCAATGTATGATCTTACATCTGATATATTTTCATTTTGTATATACTCATCTTGTATTATTTTGAAGATATAAGGCAAACAATTTGGCCTATCAATGCATACATACACACTATCATATCCTATATAATAATCTATGCTATCTCCTACAAAAGAGTCAATCATATAATCATTTGGAGCACAACTGTAGAATGAAAATCTTGCAGGTCCATCGTTTGTTTTTATTCGGATTGTATTTTCATTATAGCTAATGCTAGCTTCGATTAATTCTGGTGTTTGTGTATTAAAAATCATAGATGGATCTCCAAACAGATGATAGGCCTCTTTCATATATAGAGTTTGGGGTGATAGTGTAGCATATTGTGATGGTGAGCAGAATGCTGATAAATAATATGTGCCAAAGTCAAGAATCGATCCAATTTCATTGATTGGCAAAGAAAAGAGAGTCTGGTTATGTGTGGAGTTAACCGAATTATAATAGTATGTTCCAGGATTGGTCCAGACAGCATTGAACATGCCCTCTACCATAGCATCATTGTGATAAATATATGAGTCTTCACTTGGAGATATGACAGCAATAGCTCCTCCATTAGATTTTTTAAAAAAACATTCAGACAAACATCCTGGTGATATAAATTTTCCACTTTTACAAGCAAGACTAAATAATACAGGCTGAAGATTCATGTTGTTTAAGTAAATGGTATCACTAGAAGAAAATTCAGGAAGGAACCATGTAGTTGATGATATTCCATGACCGCTGTATAGAATGTAAAATCTACCTTCGTTGATGCTATTAATAATATCTGACTTATTGCCACTCCAAGCAAATTGAGGCCTTTGCAAATCTAAAGGTATTATAGAGTCCCCTCCTACCATCTTACGGTTCCAGAGTTGGGGGGAATCAGAGGAATAAGCAAAGTACACCCTATCAACTGTTTTCCCATTAGCCTCAACACTTGCTTTTATTTCTTCTGAGGTTAGCACGAACCTTAAGTCTTCTTTCCCGTCATTGGGTTCTTCATCTTGAAAATACGCACAATGCAAGGCTTTATTATAAAAAGTGGGATTATCAGGAGGGTTCGATTCATATGTAATTATTTTATCAACTACACTATTTGCTTCTTCTAATGTTGACACCAACAGTCTGCCTCTTCTGACAGATGGCAGGAGATTCTTTGTTTCATCGGGTGAAATTTCTTCTTCCACACAACCATAATAATAATCGGAAAGATGATATGGATTAAAAGAGTTAGCATTTGCATATGATGGAATATCTGAATGGCCACCAATGAATATTACATAATAGAGATTAACCAGAGATGAATTATAGAGTTGCATTATATGTCTTTTAATATCAGTAACACTTAGGCTATCAGAACACAACATATGTGTTCTAAATCCTTTTTTTCTTTTCCAATCTTCTAACTTTTTACAAGCTGTTTGGTATTTTGAGGGATAAACTATAAGGTAGTCTCTATTATCAGGTACGGCATAATTATCAGATAGACGGCTAGATTTTGCAGCAATATTCTTTCGGCTATTGTTACTATAATAATAATTAAGTGTGGTGTTCTCTAGAAAATGGTCGGAGATACTTATTTTAGAGGCAGAGGTGGCAGAAGAATAGTCACGTCCTTTCACTTGTCTACCGTCAGACGTGAAACTCACCATATACTTAATCATGGAGAAAGAGCGGACTGTCTGTGTAGCGCAATTATACTGCACTGGCATTGTGGCAACCTTTATCAGTCCCTGCCCCCTGTAATAGTAGATATCACTTTTGATTGTTGTATTTCTTGGGAAAAAGCCATTATAAGGAGCAATTGCCGGCGCCCTCTCAGGTGTGTATCCGATTGTGTCGCTCATAAGCAGAGGCGGATACGCAGGAGCGAGAGTGAAGAGGGTGTCGGAGAAAACACTGTCTATGACTTCCACACTCACCTCCACATTGTCGGGGATGGCGAAAGTGTCCCAGTGGAAGGGGAAGGCCGGCTCGGAGGCCACATCGTTCATTCCGAATCCCGGTATCTTCCAGGACTTGGCTCCCGGATGCAGCGGATCCTCCTGGTGGAAGCCTCCATGGAACTGATAGGTCACGATGATGCCGTCGTCCGTTATCTCCACGTCGCGCGAAGGGGTGCAGTTTTGCCCGAAGCAACAGGTACTGAGGGCTAGAAAGGTGATTAGAATGATTGTCGTCAGTCGCATAGGATTACCTCCTTTCTTTATTTTGTCAGGATCATCTTCTTTGTATTGACAATCTTTCCGTCGGCAATCAGGCTGTATAGATACATGCCCTCATTCAGGTCGGCAGAAGTGATGGAAACGGATGAAGCTCCACGCTCCGTAATCTGAATTTTACGAATCTGTTTTCCACTCATATCGTAAATAAAGAGTGCCGCAGTTGATATGCCTTCGGGCACGTTCACCCTGATGTTGGTCTTGTCGGAGAACGGGTTCGGGTCGTTCTGTGAAAGTGAAAGGATATCCACGTCGTCTGCTGTGCCGGAGACGGATGTTATCTGCTCTCTGGCTTTGTTGGCGGTACTTTCCTCTGCCATCAGCTCAGCTTTCTCTTTCTTAAGACTTTCCACCTCCTCTTTCAGCTCATTGACGGACTGTACCAGCAGTGGAATCATTTCGATATAGTTGATGCTTACATTCCCGTTCGCATCCTCATATACCAGCTCTGGAAAGACCTCTTTCAGCTGGTCAGCGGCCAGCCCATAGCGTACTGATGCCTTTGGAGTCTGAGGCACCTCTTCTTCTTCTGAGTCCGTGTTGTCCTGAATGTCAAAAGTCTCATAATCGACTTCTTCTCTGGAAAGAAGAGCCTCTTTCATCTTTGCATTCTTTTCCACTGTAAAGGTATTATTATTTCCACGAATATTGCGTATCTTTTCAGACTCTGCGTTGTTAGTGATTCTCAGCAGTTGCACTTTACTAATCTTGTCTGATACACATTCGTCAGCAGCGTCAGTCTCTTTTGACACAACCTGCACCGAAGAGAACTCATCATTACCAGAAGAGTTTGACAGGGCAGAAGGAGTGAGCAGGTCAGCATATAGTGTGCCTGTTATGCGTACATCGCCTCTGAAGAAACCTGCAAATTTACCGGGATAGCTTGACGGAATCAATAAATACGTCCCAGAGCTACCATATATTCCGGCTGCATAACTAACAGGAGCCGCTGTAATTGTGCCGGCAATGCCACAACTATTGCCAGTTGTATAGCCTCCTTGAGCGAAAACTCCACAACTGCCCCAATTGGAAAAACCGTCAGGAATAATGCGAATTCCATCCGAGTAGGTATTCGTTCTCAGGTGATTTCTCATATAGATTCCATATCTGTACATGGCATCACCTTTGTTCGCTATTCTTATGCTGCTATATCCTCCGACCATGTTCTGTTCAAAGCCGTCGTTGTCATTCACATCAACAGATATTGTTGCGGATGTTGATGCCGTGTCTCCTATTCCGACTTTGCCGTCGCTGTTCACATACAACTGAGCGAACAGTCCTGTGCTATAAATGAAAGCATAGAGTGTAAAAAATGTTTTTTTCATAAATTCAAATTAAGGTGTTTGTAATTAGTCGATTATCTCTCTTATGCAAAATTAATAAATATTAAATTCATTAACAACATTCCTGTATTACAATAGTGTAACATTTTTTATAGTTTCTTTTTCATGTAAGTGATTTAACCTTCCCTTCTTAAATCTTTAGAGAATCTCACCTCTCCGCTCTTACCAGCCATGATATTAATGACGCTGACCACGTCGTTGATATCGGTCACTTTGTCGGAGTTGACATCCGCCTTGCTCCACGAGGCAGTCCCCGCCATGTGGTTGATGATGCAGACCACGTCGTTGATATCGACATTGCCATCGGAGTTGATGTCGCCTTTCGGATTCTGATTCTTACAGAAAAGAGTCTGCCTTTCAGAATGGAGTGGATCCCAATAGAGAATGTTATATGTACCAGTGTTGAACCCAGGGAAACTTAAATCAATTTTGTAGAGATTACCAAATCCCAAAACTGGCCACCTGGATTCATATACGTTGTCAATAAATAGATTCACATCGTTTCCTGTGATCCAGGCATTGGCAACAAACTCTGGAATAAACAGATATGTGAAGCCTACCACATGGAGTGTGTCATCAATAAACTCCATAATGAACGAATCATTCCCGTCTCTAATAGCATTGTATTTATCCTCATCAGATGAATCCGTGTTGACACCTGTGCCCGCCATTGATTTTAAGTAATCTTTATTATGAGTAATACGTAGTATCTCTCCCTCTTGAATGTCTGGACTGTTTTTACAATACATACTTTCCACGAAGGTTTCATCTGCTTTGAAATCCGATTTTTCCAGTAATCCGGTATAAACAGATCCGGTTCCTTCAATCCAGTCATCCGTCACAGTATGGTTGTCAATGCTTTGCAGATGAATCCACTTTCTTTCAGCACCATGTTCTTTTACAAAAAGGGGATAATCACTGGCAGTCTTTATACTTACCACTTTCATTCTCTCCCCATTTTTTCTTGTGATGGTGTCACCTATAGAAGTGCTGAAATCATATACCAACATATCCTGTTTTATGTCATCAAAGAATCTATAAACTTTATCATTCTCTTGTCTGAAAAAATAGGGTTTCCAACATTCATCATAGCCATTATATATCAGTTCTTGAAATACTTTATATTTGTTTGGGCCGATAATTGTGTCTGGGACATAAGAATATAAAAAGAGCTCACCAGTGTTGATGCTGTCTTCGTTTTGCTCCTCATGAAGAATTAGTTGCACATAAATTCTTTTAAAGAAGGAGTCACCCGCTGGGAAATCTGGTATCGTAGGAAAGAAACTTTGGGCAAATAATTGAATATGGATTAAAGAGTAAATGAGCAGAACAAACAAGTATCTCATATAATTAAACTTTAGATATCAAAAATGTTAAAACTATGATAATATAATACAAGTTTCGGAAGTTATAAAATGTAGTTAAATAGGGAGTTAAAATGAAGAAGAATGCAGGGAATGCAAAGAATGCAGGGAATGCAAAGACGTTTGTTTGACTGTTGTCTCATCTTCTCATCTTCTTATCTTCTTAAAACATCTAATGTCCTGTGCGAAGCCCATTACTTCCTGTTTTACTTCCATTATTACTTCCATTTTAACTTCAGAAACTTGAGTTATGAGCCCACTTGAAAAAGTCCTGATAGGTCGATAATACCACATGGGTGGTGTCCCTCCCCCTTGGTAATCAGATATTTATATTCAAGCCCTGTAGGGGTGTCAGACTAAATAAGATTTTTTCAAGTGGACTCAGTAATATAATTACCGTTTATTGATTATTACATTAGAATTCTTTATGACAGTTCCTGAATGAAGCTCAACTTCATTTCCTTGAATAACGATATCTGCACCGTCTATTACACTTCACCTTCAGGTCTGTTTGCCGTAACATGTGCTCCGATTTTAATAGCTGATGAGTTTAAATAATTTCTCTTATCAGTTATTGTCTCATTCTGTATGAATTCATCCTTTATGAATTTAACTATATATGGAATGTGGTTATGCCGGTCAATACATAAGATGTTTGTTCCGTTCCTTATTTTAAAGGCCCCGTAATTCCCGACAAAAGATTTAGTATAACGATTACCGAAATCCGTATGCATCGATATTCTTGCTTCACCATCAGTTGTTTCAACAAAAATTGAATCATTCCTAACGGTTACATTAGGATTCGAAATTGAGAGAGGAGTATTTGTATATAACATAATAGACGGATCTCCAAAATAATGCTCTATTTCTGCCTCGTAGATTGACCATCCTGATAATGGTACAGAAGAGTAACTTTCTAGAATCTTGTTTACACTATAATCGAATACATCTCCAAGTGTATACATCGGTTCATTACATGTTTGTAACATACCTGTGGAATCATTCGAAATAAAAGATACAAAACCGGGCCAAATACCATCTATAAAATGTGTCAACATTATGGTATTTGTATCTTCATAAGAAACCTCCGTTGCCGCTGTGATCCCAACACACCCTTTATTTTCCCTTGTCATAAACAATTCTGCAAGACAAGAATTGTCATTTCCAAAGTTGCCAGTTTTACATGCTCTGCTTATAATAAATGGGAGTTTGTTTTCGTTTTCGAGTTGATTGATGTGATTTAATCCAAAATATAATGATGACCAACTTGTTACACTACCATGTCCGCTATATATAAAAAAAGCACTTCCTGAATTTATTTTGTTAGAAATGTCTGAGGCATTTCCATTCCAGGCAAAATAAGGTTTACGTAGTATATTAGGAATTGAATCACCGTTATACCATAATAGTGGAGTAATTTCATTATCTGCTTTATAGATACAGTTAATGGTATAATTACCGCTAAGATATTCCCTTATTTTTTCGCTGAGTGTAACAAGGTTTAAGTGTTCTCTATTTGTATGAACTAGTGAATGATTTTGAATGTAAGTTCTCTCATGAAAATAAGCTGCAGAAGTTATATTATTGTAAAAACTCATATCAAGTATCGGAGATTGTTCATATTTTATAATCTTACTAAATACTTTTTCAGCCTCAAGATTACTTTTTATTGGTATTCTACCTTGATGAATAAACAGTGTATCGTAACGTAATGGACGATGTCCATAATAATAATCAGATATGTGATTATTTTCATTTGAGAATGACTCGGACGGAACATATTCAATATCTCCTACAATCAGTAGGTAGTAAATAGGATAAGAGTTTTTCATTTGGTCATATCTGTACTCAATAAGTTCCTTGATATCTGATGGAGTCCATTCACCTTGTTGTTTCGATTCTATAAGTACATTAAACCCTTTCGTCCTTTTCCATTCAGCGAACTCATTGACGGCATCAAGAAAATCATCCGTAGTGATAATCAGATAGCTTCTGTTATCCAACTGCGATGAGAGTCCGGACCGGTCATTCTCTCGTCTCTGTATGTTTTTTCTGCCATTGTTGCTGAGAGAGTAGTTGAGCGTTGTGTTTTCCAGGAAGTGGTCAGTGATACTGATGTTGTTGTCTGCAGTTTCTGACACATAGTCACGTCCTTTCACGCGCCTGCCGTTAGACGAAAAACTTACCATATACTTAATCATGGAGAAAGAACGGACAGTCTGCGTGTAATAATCATATTGAACAGGTAAAGTTACCACATTAATAATTCCTTGCCCTCTATAGTTCTGTATGTTCCCTTTTTTTACTGCACAATTTGGAAACCACCCATTATAAGGAGCAATTGCAGGTACCCGCTCAGGTGTATATCCGATAGTGTCGCTCATAAGCAGAGGCGGATATGCCGGTGCAAGTGTGAAGAGAGTGTCGGAGGAAGCACTGTCTATGACTTCCACATTCACCTCCACGTTGTCGGGGATGGCGAATGTGTCCCAGTGGAATGGGAATGCCGGCTCGGAGGCCACATCGTTCATCCCGAATCCCGGTATCTTCCAGAACTTGGCTCCCGGATGCAGCGGGTCCTCCTGGTGCAAGCCTCCATGGAACTGATAGGTCACGATGATGCCGTCATCCGTTATCTCCACGTCGCACGACGGGGTGCAATTCTGCCCTAAGCAACAGGTGCTGATTGACATAAATAGGGAGAATAAGATTATAATCTTTTTCATCATGGTAAAGCTGTTCTGATGGTTAGATGAGCTGTTCAAGCGTTTTTACGAGTTGACCGTTTTCTTTCTGCAAAATTATGAAATAAAACTGACAAAAGCAAGAGTTCTGAAAGAAAAAGATTCTCCTTTCCTCCTTAGACTTTATCATGAATTTCGGGAATTTATGGAATTTTTCCTACCCTCCTCAAATCCTTAGATACTCTCACCACTCACCTCTCCGCTCTCCCCTCTTACCAGCCATGATGTTGATGACACTCACCACGTCGTTGATGTTGACCTTGTCGTCTGAGTTGACGTCAGCTTTGCTCCACGAGGCGGTCCCCGCCATGTGATTGATGATACAAACAACATCGTTGATATCGACTGTGTCGTCGGAGTTGATGTCGCCGGTTTGTGTTTTGCAGGATATTATCACTTATTTTCAGTTCTCATGTCGAATGTGACAGATTCTCCTACAAATGATTTACACATCCAGTAAATAGAATAACATTCGAGTTTTGTTCATAAATAATAAATACAAATGGGTGATCAATACGTATATCAGCTGGAGGTGTGCTATGTCCTCCAGAACTTCCGTCGGCCTGCATGACAGTAACAGCGGCAGCCTCTGCTCCATATTCATCAATATTAATGATTGAAGATTGTTTCACTTTGTTGACAAAAAGACCTGAAGGTGACATTTTTGAAAGAGCACCGCTATTGCTGAATATTTCATTGATGCCCAGTTTGTTCAGGTAGGTCTTGAGGCTGATGTCAGACTCAAGTTTGAATTTCGGTAGGAATATTCTTAAATTTTTGGGAGCCAATGAATTGATAATATCCTTCCAATTTGTCAGACTCAAAGAGTTCATGAAATCTTTCACGTTTACATTTCTTTCTGGCATTAAAACAACCATGTTGAAATTATTGTGGAAAGGTATGTTGAGAATATCACAATCATTCATACTAACATATGTTAAAGAGTCTGTATTTTTTACAATTTGCATGGTACTCACATAGGTCTGCGACTGGTCATAATTAGTGAAAAGTTCTTGGCTGGTTTTGTTCTCATCAAATGGATAAAGCCATTGGTTTTTAAAATACACAGCATTAGCTAAAGAAAGAACTCCGTCCAGAGGTCCTTCATCTACTACTTGACTAATTAAATCATGAGTTTTGTCTGCGCACCAAGAGTTAATGGCTTTTCCGGCATCATTGGCATAAAATTTTAATCCAAATACTTCTGCGTTATAAAAAAACTTTGATGTATCTAAAAAACTGCGGTTTACATATAATCCTTCGTTTATCCAGATGGAGTTGAATGTTTCAAAAGAACTGTTTTCTGATGCGTGTGCCAGTATGTTGTTCAAAGTTACATTTGTCAAATTGACATCCTTTATGGAATCACTATAATTAAGGGCTTTTTGTAACTCCATTAATCCTTTGTCGGCAGCGCCATTGGAAAGTAAGGATAACACCTGAACTACACTAAAAGGTGAGACGAATGTGTTTTTGTTTTGGGAAATATCGTCTTGTGCAATCAATTTAAACAGGTCAAATGAAAGCGTGTTATACCCCTCTATGATTGTTTTATTTTTTTCAGATAAATCAGTGTTTGAGAAATCTGTGGGGCTGAAGGACAATGTTTCATCTTCAACGATATTCAATGGCAAAATATTTGTTGAATTATCATTATTATCTTCCTCTTTTTCTTCTATATTAATAGTTTCTGGATTGACAGTGTTATCTTCTCCACAATTTGTTAATATGGGAAATAATAATAAGAATAATGCTATCTTGAATTTTGTATCCATAATGTTAAAAAGGTAATTTACAATGTTGGAACAATAAAATTAACATAACAATCATAATTATACGTTTCACCACCAGAGTAAGGAGATGGATCAAGAGTGTAATATCTTGACGTGTCAAAAACATTATCAAGATAGTAGCCGTTCATCGCGCCATTCCACCCCCAGTTCAAATGATTAAAGAACAAAGTCCTATATTGGATCTCGCCAGTAAAGTAAGTTCTGCGAATATCCAGCTTTTTATAACCATCTACAACCCATGCATGGCCACCATTTAAAGAGTCTTCTCCTCTGAAGAAAAGGGGGTGACCTTCATCAAGAAACAGTTTGGACATACCATTATTATACCTTGTCCAGTCATTGCAGTTGTAGCCTAACGATTGGAATGTAGGTTTAACATAAAACATTGTTAAGGTTGACGTTCCAGAATCTTCATATATGCTATTATTCATTTCACCAAGTTGTCTGCATAACCGTCCTAGGGCATGATGTGCACTATCGTTAGCAGTACAATATAAATGTCCACCAAATGGAATAATTGGAAAATAGTAGACGTGTTTCTTTATCTCTGTCCAATATAGTAGTTGGTTATTAATACCCGCATTATCATATGTCAAGTCAATATCTTGGGGGTATTCATAATAACTTAGGATCTGTGCCATAGCGGTGTTTACACATCCGGAAAGACCATTAGGGCAATAAATGCCCTCTGGATATTCTTGTCCCCATTTTACAGATATAAGAGGTTCGACTTCTGTTATAGTTGTGTCTGATGTATATACAGGAATCAAAGGTTCCATGCCTCCGTCCCCATGAGATCTTATCACATAATTTTTTGCTAAAACTATATAATATTCCAAATAGTCATTATTAGATAGCTCATCATAACAACCCGATTCGGTTATAGCTAATAAGCCTTCAGTTGATTTACTTGCAGAAATAATGGCAAAACCATTTTTGTTTTCATAATTAAAAACATATAGTAATGTGTCATTATCAATTATGTTATTTTTTTTGTGATAACAGATTACATTGAAGTCTTTATTAGAGATTAATTTTGTAGGAAGAGTTTTACGAGATGTTAAAGTGTGATTTTGTGTGTCCACATCTCGGTGAAACATAAGACCTGCTTCTTGAGCTATAGATAATGCTTCGTCAAAAGATATAAATTGGTTAGCAATGGGTTTACCCCCCCAAGACTCATCATTATCATATTCTTCTTTTGTACATGAATAAAAAAGAAGAGATATAACTGTTAAAATTAAAATTCTATTCATAATTTAATATTATTGAAAGTTTTTGCAAATATAACATTTTTATTATAATAAACAAGTGAATATGTAAAAATAGGAATGCTATTCTACTTATTTAAATTTAAAAAGATTTTTCCTTTCCTTCTTAAATCTTTAGAGACTCTCCGCTCTCACCTCTTCCCTGCCATGATATTAATGACGCTGACCACGTCGTTGATGTTGACTTTGTCGTCGGAGTTGACATCCGCCTTGCTCCATGAGGCAGTCCCCGCCATGTGGTTGATGATACAAACAACATCGTTGATATCGACTGTACCGTCGGAGTTGATGACGCCATCTTTTGAAGATTCTTTACATGTAAGAATTACATCATTGTGTTTGTCGTACTTAATAGTATAAGTTCCGTGTTTGAAATCAGGTATTTTTACGTCGAATTTATAAATACTTCCTATTATTTGCCCTTTTTGTTTTTTTGACGAATTTTGTCATGCTGGCTTATAAAAAAGAATTAGGTACCAGTGTGCCACAAAATTAGGAAATTCGGTGTCTCAGAAGAAAACCTGTAAATCTTTTGTCCCCTCTCTGACCTCATCAATAATCTGCATACACCGTTGGCGGGTAATGCGGATATTCTCACCGACGGTTACCATATCCTCATCAGTGGGAAGCCCCTTGAAATTGACTGTCGTAGCGTGCTCTCCCAACGTGTGGTCGTTGGTGAGGTCGTAAGCGGGAGCCAGCTGCCATTTTGTGTCTTTATAAATAAAACTGAAGTTTCTTGCGTGGTCATCGTAATTTCTTGCATATACATTGAATGCCATCCTTCTGAACTGCTGTTCCACCTGCAGTGGTGACTGAGTGAGGTAACCGGTAAGCTGGAGTAGGCTGTGGTAGTCCATCTTAGGAGGAGAGATCGGTTCATTCAGCAGGGCGCTGGCTGTTGCGACATGCAGGCGTGTGCCATTTTCTTTGTCGATGTCAAATCGTCTTTCCGCAAAATATTTTCTGTCTATCAGTTTGAATTCGGGCACTTCAATCCCGCATTTACGGGCTGCCATATTGTAGCTGTATTCTATCTCCCCCATGTTTTTCGGGTCGAAGGTGTGGCGAAACTTCACAATCCAGTGACCATCCTTATCGGCGAACACGCATTTAGGACGGACACCGCCCGAATTGCCGCTTCTTGAATAAAGCAGACCGGCATACGTGTCAGTTTTCTCGGATAGCACATCCAGCGCCATCTGCTGGAGTTCATCGAATGTCCCTAGAAATTCATCATGGGGGAAATTCGTCTGGGGTTCATAGCATAAAGCGCCCATTCCGCTACTGCCTACAAGGCTCAGACGCTGAAGGGGACTAAGTGTCCTATAGCTGATGCCTAATTTGCGGAGGCTTTTTTGCAGAAGATAATCTCCATATCCTTCAGGCAGACTGTCTTCAAAGATTCCGAAACAACCGTTGAACGGCTGATAGCCGGCGGTAAACAGTCCGGCTTTCAGTGGCAGTTGCAAAGGGGAGATGGAGTATCCGTCAGCCAGCCATTCTTTGTCGTATTCAAAGCAACAGAGTGAATCGCTGTCCATCGACAGCATTCCCACTTTCTGACCGTTGCAGGTCACCTTCACTGCTTTTATGTCGTGTATCATACGCCTCGCTTTCTGGTTTTGTTTCTTTTGATTTCCAGCAGCTCTTCCATCGTGTCGTATTTTGGCTTGGAGAGCAGCTGCATCATCTCTTCGGAATATCCTAGTGCCTTGGCCAGTTTCACGTATGACTCTAGGGAAATGGCGTGTTTGAGCTCAAAACGCTGGATGGTAGGCGCAGGTACGCCGCTTATGGCTGAAAGACTTTTGGTTGATAATTTTTTCTCCAATCTTCGTGCCTTCAGATTCTCAGCCATACACTGCATGGTCATCTGTAGGGGATAAGGATCGAAAATATAATTATTCTGCATCATATATTATGTATAAAATATTAAAATACAATTTTAGACATCAAATAATATGTGCAAATATAATCAAAAATTTTGTTTCATCCAATTATTCTGTGTATAAATTTTAAGAGGTGAGAGGTGAGAGGTTTTCGGTATTTCGTTATTTCGGGATTAAACTTTAA
>FLNY01003924.1_pt1 | contig 14400 bp, 10 predicted proteins | sample 1140381 | NCBI WGS metagenome assembly FLNY01 (sample SAMEA3878172, study PRJEB12797) | bioreactor metagenome | biome: Moose rumen | place: Sweden | collected 2011-10
AAAACATCCGCAGAAATCTGGCTTTGCCAGACAAGAAATTGCTTTAATGCAATTTCTTGGTAGTTACGATTCCTTTTTTCTGATGAAAAACAAGAATCAATAATTAGTACAAATAAAAACCTGCAGAGCAACGCTTTGCAGGTTTTTTATTAAATATCAATATTGTTATAACCGGCTACTTAGTACCATTTATTTCTTCAACTTTCCGATTAATTTCAGGTTGCTGAACTCTCAACCTCTTTTGAACTAACCTGAGCAACTTCAGAAATCATTTCCGATTCAGAATAGCCCCTTAAAATACGCTTTTCATAGTGGCTGTAAATTACCCATGCTGCTATACCAAATATAACAGGACCGCTCAGTGACCAAAATGTCGTCTTAAAATCACCATCGAGAGCCGGCTGAATGATAGCAAATACATTCGCAAATAAAAGTGTCAATGTAACAATATATCCCCATGCATTTGCCGACTTTTGCGTCTTGTATACTACAAAGCTACGGTCGATTCCGGATAGCTTTTTGAACTTAGGGAAAGCAAATGAAATAAACATATATGGTACAGTCATACCAACATTAACCATTGCAGTCAAAATAACATAAAACTGCTGCATTGTATCACCACCAAATGCTACAAGAATAACCATAATGCAAACGATAGCGCACTGAACCCACATTGCATTTTTAGGCATTCCGTCCTCAGTAATCTCGCCCATTTTGCCCGGCCACAATTCCTTCGGTGTACCATCAATAAGCTGCTTTAATGGAGCGTAAACCAATGTAAACATAGCGCCCATAAGTGCAAGAAGCATAATCAAAGCATATACTCTGGCAAAACCGTGAGCAAGTGCAAGCTGAGTAGCCTCTGATGCACCAAAAGCTCTACCAAAAGCTGATGCGAAATTTGACATGATAACATATGAAACATTTCCAAGTGTAATCGAATCTGTTCCAAGAATATCAGAGTAATTTGTAAATGAACCAACAAGCATTATAAGAAGTGCATATCCAACGACTATTACTAACGCTGCTGTAACTATTCCCTTAGGGAAATTCTTTTTTGGATTTTCTGTTTTGTCAACAAGTCCACCCACAGCCTCTATTCCGCCATATGCAAATAATGCATATACTACGAATGAGAGAATCATAATTGGATTTCCCTGATAATCCTGATTGAGAGATGTCGTAAGTGACTCCATTCCTAAAAATGGCTGCTCTAACTGTCCATGGCGAGCAATAATCATTACAATTGAACCAATTACAACAATACCGTTAATTGCAAGTACCGCAGAGCCACCAATAGATGTGACTTTTTGAATTTTATCAATACCCTTGGTATCAAAATATGTAATAAAAATAAAGAATATTACAGCCATGATTCCAAGAAGCTTTGAGCCAGACAAAAATTCTATTCCAAATAACGACCATGTAGATGTAGAATCCTCACCAAACAGAAGATTTGATACCGGTACCCAAATACTTGATGAAACATTTACCATCCATAAAACATATGAGGTATACCACATAAATGTGCCAATAAATGCATATTTAGGTCCTACTGACTTACACATCCATGAATACATACCACCTGTTTCACTACGAAATGCTGAACCAAATTCAGCAACCATGAAAGCAAATGGTACAAAAAATAAAATACCTGCAATTACGAACCATGGAATTGCTGCATATCCCATCAGGTAGTAGGATCTTGGAATATTATTGAATCCATACACTGATGTGAAAATCATCAAGATAAGAGACATTAATCCGAGTTTTTTCTCTTTCATAAAAATGCGTGACATGTTACACCCTTAAAACACATCACTCCTCCTTTCCTTTTCTTTATTTCAGATTATGTACAAGACATAGCAATACATCATCTGAAATATTGAAATCCTGCGTAAAGGCAAAAAAATAGAGACTCATTCCTGAGCCCCATATAAATACCCTCTAACTGCAAGGTCTATATTATCTCACAAAGGTCTCCAAAAAATCAAGTCTAGATTATACAAAACAGTTGCTATTTACAGCCTATAACTGTCCTTAACTTCTACGGAATAGTCACTAAAACAAAATCCAAAAACATTGCAAAACTTTTAGTAGTTAAGATTATAAAATGTGCTACAATTAATATATCAGAAAGCAATATGACAGACTTTACTGAAATCTACGACTAGAAGGTTATACAATATGGGCGCAAACGAGGGTACAATTACAGCCATTGAATCAAAAAAGCAATATTCAGAATATCTATTCATCGCATATCTTTCCTATATGTCATTGTACATAATATGTATTTCTGCAATAGAGCATTTTTTCAATGAAAATCCGATATATAAAATTGGCAACTACATAGCATTAATTCTGGCAATTTTCACCCTTGTACCTCTAATAAGGAAAGTGCCTACAGATTTTTTAATTCAACCACTTATCATTAACAAAAAAAGAATCAGTTGCGCTCTCACACACGGGCTTATAATATGCCTTGTTTTTGGTGGGGCAATGATTCTTTTAAAATATTTGTTATTAAAATTTGCACCGGAAACATTAGTACGGTGCCAACCATTCTTTTACACAGCCAGACTCATGCCAGGAAAAATCACTTCCAATACGCTGATTTATCCTTTTACCGCATTTTGGCAGGAATACTTTATGAATGTCATGGGATACGATGGCATGCGAACACTCCTCGTAGGCAATCACAAAAAACATAAAGCAGTATCGATGGTTGCGCTATTTTTTGGCGCCATGCATTTCACCTACGGATTTACCATGATATTACTTACAATGCTTTTTGTGCTCTTCATGAATAATATATATCGTCGCACACACAATCTGTGGGTATGCTGCCTGGTCCATATCATCTTGGGACAGCTGCTTTTCACCCTACAGCTTCAGAAAATCACAATATCTGTATTCTGAAAAAGCCTCATGATTACATTCGAAGCAACAATTCTTTTTCTATTATTTTACCATCTCTATGGTAAACTCGCGGCACACGTTTTGATACAGCGCAGGTCAATTCATACGGTATAGTATCGGCGATTTCTGACAATTCCTCTATAGGATTCTTGTCACCAAAAACCTGTACCTCCGAACCTACGTCGACTGTTGGCATATCAGTAATATCTATCATACACATATCCATGCAGATTTTGCCGCGCTGCTTAGCAGGGCCTTCCTTCGTAACCAAGCTGCATTTATTAGAAAGGCTCCTGAAAAATCCATCAGCATAACCATATGGTAACACACCTATTCGAGTGGTTTTGTCAGTTTTGTAAATTCCCCCATAGCTGATTGCCGTACCCTCAGGATAAATCTTGATTGTACTGACCGTCGTAGTGAGCGTCATGGCAGGACGCAAGCCCCATTCCTTGGCAAAATCTCCATAGCCATATAGCAAAAGTCCCGGACGAACCATATCTAAATACGTCTGAGGGTAACGCACTGTCGCACCTGTATTGGCGCAGTGCCTTATTTTGAATTTGTGTCCCAACTCATTTTCAACAGCATCAATCACTCTTGTAAATAAATCAAACTGATGCTTAGTATACGCCTCATTTTCATCACCATATTCATCCGCAACAGCAAAGTGAGTAAATATGCCCTCAGCATTGAGGCCAGGCATATTACATGCCTCTGTGATTCCATTTACACCGGTATCAAAATTTGTATTATCACACAAATATCCCAAACGAGACATACCGGTATCCACCTTGATATGTACCTTGAGCGTACCTCCGTATTTCAGGGCCTGCTCATTGTACTCATCAGCCTTGGCCTTGCAAGTGATTGCCTGAGTAATGTCGTATTCAATAAGTCTTCCAACCTGTTCCTTTGGTGTGTGACCAAGAATTAATATCGGCATTTTAATATCATTAACTCTAAGCTCTATAGCCTCATCAATACTGCTTACAGCCAGATAGTCAGCACCCAAATCCTGTAAAAGTCTGCTGACCTGTATGCTGCCATGCCCATAAGCATCGGCCTTGACTACGCCAAGGAACTTCACGTCAGCTCCGATTTTTTCTTTTATTTTTTTATAGTTAAATGCGATAGCATCCAAATCTATATCAGCCCATGTTCTTCTAAGTGTTGATTCCATGTAAAATTACACCTCATATTTTATAATCTACTTTTAGCAATCTTTTATCATTATATCCCTACAAAAAAATGACGCAAGACTCTACAAAAAAAATCCTACGTCATAAAATCTCTAGCCCAATGCCACATCAAGGGCCATCATTAAAGTAAATCCTAATGAAAACATTACTACACCAACATTTGTATGATGCTCCCCGGATGACATTTCCGGAATAAGCTCCTCTACCACTACATAAAGCATTGCTCCTGCAGCAAAGCTCAAAAAATACGGCATAGCCGGGACAATTGCTCCCGCAGCCAATATTGTAAGCGCTGCAAATATCGGCTCGACGGCGCCGGATAAAACACCATCCAAAAATGCAATCCCTTTTGATTTGCCCTCTGCATGAAGCGGCATAGATATAATCGCCCCCTCCGGAAAATTCTGAATTGCTATACCTAAAGCCAATGCCACCGCGGCACCTGCCGTAATATTATCGTGGCCTGTAATGTATCCGGCAAAAACAACACCTACTGCCATTCCCTCAGGGATATTATGCAATGTAACCGCAAGCACCATCATGGTTGTCCTTGCAAAATGACTCTTTAATCCCTCCGCCTCATCAGAATACATATGTATATGGGGAATAATCGTATCAAGTAAAAGCAAAAAACATATTCCAAGCCAAAAGCCAACTATCGCCGGCAGAAAAGATAATTTTCCTAGGGAGTTGCACTGTTCCATTGCCGGCACTAAAAGACTCCAAATCGAGGCTGCAACCATCACACCTGAAGCAAATCCGGTAAGTGCCTTTGTCACAGAGGTCTTCAAATCCTTTTTCATTATAAACACCACGGCTGCACCGGCTGAAGTACCTATAAAAGGAATCATAAGTCCAATAAAAACTTCTAAATTAAACATACTTATACCTGCCAATAAATAATCTAAAAGTAGTTTATCACAACAGGTTAGGCATGTCTAACTCTATAAAACCTTTGACAAAAATTCTTTCAATCTTTCACTCTTAGGGTTCTCAAAAATTTCCTTTGGCGTCCCCTCTTCTTTGATGCCCTTTTCGTCAAAGAACATCACTCTGTCAGCAACCTCTTTCGCAAACCCCATCTCATGAGTCACGACAACCATTGTCATTCCATCATCAGCTAATTCCTTCATCAGTTCAAGAACCTCCCCAACCATTTCGGGATCAAGAGCAGAGGTAGGCTCATCAAACAAAATAACCTCAGGATTCATAGCAAGAGTTCTGGCAATAGCAATTCTCTGCTTTTGACCTCCGGACAAATTATCCGGATATGTATCAGCCTTATCATACAGCCCTACCCGCTGTAAAAGCTCATCTGACTTATCCTTAGCCTCCTGCCTTGACATGATTCCAAGCTTAGTAGGAGCAAGCATCAGATTTTCACGAATTGTGAGATGTGGAAATAAATTAAAATGCTGAAACACCATCCCCACTCTTCTTCTAACATCATTTATATCAATATTTTTCTGTGTGATATCTACCCCGTCCAAATAAATCTCACCTGAGGATACTTTCTCTAATTGATTGAGTGTCCTTATAAAAGTAGATTTACCGCAACCGCTAGGACCGATAATTGCAATTACCTCTCCCTGGTCGATTTCCATATTTATATTGTCGAGCACTAGATTATCACCAAATGACTTGGACAAATTTTTTACCTGTATTAATATCTCGCTCATTATTGTACCTCCGACTTACGCAAGCTCTTTTCCCATTTTCCAACTATTACAGTCAAAACCTGTACTATAACCAAATAAATAATTGCAACTGCAATAAGCGGAATAAATGCCTCGTAGGTCTGACTGCGGATAATATCACCACCTCTGGTCAAATCATTAAGACCAATGTATCCGCAAATAGATGTTTCCTTAATAAGTGTAATAAATTCATTTGCAAGTGCAGGTAAAACATTTTTAATAGCCTGAGGAAGAATAATAGCATTAAGTGTCTGTCGATAATTAAGTCCAAGGCTCCTGCCGGCCTCCATCTGACCATCATCGATAGACATTATGCCTCCTCGCATGATTTCTGCCACATAGGCACCTGAATTAATGGCAAATGCTATAACTGCCACTAATATTTTGGAGACATTAACAGACTTAAATACAACATAATAAATGATGAGAAGCTGAACCATCATAGGTGTGCCTCTTACAATCGTAATATAGATTTTGGCTATAGCATTCATTATAGGTAAACTGCCGGTTTTATCATAAGTCACTCTGACAATGGCAACCAAAAATCCTATAATGACACCAATAATAACAGCGCAAAGCGCAATAATAAGGGTATTAAGAAGGCCCTTTGCCAAATACTGCCATCTATCCTGTTCTAATAAATTGCTCTTTATTCTGTCGATAAACGATGATGATTCACTTTCTGTATCACTTTTTACTACAATAACCTGCTTTGATGTAATATATGATTGTGTAAAATTAATTGACTTTGCGCGTTCCTCCGTCATCGTCATACCTGCAATGCCTATATCTGCTTTATGACTGCTGACCGCACTGATTATGGAATCAAATTCCATATCTTCAATCTCTATATCCATGCCTAATTTGTCACCAACAGCACGGATAAGCTCTATATCAATACCGACTATATCCGAACCATCATAGTATTCATATGGCTCAAAAGTAGCATTTGTAGCAACTACCAGAGTACCATTATCATACGTCACATCATCAGGAGATACATAGGGACATGTCCCCTTGGTGTCATCACCAATGTAATTGGAAATAATCTGATCAATTACACCCTCTGACTTCAACTGTGTTATCGCCTCATTTACCTGATTGAGTAATTCATCATTATCCTTGGCAATAACCATTGCATAATCCTCAAGAGTAAATTCCTCATCCAAAATCATAAGACTCGGCTCAGTACTAACACTTGCAATAGCTGGCTGTTCATCTATAATTGCACAATCCACCTTGCCCAACTTGACTGCCTGCATAGCATCCGTCACCTTGGTGTAACGCTCTACCTGCGTGCCGGCAGCATCCCCCTCATAATCACTTGCATAAATATCCCCCGTCGTGCCAATCTGAACAGCTATAACAGCCCCTTCGAGATCGTCAACGGAATTAATGGTTTTTGTTGTTTCTGTCTGACCGCATCCAACTAAAACAGCTGTGACACAAATCATAAGAGCGCTAAAAATTTTCTTTTTCATAAAGTATAATTATTCCTTAAAATGTATTTTTATTCAAGAATAATAACATACGCGGGATTTTATATCAATAAGTAGGAACAGATTCTTGAAAAACATCAGTTTTTCAAGAACCGTATCTACCAAGAAATTGTTTTAAAACAATTTCTTGTCTGGCGAAGCCAGATTTCTGCGGATGTTTTCCTAAATTATCCGCAGAAAGTCATGAATTACTGCTTAGCTCTTCTCCTTGCTCGTTTGATATTCGTATTTGTTTTTGGTCCTCTTCGTCTCGGAGAATTAGCCTGTCTGTATTCTTTGATTTGCGCTAATAGCTTTTCATAATCACGTTCAAAAAGAATTTCACTAATATCTGAATTCAATTCATCCGGAGGAATTCTGCTTTCTGAAATAACAATAGTAGAGTCCACCTTCTGTGCCTTTTTTAATTGCTTGATATCCTTTTGAGTTAGCGGCATTTTGGTCCACTCTATTATTTTATCTACAAGCTTTTTTTTGCTTAGTTGCTTATAAGCCGGCATATTATATTTTTGCTGTATAAGTACCAGCTCAGGCCTCCATAATATTTCAAGTTTCCTTTTAAGTTTCATTTTGGGATTTAATATAGGACGTCTTAGAAAATAAAAATCAATTCCATCGAGTGTTTCCTCGACTGTGATAATCCCCCAATAATCGGGAACATGTTCCTCAATATGCAGTCCATGACTACTGCCAACCACAACGATATTATAATCAAAATATTTGTCATAATCCGCAACCTGTCTAGACAATCTGGCATAGGTATCAGAATCGGATTTTATCTCTATTCCAACTAAAGCACCCTCTATCACCATGACAATATCAGCTCTTGATTGTCCCATCATCTTCTCTTGTATTATTCTGGTTTTGCCGTATTCACACTCCAAAAAATCAAATAACGGCTCACGTATATCTTTGTCTAATAACATTTTTCACCCAAAGCTATCCTTGTAATTTTAAAAGGACAATATAATTTAAAATATTTTTCTTTATATGACTGTGGAGTACAACCTGCAAATTTCTTAAAGGTTGTATAAAAATAAGGCAAATTTTCATAACCACAATCAGCTGCAATATCTTTTATTGCCTTATCCGAAAAAACGAGAAGTCTTTCCGCCTCTCCCATTCTGCAATTGAGAATATATTGATTAATTGTAAATCCAGTCTCAGCTTTAAATTTTTTAGAGAGATAAAATGGACTTATATAGAACTCTTTGGCCAATGAGTCAATCGACAAATCTCTAGTATAATTCGACTCTATATATTTACGTACCAAATGAACATACTTAACATCTTCCTCAGGAATATAATCATCATTATTTAAAAAATCATTATAAATAATTTCAAGAATAGTTGAAATCATAGAATTAACTGTTGTAAGATCGGTGTTAATTATATCAACAGTATTTTCAATAATATAAAAAAACATTTGATCAAACAGAGGCTTCTTTTCTCCAATTGAAATAATCGGCTCCACTCCCGGTTTAAGCAAATAATTATCTGGAAGCCCCTCAACTGTTATTCCTTTTATATTTATACAAACCTGCTCTATTGGATTTTGTAAATCAGATTTCTCAGCATGCATTACATTTGAATTTTTAATTATTAAATCTCCCGGCTGAGTCTCATAAAATTTTTCTCCGCAATACAATGCACTTTTGCCATTAATTACATAGGAAAGCTCTAATGTATCCGGATGCGAATGCATATGAAATGACCAATTCGGGTCCAACTTTGCCCGAACATAATTAACATTTGTTATTGATACATTTGAAAACAATTGTGTACCTCTATTTTCATCATGATAATTTACCGTGAACATAATCCCTCCCCATCATACCCAAAATTTTCTTCACAGTCTTATCTTAATAATCACATATTATAATACTTTTGGGGATAAAAAAAGCCCCGCGGTCGCAAAACAACCGCAGAGCAAAAATCAAAAATCTTTAAATATTTCTTCCGGCCTCGTAACCTTCATGAGTAGCATGAGTAACCTTTCTCGCACGAATAGCGTCACCAACAGCAACGTATTCGATACCTTCCTTATCAAGTTCCTCCTTAAGCTCATCATTTGAACGATAACCAGTAGCTACTACAACTGTATCAGCATTAACAAATTTCTTCTCACCATCAGCAGTCTCGTAAGAAACCCCATCTTCTGTGATTTCAAGGACCTTAACAGATGTAAGAACATCTACATGTCTCTTTTCTAGAGCTTCCTTCAAATGCCAATTGACAGCAAGTGCTGCATCCTTTGCAATTTCAGGCATCATCTCAAGAATGGTAACCTTTCTAAGAAGCTGTGCAAGGAAATGTGCAGTTTCCGAACCTACCTGGCCACCGCCGATAACTACGCAATTAGCTCCCGGAATCACACGGCCTTCCAATACTTCCTGAGCATTTGTTACATGTGGTAAATCAATACCTGTAATAGGTGGTACCGCAGGATGTGAACCACTTGCAACGATTACCTTGTCAAATCCACCCTCTTTGATAAGAGCGGCAGTTGCAGGAGTATTATATTTTATTTCAACACCAAGCTTTTCACACTGAACTCTCTGCCATACAAGGAAATCTGTTATCTCACCCTTTGTAGGCGGAATAGCCGCTGTATAAAAATTACCACCATTGTGATCATTCTTTTCAAATACTGTAACACTATGACCTGCTTTCGCAGCGGCAATTGCAGCATACAAACCTGCAGGACCCGCACCGGCTACTGCAACCTTCTTTGGAGAATCTGTCTTTTTAATTTCACCCTCATACTCATGTCCAAGCTCAGGATTAAGTACACAAGTAAATGGCTTATTTTCAAACAGAACACCCTCACAACCGTCATTACATCCGATGCAACGACGAATATCCTCAAAACGGCCTTCCTTTGCCTTATTTGGCATACCCGGATCACAAAGCGATGCACGACCCATTGCAACAAAATCAGCTTTCTTTGAGGCAATTACCTCATCAGCAAGGAATGGATCGTTTATACGAGAAACAGTAATAACAGGTACATTTACCACATCCTTAATCTGCTTTGCCCAATCTGTAAACCAGCCATGGCCGCTGTAGCTAGATGCAATATTAAGATCAACAGACAAGTAATTACCAACAGAAACGTGGATAATATCAACACCGCAGTCTACCATCATTCTAGCGATAGCCTTTGTATCCTCTATATTAAGACCACCCTCGACAAACTCATCAGCCGAAAGTCTCATACCAATAATAAAATCATCGCCACACTTCTTCTTTATGTCTTCAATGATTTCTCTTGCAAATCTGGTACGGTTCCAGAAATTGCCACCGTACTCATCCAGTCTCTTATTTGAATACGGTGAGAAGAACTGGGTAATTAAATATCCATGCGCACCATGAATCTCAACGCCATCGAATCCACACTTCTTAGCACGAAGGGCTGTATCACCATATTTTGTGACCATATCCTTTACTTCTTCTGTAGTAAAAGGAACCGGAATCTCATCTCCAAATGGACACATTATTGCGCTGGATGAACGTGTGTGTAATCCTTCAGGAAGTGCGCTCTTATGTGTCTGTCTGCCACAGTGATAAATCTGTGCCAAAATAGTAGCGCCATACTTATGAACTCTCTTTGGAAGCTCTGTATGACTGGCAATCTGACCATCATTCCACAATCCTGCTGTGCAACTAAATCCGTGTCCTTCAGGAGCAACGTTATAATCCTCTGTAATGATTAGTCCCCAACCGCCTTTTGCCTTTTCTTCATGATAGGCAATATAACGCTCTGTTGCTGTTCCATCCTCGTTACAGAAATTTGTAACCATAGCCGGAACTGTCAATCTGTTTTTAATTGTGTGTCCCTTGATTGTAATAGGGCTAAAAATGTTATCAAACAATAATCTTTCCTCCTTTTACATTTTAAAGGGAAATGGTCTGGACTATATACCGGTATAGTCAAAAACAGGCTCATTTCACCCGGTTAATATAAGATTGTTATTGTTTTAACACTTTCAGTTTATTTCCATATAATAAAAAAATCCATTCTAATAAATTGTCTAAAAACCTATGAAAAAATAAGGAAAATGAGGAAATTTATCAAGAGAACTTTAAAATCCGGCTATCTTTATGAAATTAGTGTGAATGTGCAAAAAATTGGCCGAGATAAATATTACAAAGTAATTTCCTATAAAGTAAAAAATACGAGCAAGGTCATTTGTCCTTGCTCGTATTTAGTAGCGAGAGGGGGATTCGAACCCTCGACACCGCGGGTATGAACCGCGTGCTCTAGCCAACTGAGCTATCTCGCCTCAATAACAAATTATTAAATTCTAAATGGGACCTACAGGGCTCGAACCTGTGACCCTCTGCTTGTAAGGCAGATGCTCTCCCAGCTGAGCTAAGATCCCAGAGCTTTAAGCGATTTGCTACCGCTTCAAGCGACTTGATAAATATAACAAACAAAACGCCTCATGTCAACCGATTTGATAATTTTCGCAATACTTTTTTTTAATCGGCAATTTGCAAAACTAAAGCAATGTGAGTGCTTTTTATTCAGACACCCACATTGCTTTAACTCTCCTTAACTCTTAGTCAACCAATTATATTATTCCAGAGTAAACTGAGAAACAATTCCATCAAGATTACCCGCTACATCCTTTTGACCAATCGCCATCTTATTAACATCTTCCATAAGATTTGTAGAATCATCTATGGTATCTGTTACACGAGCGGAATTGCCTGCGGTCTCTGTTGCAGACATTGCAATATCATTTACTGCAGCATTTACTTGATTCATAGACTCAGAAATCATTGAAACCATATCTGCAATATGTTCTGCCAGTTCTCCGAATGATTTTGCATCATCTCCGTATGCCTTACCTATATCGATAAATTTCTTATAATCAGGCGTAACAGTATCATTTACAAATTCCAACAATCCAACAGATGAATTCTTGAGGTCTTCCACCGCTATCTGAATTCTACCAACAGTATCCTGAATTTCATCTACTGCACTCTTTGTCTGTGTTGCCAGCGTGTTAATTTCTCCTGCAACTACAGCAAATCCACGTCCATGCTCACCCGCTCTTGCCGCCTCAATTGAGGCATTGAGTGACAATAGATTAATCTGGTCTGCTATATCAGCAATAGAATCTGCCATTGTAGCAATTTCTTTAACTACATCAGCTTCTTTTGCAGCTTTCTCAACTTCCTCTCTGCGCATATTGGCAATTTCCATAGCTTTCTCTGAGGCAATTCTTCCATCCCTCTGAATCTCATCTGCTCTACGCGCAATATCCTCCACCTCATCTCTGGTTGCCTGAGTCTCTCTATATAGATTGTCAACCTGCTCGTTAACCTCATTAGCGGATGCAGATACCTGCTCTGTTGCCGCCCCGACGGACGTCATTGAATCATTTACAGATACCATTGAGGATGCCACTTCTTCAAGGCGCGCCAGCAAGTTTTCCGATGTAACCTGAAGAACATTTGCCGAATCAGAAACTTTATCACTGCCAGACTTGATGTTTGAAATTACATCTGAATTATTTTCAAACATAGTATTCAAAGAATTAGCCATTTGACCAATCTCATCTTCTCTATTAATATCCAGCTTTTGTGTTGTAAAATCTCCCTTTGCAAGCAATTCTGCGAATTGCTTTACGTGCACAAGATTCTTCGTAATACTTTTTACCTGAAGAACAACAACGAGCATTGCAATAATAATACCAATTACACAAACAATAATCAGCTTAAATATCATCTGATATACAGGATCCGTCAATTCACTTGTAGGTATCTGAATAATGAATTTCCATCCCAAATCAGAGATAGTCTTATAATATGCATTATAAGCCACACCACCGGCTGTATAATTTATACTTCCAGACTCATTTGTCATTATCTCACTTGCAGCTGCAGCCATCTCATCAGAAATTACGGAGTCTGTAATTTTGTCTCCGTTTTTAATAAGAGATTCATCAACACCTGCAATAAATGCGCCATCAGAATCCGTCAACATAGCAGAACCAGCTGTACCAACCTGAATGGAATTAACAACTTCCTGTATAGTCTCAAGAATCAAATCAACAGTGACACATCCTATAAATGAATCATTTACAATTATAGGAGCAACAACAGAACTCATAATTACCCCCGATGACTCATCATAATATGGAGTTGTGATAGAAGTTGCCATCTTTTCCTTTGCAGTCGTATAATAATCCTGCGAGAAATAGTCATAGTCTGCATTACTATATTCATAAGTAACCACTGCATTGCTATTATCCATATATACATATGGTCCGACATATTTTTCTTCAGTATCAAAAACATATGGTTCAAACCACAAACCATATCCATAAGCCATTTCATCACTGGTAATAGAGGATTTAATCATATCTACCAGTACATCAATGGTCACATTATCATACGAAGCCGCAACCGCACCTGCCAAAGCCTCTGCGATAGCTTTCTCCATATCAAAATCTCCTACAATTATCTCCTCATTGCCGGATAGTTCAGAATTCATGGTTGCAACCATTTGAGTTTCCAATAATTCTGAACTTGCTGATGCAGAAATGACCATCAGGATAGTCATCACCAGCATGATAACCGGAAGTATAGTAAGTAACATTCTTGTGCCAATTTTTTTAAATTTCACGCTAATACCTCCTCACAACCACCAATTAACCCCATGTACAATCTAAAGCCCCAGTTTCCTATAATTTAAGATACCATATTTCAAATTAGAGTACCCAAAATACACAGTTTCCTCATAATAAAATCACAATAAAGTATGACTTCTTGCGGGAGAAATATGAAATTTCCCGCAAGAATCCTGCTTTCGCAGGACCCGATTTCTCATTCTGATAAATCGGGGTATTTACGATTCATGTTTTTCTGATGAAAAACATGAATCTATACTTATTAAAACCAACTTACATGTATAATTCTATTTTGACCACTTATACATGCTGATAAAATCGACTTTAACTAATTTTGTATATAGATATAGGTAGTAAATTGATCTTATCCAATTCTACATTCATATTAAATCAAATTAGCATGCAAGATTCATTATTTTGAATTTCACATGTCATAAAT
>FLNY01004433.1_pt1 | contig 14380 bp, 10 predicted proteins | sample 1140381 | NCBI WGS metagenome assembly FLNY01 (sample SAMEA3878172, study PRJEB12797) | bioreactor metagenome | biome: Moose rumen | place: Sweden | collected 2011-10
GTAATCGAGCGAATAACTATGAGCTCAACAATTCTGATAAAAGTCCATCTCATCAGTGAAATCTGTGTTCATAAACTGAAATTTTAACATGCGAAACTTGTGTAACTTAATAGTTTAGTAGTTTAGTTTCCCGGAAACTCCGGAATCTCACCTCATCCGCATGGCCACCCCGAAGGGGGCTCCCTCCCTTTGGGGAAGGGCGGGGGGAGAGGCTCTAATTCCTAATTATCAAAAAGTCATCCTCTAAAGTTCAAACATCAAAGTTCAAAGTTCAAAGTTCAAAATACCATGCCCGCTGCCTTGCTGATTTCCTGTGCCTGCTGGGCATACAGTCCTGCCTTTGCCTTGCGGACGGCACGTTTGTTTTTCAGATACTCCTGCTCGATGGCTTCTTTCTGGCTGGTTCCGGCAGCAGCGATGTCTGCCAGGGTGTTGGCCACCGCCTCATTCGTCTGCTCCCTTTCGGCCGCCACCGCCTCCTGGGTGCCGCCCATCACCGCCTGCCGTCCCTCTGCGGCCCGGTTGAGCTGCTGCGCATAGTCGTGTGCCCGTCGCATGGCATTTTGTGCCTCGGCGGTCTGCGTGTAGTCTTGGTGCATACGCCGGTCATACCAGTTCTGGTTTTCGCGCTGCTCCTCGTTGAGCAGTGCTCTCACTTTCTTCATGGCTCTGCTGGCTTGATACCCTCCGAAGAGGCTGCCCGCAAGCCCTGCTGTTGTCTTAAGGATACTCATGGTTTAAATAGTTAAAGTAGTTTTAGTAGTTTAATAGTTTAGTAGGGTTTCAACGTCGTACGTAGCCCACCCGCTGTAGGGCCTTACTTTATGTATGGCCGAAATAATAGTGTAGAGTGTAGTATTTAGAGTTTAGGGAAAGTTGATAAGTTGAGAGTTGAGAGTTGATGTCGTACCGTAGCCCAACAGTGAGAAAGTTAACCGGATGGCCTCAACGGGACGTCTTCCCTCTTCCCTCTTCCTTCTTCCATCAAAAGTTTTCGTTAAACGATAATCATCCGCTTCTGTGAATTTCTGATTTCTGTGTGAATTTAAATCCCATCCGCATGGCGGGGGGAGAAGCTTCTCCTGACTATCTCCTCAATCAGTTTATGATAAAGAGCGGAATCCACGTCCACCAGTCCGTCTCGTATCTTCGCGCGTGGAATCACGGTGATGCTGGCCCAGTCGCTTGCGTCGCTCAGACATCGCAGTTCCAGCGTGCTCACCACACCACGGTTGCCGTTCACCATGATCTGCCGTTTCTGCATCGTCACGGCAGGGAAGTCCACCTGCGCTCCCACATAGCGGTCGGTCACGATTTCATACAGCGGGTCGTCGGGATATACCACGTCGTGAACGGTGAACGGCCAGTTTTCCGAGCGTGCGCTCACCAGCCGCAGCATGTCGATGTCGAACACGTTGTCGAAGTCGTCGGAATAGGATTTGAGCAGCACATACAGCACGCCGGTGCCGCTCTTATAGCGGAATCGCAGGTCGTCAGGGTCTCCTGTATAGACAATGTCTTCGGTGGCGTCGAGTGCCATACGGCTGATGCTGGCATTGCGGTGCACTTCGTCCACGCATTCCTCTATCTTGCTTTCAATCATGGTCTGAAGGTCGGCATGGTCCCTGTCGCCTATGAAGGCGGCCTGGTTGGGGTCAATCTCCCCCAGGGCAATCTCCACATCCCTGATGATAGTAGTTACTTGTGTTTTCATGGTTTTTCGTTGGTTTTTTCAGTTCGGTCATTGTGTTTTTCATTTGTAGTGTTAAGGTCTCCCAGTTGGAGAAATATCGGGTGGCATGGTCGGGCAGCTTGTCGCTGAGCCAGCGCCACAGGGCGTATGCGGTCAGGATGTCTTCAATCAGTCCCTCCAGACAGCGGATGCCCGCGTCAGTCTCTTCGCTCCTGCCCCTGAAGGTCCACTCCACCGTCTGGGTGGTGTAGTTCCCTTCACCGCTCATAGCCCATCGCATCAGTGCTTCCAGGCGGTGGGCGCCTTCGGTGATGAACGAGGTGAGGAGCGGCTGGTCCGATCCGCGGATCCTCACCAGGTTGAATTGTCCCACATACTGGTTCGAGAATATTCTCTCGTCGGTGGTCGTCCGCAGGGCGTCGCTCGCCTGCCATTCTCCTGTGCGTCCCATATAGGCGGTCTCCATCATGCACCGCTCAAAGATGTCCTGAAAATCAATCGTCATGTTTTTAATGGTTTAGTAGTTTAGTAGTTTAATAAGTTTAGACATCGTACCGTAGCCCGTCACATTGTAGAGACGTGGGCATGCCCCGTCTCCCCGTGTCCTACGTTATCCGCATGGCTTAAAGTTCAAACCTCAAAGTTTTTCTGTTTGGAAATCTGCTGCAAATTTACAACTCTATTAAATTCATCCATGATGTTTTCGGATTTTCTATTTCTTTCCGCTCAACTTACCTGCCGTCGGTCAAGTTTGTAATACTGGGGCATTAGCATGGCGAATTACACCGTTTTTTTTAACCTTAACCTTCCCCCCCATTTTCCCATTTTCCTATTTTCCCATTTTCCTATTTTCTACTAAACTACTAAACTGTCAACTGTCAACTGTCAACTTTCTTACCACCTCGCTAGCCCGTTTCTCGCTCAGGAAGAAGCGTGGGGCAGGGCGTGCCACCAGCAGGTCGCACAGCATCTGCAGTGGCATATCTTTATATAAGGTGTTGTTGCGGATGGTAAGGTAGTCGGAATAGAGTTGGTCGTAAACGGCGGTCTTCCCGTAAGGTCGTCTCACGCTTGTCGTCTTACCGGCTTTTCGTCGCAGTATCTCCCGGTAGAGATACGAGGGGCTTACCCAGTATCGGCTTGCTGGTGAGTTCACGGCGGCTTTCACAGCCTCGGCATGGGTGACGTTCACCTCATGCATAAATTTGCGGTAGATAGCACGTAGCTCCGCATTGCGTTCCTGAATGTTTTCCATTTTGTCTTGGTTTCTTTTAAAGTTAGATTTATCCTGAAAAAAAGTTATATATTCCAGCGATTTATCACAAATTAATCGCCAATAAGTTATATTTATGGTGCAAAATTATAACTTTTATTTTGTTCTACCAAATTTTTCTCCCACTTTTTTCTATTTTTTTAATCTCTAAGGAATCCTGGAGAATAGGAAATTTCTCAAATTGATGTAAAAATATTCGTTTCATTCAATAAATTTGTGTTCGTAAAAAAATCCCGAGCGTCAGCGAGCAAAATCCATGAAATCTGTGTTCAAAAGCAAAATACACTTTTCACTATTCACTTATAAAAGTTGTGTAATTCACTAAAATACATTAATTTTGTGGGAAATTCACAAATTATGAGAAAATCGGTATTATTTTCTATCATGTTTCTGCTGAGCATCGTATGCTATGGCGGAGACTATGCCCGTTATTATGAAAATCTGCCAGTCGGGATGAACGAGGTGACAGCACCTGTGATTCCGCCGAACACGGTGAGCCTGGCCGACTTCGGAGGGGTAGGCGACGGAGTGACCGACAACACCACCGCTTTTGCAAAAGCCATCAGCGCACTGACAAAGCAGGGCGGTGGACATCTGAATGTACCAGCAGGCGTCTATCTCTGCGGCATGATATCGCTGAAAGATAATATAGACCTGCATGTCCAGCGCAATGCCATGATTCTGTTCTCACCCGACAAGAAGGCATTTTTTAAGGTGGACAAGACCACGGGCGAGGTCGATGACAAAGCCACTCCGGGCATCTCCGCATCCAAACGTAAGAACGTGAGCATCACCGGCGAAGGCCTCATCGACGGCAACGGCGAGTGGTGGAGGGCGGTCAAACGCGGCAAGGTGAGCGATGTGGAGTGGAAAGAGTACCGTGAGATGGGTGGCACAGTCACCGACGACGGCAGCCTCTGGTATCCGTTCGGACTGAGACATTTCGGGGATATGGCATCCACTGCCCAGGATCAGGAGAGGCAGCGCACCCATCTCATCCGTCTGAGCGACTGCGAGAACGTGATGGTGAAAGGGGTGACAGTGCAGAATTCGCCGAAATTCCATATTGTTCCCCAGCGTTGCAAGAACGTGATTATCGACGGAGTCACCGTCCGCTGTCCGTGGAACGCACAGAACGGCGACGGCATCGATATCGGCCAGTGTAAGGACGTGCTGATAGTCAACAACCATGTGGATGTGGGTGACGACGGAATCTGTATGAAAGGGGGCGTGGGAAAGGATGGACTGAAATACGGCCCATGCGAGAATATCCTGATAGCCGACAACAAGGTGTTCCATGCACATGGCGGATTTGTCATCGGCTCAGAGTTCTCGGGCGGTATGGTGAATATCGTTGTGCGTAACAACACGTTCTCCGGCACCGACACAGGACTCCGCTTCAAGAGTGGCCCTGGCAGAGGCGGAAAGACTTCACGCATCTTCATATCCCACATCTTCATGTCCGACATCAAGGACCAGGCCATCGTGTTTGAGACTGCTTATGCCGACCGGCCGGCGGGAGCGGCAGACCCGGGCAAGCCCAAAGCGGAGGATTTCATACCCGACTTCTGCGATATCCATATCGGCAATGTGGTATGCCGCGACGTGAAGACGGCTGTGAAAGCCACCGGCAACCTGCGGATGATTCACGACATCACGGTCGAGAACTCCACATTCTTCTATTCCAAGAAGGACAAGGAGATCGACGACCCCGCCATGATCACATTTAACAACGTACGATTCATCACATACTAAATTCCGGAAATATGCAAAACAAATTACAATCAATAACGGTAATGCTGCTGATGGCATGTTGTGCCAGCACATTTGCTCAGACAGGCGCACCGGCTTTTCCCGGCGCCGAAGGTCACGGACGTTACGTGACAGGTGGAAGAAAACCGTCCGACGGCTCCACAAAAGTGATTCATGTGACGAACCTCAACGACTCCGGTAACGGCTCGTTCCGTCAGGCTGTGAGTGGCAGCGACTACAAGACCATCGTGTTCGACGTGGGTGGGGTGATAGCTCTCAACAGCGACCTGGTGATTGGCGACAACACCACCATCGCAGGGCAGACAGCACCCGACCCAGGTATCACCATCCGTTATTATACCCTCCGTCCGGGTAACAACAACATCCTGCGTTTCATCCGCGTACGCCGGGGGCAGGAGCGTAATGTCAACGACGGAGCCGACGCCATCTGGCAGCGCCAGAAGACAGGCATCATCCTCGACCACTGCTCCTTCTCATGGAGTATCGACGAGGTGGCGTCGTTCTACGACAACAATAACTTCACGATGCAGTGGTGTACGCTCGGTGAGAGCCTCCTCAATGCCGGACACGGCAAAGGAGCTCATGGCTATGGCGGCATCTGGGGAGGTAAGTTGGCGTCCTTCCACCATAACATGATTTGTCATGTGGCGAACCGCTCACCACGCTTCTGTGGCGCGCGCTATGACTGGGAGGGATTCACCTCCAACAAGCAGTATGCCCAGTACCGGTGGGAGAATGCGGTGCAGTCGGAAATCGTCGATCTGCGCAACTGTGTGGTCTATAACTGCGGGAACGGCTGCTACGGCGGACCGGGAGGCGGCTATGTGAATATGGTCAACAACTACTTCAAGAGCGGACCGGCAGCCACCACCAACCGCACCACTATCGTGTCGGTGGGCAACTCCTCCAACTCGTCAGACAACTCCAAATACTGGAACCTCACCAGCCGTTACTTCATCAGCGGAAACACCGTGAACGGCTCGGCTAATTACGACTGGAAGGGGGTGACATACGACGACGGGGTCTATACCATCAACGGCGAACGCTACTGCCTCGACACCAACCACTATTACGGCGAGAATGTCACCTATGTGAAAAACAGCAACAGCATGGACTGCGTGAAGATCAAACTCGACGAGGCAGTGCCGGCAGGTACGGTCACCACCCACTCGGCTGCTCAGGCGTACAACAAGATTGCCCTCTACTGCGGCGCCTCTCTCTGCCGCGATAATGTCGATCAGCGCTATATGGAAGAGATGAAGAGCGGCAAGGCCACCTACAAGGGCTCAACCACTGGGGTGGCGGGACGTATCGACAAGGTGTCGGACGTGGAGGGCTATACAGAGGCGGATTTCGGCAGCGGCTCACGGCCTGCCGGCTACGACACCGACCTCGACGGGATGCCCGACGAGTGGGAGAAAGAGAACAACCTCAATCCTGATGACCCTTCAGACGCCCTGCTCTATACCATTGACACGGAGAAGAGCTACTACACCAACCTGGAGGTGTACCTCAACTCCGTCGTGCAGGATATCATGATCAATGAAAATGAGGGTGCGCTGACGAGTGTGGATGAGTATTATCCTGGTGTGGAAGGCTCTGGCGGCGGTACCGAAGAGGTGGTTTATTATGACGCCACTTACACGGTGAAGGCTGATGAGTCGTTCAAAGCGGGTGAGACTGTGAACGTGGATTATGACGGCGAGACTGTAGCCACCGTCACTTATGGCGTGGCTGGCGATGCCGACTTTAAGGCTGCCAGGGCTAACGGCAATGTGGCTGGCTTCGGTGCGTTCACCGAAGGAAACGGTGTGAACGGTGCTGCAGATGGCGGCACGGTGTATTACATCCAGCCGACCTACGACGGGACCATCACCGTGGCAGTGGTGCTCAATGCAGGCAAGAGCTTCTATGTGCTTGAAGACGGCGCCGCTCTCAGCGATTACGATGGCATCACGGTGGATGAGAAGAAATACGGCACCTTCACCTTCGACGTGAAAGCGGGGAGCACCTATGCGCTCTTCTGCACCGGTTCCAAACTCGGCTTCTACGGTTTTAACTACACATGGAGCAAGAACGGAGGCGCAACTGAGGCAAAGCCGGGCGACGTGAACGAGGACGGCGAAGTGAATATCAACGACGTGGTGGCGATCATCAACGTGATGGCTGGCACCGCTAACTGGGCAAACGCCAATGTAAACGGTGACGCCGACGGTAAAATCGACATCAACGACGTGGTGGCTGTGATCAACATCATGGCAGCCCAATAACCTTAAACTTTGAGGTTTGAACTTTGATATATACTATTAAAGAGGGTGTGTCAAAATTTTGACACACCCTCTTTTCTGTGGTGCCACCAGGATTCGAACCGGGGACACACGGATTTTCAGTCCGATGCTCTACCTACTGAGCTATGGCACCATCATTTTGATGTATTTCGCAACGCTTTTTTCACGTTTGCGGGTGCAAAGGTAGGCATTTTTGTTAAACCAGCAAAATTTTTCACAAAAAAAATTGTCATAATGATAATTTTATGTACCTTTGCACTCGCAAATCAAAATTTGACGGGAAGTAGCGCAGTTGGTAGCGCACTACGTTCGGGACGTAGGGGTCGGGCGTTCGAGTCGCCTCTTCCCGACAAAACAATTACGCTCGGAAGTAATTCCGGGCGTTTTTTTCTCTATCTTTGCACATACTGGAAAATAGTCTTCGTAAAGACCTCCCGTCCGAAAGGCAAAAACTTTTACTTCAGCCGGTGTAAACCCATTGTTTGAGCGGACGAGGCTTCCGCTGATGGTATGACTAACGTCCTGTGCGAAGCATATTACTTCCATTTTTATTTCCATTTTAACATCAGAAACTTGAATTCAACTGTTCAACTACTAAACTAAATACCCCCTATTAAACTACTAAACTAATTTCGTTTTCGTTAAAAAAAGCACCTATGATGATGAAGATGAGAAAAATATTGATGATGATGGCGCTGACACTGACACTGACAGTCAGTACCACGTACGCCCAGCATCCGTGGGCAGGAAAGAGAGTAGGGTGGTTCGGCGACTCCATCACCGACCCGCGTGTCAACGCCGGAAAGCCCCATTACTGGGACTACTTGGGCGACTGGCTCGACCTCACCTCCTACGTCTATGCCGTGAGCGGACGGCAGTGGGACGACATACCCAACCAGACCCGTAAGCTCCAGCAGGAGCACGGACAGGACATCGACGCCATCGTCATCTTCATCGGCACCAACGACTACAACGAGGGAATCCCCATCGGACAATGGTACGACGAGGTGGACACCACCGTCGTCTATGCGCGCCACGGACCCAAGCAGACCGTCAGCCGACGGATGCGAACCCTCTCCATGGACAAGAACACCTACCGCGGACGTATCAACAACGCACTGCAGACCGTGAAGCAGACCTTCCCCACCAAGCAGGTCGTACTGCTCACACCCATCCACCGCGACTACTTCTACGGAGGGGAGCAGAACATACAGCCGAGTGAGGCATATCAGAACAAGAGCGGCATCTGGTTCGACCCTTACGTGCAGAGCGTGAAGGAGGCGGCGAACATCTGGGCAGTGCCGGTCATCGACCTCAACGCCCTCTCCGGACTCTATCCCGCCATACCTGAGCACCACCGCTATTACAACGACCCGCAGCGCGACAAGCTCCACCCCAACGCCGACGGACACCGCCGTATCGCACTCACCCTCTACTACCAGCTCGCCACACTCCCGTGCCAGCTCGACAACGGAGCTGCACCCGCACCGCTCAAGGAGATCGTGCCCGAAAAGCCGGACTACGACAACCCGCTGATGTGGTACCGCAAGGACGACGACCCGAAAGGGAAGGGGGCAGACATCTTCTATGTGGTCAGCACCTGGGAGGAAGACTGGAAGACCTCCGAGGGACGCACCTGCCATTATGCCGACGTATGGAACCGGCAGCACCGCGACCACATGACCATCGAGATCAGCAAGGCCGCCGAGTATATGGCTCCCGGTAACCGCTTCTACGCACCTCTCTACCGCCATACCACCATGGAGACATGGATCACCGCCAACGACGACACCATCCGCCGGCGCACAAGCCTGCCGATGAACGACGTATGTCAGGCGTTCGACCACTTCCAGCGGCAGCGCGACCAACGGCGGCCGTTCGTCATCGTCGGATTCAGCCAGGGAGGTAAAGCCGTCGTGGAACTGCTCAAGCACATGAGCGACGAGACCTACCGCCAGATGGTGGCCGCCTACGTGATGGGATTTAAGGTCACACCCGAGGACACCGCCTCCTGCCACCGCATACGGCCCGCACAACGCGAGGACGACACCGGAGTGACCATCTGCTACAACACCGTGAAAGACACGAAATTCGTCAACCCGGTCATCGCCAACACCATCTTTGGCATCAACCCCGTCAACTGGCGTACCGACGCCACACCGGCCATCCTCCACGACTCCATCACCGTCACGCTCTCTCCCGAATACCATGTCCTCGTGGTCTCCGGCTACGACGGCGCTGAATACAAGCCTTACCGCGACTTCCTCAACGTAGGAGACATCCACAGCTGCGAACCATGGCTCTACAGCGAATCCATCCAACGCAACATCGCCCTCAGAACTTCCCGGTTTAGAAGGAAATAGAGCCTCTCCCCCCGCCCTCTTCCCTCTTCCCTCTTCCTTCAAATCGTTTTCGTTTAAAAAAGGTTTTTGTTTACAGTTGACTGAAAATTGACGACGATGACTAAAGGAAGGGTGTCATAAAAACGGGCATTAAAGTCAAAGCCTCTTCATAGCGCATGTCTTTCGTATATACCAGAAAGCTGTGTCCGATACGGTCGGAAAATTTCCTGCGAAACATATCGAGGGATAAATGGTTTTTATATCCCGAGGATTTCACTTCAATCGGGAAAATCTTATTTCCCTTCGACAAAATGAAATCAATCTCGTAATTATGTTTTCCACTTTCGGTCGGCCATGTGTGGTAAAACAATCGGTTACCTGATGCAGTCAACATCTGTGCCACCACATTCTCGTACACATATCCCAAATCAGCAGACAACTTATCAGACAATAGTTTCTGGTAAATCACGTTGTCTGTTATGTCTTTATCCCAGAAAGCCAAAGTGACAAAAAGCCCTGTGTCTCCAACATACATTTTATATTGACTATAATCCATATGCATCGGCATCCCCACATTGGGATCATCTGCATGATGAGCGAAATTGACTGTAAGGCTGTCTTCTAAATCCTCCAGCAGTTCACCCATCGTGGTTTTTTTCTCACTTCTTCCCAGTATACTTGTCACTTGATAACGGGATGCGTTCTTCGTCAGCTGTGCCGGTATGGAGCTGAACATCTTGGATGCCTTCCCCGATGGGTCTATTTTGATGAAGTCGTCGTTATATAATTCGATTATCTCCCGTTTCGTGATATCTACAAGTGATAGGTTGTTTGTTGCAATAAAAGTCTCTATGGCCTGAGGCATTCCTCCGACTAACATATACAGCCGGAAATCCCTTAGGAGTTTGCGTGTGACGGCATCTCCGAGTGGACGACGTTGTATAAATGCCTCAGAGAGTAATGACATGGTGGAATTATCACCTAAAGCCCATCGGAATTCTTCGTAATCCATGGGATACATCGTGAGACGGGTTTCCTCACTGGGAATCACTATATTTTGTGTGTTCCTCTTTATCGAGAGGAGGGAGCCAGTCTCAATAAAATCATACCGCTGGTCTTTCACCAGGTATTTTATTGCTTGTCTCACTTCCGGACATTTTTGCACTTCATCAAAGATGATTACTGATTGCCTTTCATAAAGTCTCACACCATAAATGAACTGGAGGCGCATGAAAAAATCGTTTCTGTCGGCAATATGTTCAACTGCCTCCCATACTGCTGCTGGTGCATCGGCAAAATCAACGACGATGTAACTACTGTATTCATTTCGTGCAAACTCTTCGGCAATTGTAGATTTGCCCACACGGCGGGCTCCCTTGATGAGTAAGGCTGTTTTTCCATTACGCTCTTGTTTCCACTTGAGCATTTCCTCGTAAATTTTGCGCTTGAAAACTTTTTTATCTGTATTCATATACTTTAATTTTGTCTTGAACACGTGGATTTCATGTGCAAAAATACATGGTTTTGATGGAATCTCAAAATTTTTTCAGAAGAATATGTATGGATTCTCACCTTTTTGTTTGCCTGATTAACATAAATTCTCTTTTTTTTGGTAATGATATTGTGATGGGAACTAAAGGGACGCAGAAAGTATATGTTTTCTTGGATGATTTAGATAATTTCAAATAAAAAACGGTTCGATGGGCTATGCCCTACTGATGCTTCCGAAAGATAATCCTTGTGAGCAAGCTCCCAGGAACATCTTCCTCCAGTATCCGCATCATTCATTCTTCATGATGCATCGAACCTCTATAAAAACCTTCGGAGAAAAAATGCTTCGCTTAATAAAAATTTTCCCCACGAGTAACAGTACCACATCAAAAGTAAGCAGTTCTACCCACCCGCATGGCTTTTTATCAAGTGAAACGTTTTTTTTAAAATTTAAAATCGGTATTTGGACATTATTTCAGCGGACGGGGCGTCAAATGCCCACCTTCGAACTTAGCGTCTTCTGCTTTGGTGTCCTTCCTAGCTTCGCACAAGCCGAGTCCAGCACCGCATTATCATATTGAATGTTATCAACATTCGCTATGCTAATGCCCCAGTACTACAAGCTTAGCCAACGGTGAGAAAGTTAACCGGATGGCCTCAACGGGACGTCTTCCCTCTTCCCTCTTCCATCTTCCTTCTTCCATCTTCCTTCTTCCCTCAAAAAGTTTTCGCCTTTTAAAGTCCTTTCTGTGTGAGACTTATGATTCAAAATCAGCTATATGTAACTAGAGAATAAGCATAAGAAACATGGGGAAAATAGTGCATGAGGAGTTTTTCGTAACTTTGCAATCGTTTTTGAAACATAGTAACTTACACTCAATTTAGAAACAACATGAGAATTATTACAAAATGTTTTTTGACGCTGATGCTTGCACTCTGCTCGCTCGCATCGGCTAACGCCACCAAGCTGTATGCCACCTACGGCACACCAGCCAGCAGTGGTTCTTGGGACGCAGAGACATCTACTTATTCGTGGACACAATCGTACAGCAACCTGATGACCATCTTCGAATGCCCCAACGGCATGCTGGCAGAGTACACATCGCTGCATCTGACTACAAGCGATTATAATAGTGGGCCTTACCGTGTCTGCTTTATGAATGGGAACACGCTTGTGACATCAATATCTTTCTATTCCGCTGGTCAGAAAGACCTGGTGTTCTCTGTTCGTGATGAAACGAAAGACTTGGATCTTAGCCAGATTACCCATATCAGCTTTGGCGGTGCCTCCGGCAGCGGTTCCATCAAACTGGTTTCAACGCCTTACCTTCAGAAACCATTCGAACTGAAGTTTGACGAGAACGGCGAGGCAGAAATCAGTGTGACCGACCTGACTGCATCCGGCTGTTTTTCGCTTGACGGCGAGACAGGTGTACTGACAAGTTCCTCTGAAACCAACTGGGGACAGTTGATGGTGAATCTGCCTACTGAGGGCGTGGATTTATCTGCTGTGACTAATATATCTTTCAACTACACGGGAGAAGATATTATCAATACGCTTGAAATCACTGATGCCGTGAATGGAAAACTGAACACATGGTATAGCAGTAAATATAATTGTAACTTTACAGATTATGCCTCGAAGGCAACGGCAGTTACCTCTATTATGTGGTCAGCGCCTTACCAAGACACAAAAGATGCCTCAATGACCATCACCTCCATCAAGCTGAAAGCAAACGTTATCGTGGCAGCCCGGGCAGGGGAGACAAGTCTGGAGACATTGCAGTATCATAATTTCCCGGATGGCTCAAACGCTACCGCCGCTTGGAATGTAGGAACCTCCACCGATACCTACTACGGCTCAGGCAGCAGCGATGCCAACTATTATGTGGATCTCACCGGCTATGAGGAGCTGCGAATCTATCGCAACGACCAGACGGGCTTCCGCGCGTTCTTTATTAATGCAGGAGGTACCGGTACAAATAATATAACAAACACCTCTGATGCAACTTCTTGGAATGCGGACGGTAAATATTTCTCCATCGACCTATCACAAGTGGAGCAGTACGACGGCAAGGTCTATCTGAACACCATCAAATCGGCATCATACGGATTGAAAAACGTAGTAAACAATATTGTTGTCTATAAAGCTCCGGAAATTGGCGACCCTCAGTACACCCTCACCGGTAGCGGTGTTTTAACCGCTTCCGCTAAGGCCGCCCTGGCCGATGAGACAGCCATGCTGATTGACGCCACCGGTGTGACAGGCAGTGGCCTGACGCTGACGACAGCCAACCCTAACTGCCTCATCTGCGCCAATGCTGGTGTGCTGGCAAACCCGCAGAACGTGATTGTGGATGGCACAGTGGCCAGCCTGGCGCTGACCGACGGCTATCCGTTTGCCGCCCCTGCCACAGCCGCCACCGCCACCACCGCTGCCTACAGCCGTGCGATGTCTAACCAATACGGCACCATCTGCCTGCCGTTCGCCGTAGCGTCCACAGAGGCTGTGAAATATTACTCGCTGGGAGCCATCGACGGCGATGTGCTGACCATCACGGAGCTGACCACTCTTGCCGCCGGCGCTCCTGCCATCGTGGAGAAAGTGAGCGGAGACGGCATTGAGGCCACAGGAAACGGCGCGCTGACAGCACCGGACGACGCGGAGGGAGCACTCACCTTCATCGGAACCTATGAGCCGGCTGTAGTGAAAGCCGCCGAATATGCCGGAGCCATCTACGCCATCTCCAACAACCAGTTTGTGAAGGCTAACAACAGCATCACGCTGGCCCCGTTCCGCGCGTTCTTCACAGCTGCAGGTACGTCGGAGGCAAAACTGCGAATCTCTGTGGATGACGCAGCCACCGCTATAGAGCAGCTTACAGACAAGGATGCCATCATCACTGGAATCTTTGGAGCAGACGGCACCGTGCGTGGCAGCCTGCGGAAAGGATTGAATATTATCAAGAAGTCGAACGGCCAGACCCTCAAGGTGATGGTGAAATAAGAAAGGAGGAGAATCATGAAAAAATATATCAAACCGGAATCAACAGCGATGGAACTGACTCCGATGTCAATCATGCAGATATCCAGTGGCGGTGATCAAGACGATGTGATTGCCGAAGGACGCAAACGCCAGGACTGGTACGAATCGTCGAAAGACAAAAATGAACTTTTCGCAAACCCATGGTAATCAACAGCGGGCTGGTTTCAATCCAGCCCGCTGCCTTTTTCCGCCTCCGCCGTTTTTCTCGTTTTGATTTCCGTGTGATATTATCTCTGAGGATTAAGGAAAAAGAGTATAACTAATTCAAGTTTCTGAAGTTATGATTGATATTTTGTATTCTTTTCCTTTACACAGATTACTCAGATTATCAGTTGTTTTGATAATTTTGAAATCGTTACAGGAACGATTTCGATTTCACGGATTCCCTCCTCGCTGATATACACCGGAGGGCAGAATCTGTGTAATCGAGCGAATAACTATGAGCTCAACAATTCTGATAAAAGTCCATCTCAT
>FLNY01000209.1_pt1 | contig 14369 bp, 11 predicted proteins | sample 1140381 | NCBI WGS metagenome assembly FLNY01 (sample SAMEA3878172, study PRJEB12797) | bioreactor metagenome | biome: Moose rumen | place: Sweden | collected 2011-10
AACTCAGCCTGACCGAGACGTATGCCGATGTATTGCCTGTCCGAACTGGTCATAGTCGTGTCTCTGGCTACGTGTCCATAATGCGAGGTTGCAACAATTTTTGCTCATATTGCATTGTGCCATACACACGCGGACGTGAGCGTAGCCGAGAGCCTCGCAGCATCTTACAAGAGGTTGAAGACCTACAAAGTCGTGGCTACAAAGAAGCCATCTTGCTTGGTCAGAATGTCAACTCATACAAATTCGAGGCAGAAGAGAACGAACTCGGTTTTGCCGAGCTACTTGCCCAAGTGGCAGAACGCTTTCCGAACATGCGATTCCGATTCACATCGTCGCACCCCAAAGACATGACCGACGAGACTTTGCGCGTCATAGCTTCGCACCACAACATTTGCAATCATATCCACCTGCCGATGCAAAGTGGCAGCACTCGAATGCTCAAGATTATGAATCGTCGTTATACGCGCGAATGGTATATGGGACGCATTGAAGCCATTCGCAGCATTATTCCCGACTGTGGACTTTCGACCGACGTTTTCTGCGGATTCTGTGGCGAGACCGAAGAAGACCACCAACAGACACTCAGCCTTATGGAATGGGCAGCATTCGACAGTGCATTCATGTTTCAATATTCCGAGCGGCCCGGCACGTATGCGGCCAATCACTTAGCCGACGATGTGCCAGCCGAAATCAAAAATCGTCGCCTGAGAGAAATTATCGACTTACAGAATAGACTTTCTGCCGAAAGCAATGCACGAGACGTCGGACGCACATTCGAAGTGCTTGTCGAGAGTCGTAGCCGCAAGAGTGCGTCCGACCTCATGGGGCGTAGCCACCAAAACAAGGCTGTCGTATTCCCAGCAGGCAAGCATCGCATAGGTGAGGTCGTTAACGTGCAGATAGACCGCTCAACGGCAGCCACACTAATAGGACATGAGATAGAATAAATTTAAACACACATATATCATTAATTTAGATGACAAACAAAACCATTGGTCTCGCTCTTGCGTGCCTTTCGCTCACAAGTTTGGCAAATGCGCAAGTTGACGAAAAGAAAGAGAAAACGGAAGATGGCTTCGTTTTTACGACTGTAAAAGAACTGCCCATCACGTCAATTAAAAACCAAAACAAGTCGGGTACGTGCTGGGCATATTCAAGCATGGGCTTCTTCGAGGCCGAATTGCTTCGCATGGGCAAAGGAACCTACGACCTTTGCGAAATGTTCGTTGCACATAAGACTTACGAAGATCGCGCACGTGCAAGTGTCCGTTTGCACGGCGACATCTCCTTTTCGCAAGGTGGCAGTTTCTACGATTGCGTCTATTGCCTACGCAACTATGGCATTGTACCCGAAACTGCCATGCCACTGCCAGGCACACTCTATGGCGATACACTCGCAAACTTCAACGAGTTTTTTAGCATAGCCGAGTCGTTTGTCAACAACATTGCACGTGGCAAACAACAAAAGCTAAGCCCTGCTTGGTTTAAAGGTCTTAATGCCATTTTCGACACCTACCTTGGCGAAGTTCCCACAGAGTTTGTCTACGAAGGTAAGAAGTATACGCCCAAATCATACTTGCAAAGCACTGGGCTTAACATGGATGACTACGTCTCTCTAACTTCATTTACTCACCACCCATTCTACGAGCAATTCATTATCGAAGTGCAAGACAACTGGCGTTGGGGGACATCATACAACTTACCCCTCGATGAGTTTATGGCTGTCATGGACAACGCCATCGACAAGGGCTACACCTTTGCTTGGGGAGCAGACGTGTCCGAAACAGGCTTTACACGCAAGGGCTTAGCCGTCATGCCCGATGCAGCTCGTGGTGCCGACCTAACTGGCTCCGACCAAGCACGTTGGACGGGTCTGTCGAAAGATGACAAGCGCAAAGAGCTCACGTCTCGCCCACTACCCGAAGTCGAGGTTACACAAGAATTGCGCCAAGAAGCCTACGACAATTGGGAGACAACAGACGACCATGGCATGCTAATCTACGGCAAGGCGAAAGACCAAAACGGCAAAGAATATTTCATGGTCAAAAACTCTTGGGGCACCGCAGGCGACTACAAAGGCATCTGGTATGCGTCCAAAACTTTTGTGGCATACAAGACTCTAAATATCCTCGTTCACAAGGATGCCATACCCAAGGCTATTGCAAAAAAACTTGGCATAAAATAGCAGTTTAACGAAAAACAAAAAAGGCGATTCCGTATTTCGGAATCGCCTTTTTTATTGTGGTAAATGGATTATAATCTAACTGTTTTTGCCTTACCATCGTAGGCAATTTCGACAGCTTTCCCATTAAGAAGTTGAACCTTAAATATGCGCTTGTCAATCATTCTTGAGAATGAACCCTGACGCTTGCCTATTTCAAGAGTCCGCTTGCGTTCGTTCCATTTCATGTGGATTGTTGAGTACTCACCTTGCTCATAAGCATATCCATCACCTTCGTCCTCGTAGAGGGTAAACGATGCGTTGGCACCAGGGTATACGACAATGTCAAGACTTTTCCAATCTGCAATGTTGGCATATTGCGAATCGGACTTGCATAGTGGCACAATACTTCCTGCCCGTACGAAAAGTGGCGAATGACTAATTGGTGCATCTGCCTTAATGGTCTGCCCACCCTGAAATTTATCAAAGGTCCAAAAATCAAACCAGTCTGAGCCTTTGGGCAAATAGACATCGTATGTTTTATGAGCAGTCCAATCTGCTTTGAAGCCTTCTTGAAAAAGCGTTTTGCCTGTGGAGTCCCAACCAGATATTTCATTTGTTTCGTTGGCAGTCTCGGGTGTAAACAAAGCGTTGACAACTGGTGCAACAAGAAAAGCATTGCCAAACATAAACTCGCGGTTGTTGTCCCATACGTTCTTGTCGTCTTTGAAGTCCATGACAAGTGGTCGCATAAAAGACCCATTTGCACTGCTGACTTGCCAACTTAGGCTATATACGTATGGCAATATTTCATAACGCATCTTGACAGCTGAAATCAAAGCATCGTAGACAGCTTCTCCTGGCTTACCATAGTAATATAGTTCGCGATAGACCTCTGTCCCATGACTACGCATCATCGGGCAGAACAGACCAAACTGCATCCAACGAACGTACAACTCTTGAAAAAGTGGATTTTGCGTCGCACTATTGTCTCCAAAATGTTTGTTATACTTGTTGGCAAAGAAACCGCCAATGTCTGTGTTGACATTAGGGTTTGCAGTCATCGTAAAATTGAGACATATCGGCACCTGCTTGCGAAACGAATCCCACGAAGAGCTGACGTCGCCACTCCACGTGTTGGCTCCTGTGCGTTGTTGCCCAGCAAAGTAGCTCCGAGTCAAAATAAAGACACGCTTAGTTTTGTCGGTCTTGCGCTGATTTTCATATACACCCTCGACCGTACACAATGGAAAAGCATTCCTGACGGAACGCCAAGAGCCCATTATGTCTTTGCTTGTTGCAGGGTTGCTTATCAGACGGACTTGGTCAAGGTCGCTTTCTTTGAAGCTATGATGGTCTGGGTCGGTTGAGTCCATCCACCATGCATCTATGCCTTGTGCATACAGACGAGACAAGTTTTCCCAATATATACTACGAGACTCTGCAGAATATGGATCATAACACCTCACGCCACTGGGGTAGTCCATATTGGGTGGCCACTGCGAAAGTCCACTTCTTGGCCAAGTCTCAAAGTCATATAAGAGTCCTTTAGACGCAAGTTGTGCATAACCTTTGGTGTGTGGTCCGAAACTTGCCCAAATGCTTATGCTAAGATGTGCATTTTGTTCGTGCACAAAATCTATCATCTTCTTGCTATTCTTGGCGAATCCTTCCGAAAGAAACTCCATAGCATTCCAAAGGTAATTATTGCCCCAATATTGCCAATCTTGTATGATTCCGTCAAAAGGAATGCCAGTCTTGCGATACGTGCCAACGACCTCCATAAGTTCTTCGGCACTTTTATATCTCTCTCGACTCTGATGAAAACCATAAGTCCATAGTGGCAACATCGGGACACGACCTGTCAATGCTCTCATTTGACCAATGACACCATCGGCATTGCCTCCGTACATAAAATAATAGTCGACCTTGCAACCCACTTGCGACTCAAGTTTAAGCTCGCCATCGTCATCTATACGCGTCGGAGAATAGTTGTCCCAATAGACGCCATATCCCTTAATGCTTTGAAAGAAATGTGAATAGTCTTCCAAATTGGTTTGCATCATCAGACGATGTTCACCTCGCTGGTTCATTTTGCCATTTTGCAAAAGTCCAACACCATATATAGGTTCGTCTTTGTCGAGTGCAAACGATTGACCGACAGCATATCGTCCCTTGTCAGGACCACTTACTATGGGCATAAAACTTGTCTCACCTTCGCGAAGTAAGACATTACCCTTCGTGTCGTAAAAACACACTTGCCCAGTCTTGGTGCTAACCTTCACCGTCAGTGCTGCCGAAGTGTATATGGTTTCATCGGCTGTCGTGGTTTTCTTGACGTCGACTTTTTCGGGCTCTGCCATAACAACAAACGATAGCCCCATATCGTGGCTTATGTCTGGAGCGTTCTTGACGATTCTGACAACAGATGGCGTAAAAAACGTCACTTCTTGTGCCGTCAAACTCTGAGGCGATATAACCACACACGCAATGGTCAAAAGAGCCGTTCGGCACAGCCCATTAAGCATATTATAGTTCATGAGGTTTTCGTTTGATGCGTTTATGGACTTTTTTATTTCTTTTTCGAGTCAAGGATGTTTGTTGCTCCTTTGACTATGTATTCCTTTTTCGTGTCTACGGCAATGATGACCCTGTCTGCATCTCGAATGTAACCACTCTCCATACTTAGTTCGACAACCTCATTGCCATACTCACCCAAATACTTTAGGTCTCCATTAGCAGGGTTCATCAACCAAACGTTTTTCTTGCTACCACGTATCTTGCGCAAATCGACTTTGACATTTTTACCGCTGAAATTATATACGAGCAAATAGTCTTTGCCATGCGTACCAACCATGTAGTCATACCTTTCGCCAGTCTGCTCTGCAATGACGCTTTGGTCGGCCACGCGCTCGACAAACGGCAATGCAAGCATAAGGCTCTTCAAATACTTCATCTGCCCATAACCTGGGTCTTTCATAGCATCCCACCAAGGTTTTTCGGCACCAAAAGACGCCAGCAAACCCGGACGTATAAATTGCATTACTGAATTATGACCATAGGTATGCCCGAAGCACCCTCCAAAAACTGCCCAATATGCATACCGACGCACGTCATAATCTTGCCAACGTGGTGCCGAAAAATCATGCAATCCTTGCGGAATGTCTTCATACGATGGTTCGCCGTCAATAATAGGTCTGATGGGCTTCTTCTCCCAGCTCATCAACACATAGCGCCAGTTGTCTTCTTCTGTGTTTTCTGCAATGGTATAGTCTCCGTCGCCATTGCGCTGACCGTATCGACGATGCCCACTCTGAAACATATTAAAGTCAAGCCATTCGCGGTCGTTGAACCACCACGCCGATGTCGTACGCCCACGTGGGTGAAATGTCATAATATGATTCTTGTCCTCAGCCTTAATGGCACGAGCAAGAGCATCCCAACTCTCGGTTCCCTTATCACCTCGTATGTCGCCACCAATCATCCAAATTATGTTTGGCTTGTCTTTGTACCGACGCCCCAAAAACGTACCATACTTCGTAGCCTTTTCTGGTGTCATGTGCTTTATCTGAGACCCCCAAATGCAGTCCATCGCAATGTATATGCCATTGGCTGCAGCTTGATCCACAATATAGTCCAAGTGTTCCCAATATCCATACACACCCTCTTTACTAAATTTGTCAAAGTCGAACGACATGTCGTTGGCCTGAGCACCATATATGTTGAAGGTCGGAATGCCATTGAGAACCTGTATTTGCTCAACGTTGTAGCCAAACTCCTTCTCTTTGCATAGGAAATACTCTACCTCTTCTCGATTGAGACGTTCAGAAAGCAACCACGCTGTGTTGCCAAGCCAAAAAAAAGGCTCACCATTTTCGTGTATTATGTACAGGTTGTTGTCGCTAACCTTTAGCTTGCCATTATCCCATGGTTTGTCGCCCTTGGCTGTTGCCACGACCGACATTGCCATTGCACAAAGCCCTACGACAAGAGTTTTGATGTTTAAATTCATCTTTATAATAATATTTTTAAAAAAATAGCGTACCAATAGCAAATAGTACGCTTAATATTAGAGTGCCTACCGACACCATTTTTAGTTGCCCATCTATTACCTTTGGGTCATTTGTTGTAAGGACAGCATACAAGTGCTTAGCAAATATTGGTGCCGCCAGCCAAAAGAGCCATTGCCCACCTCGCCCATACGAAGCCACGTAGACCGAAAGCACAACAAATGCACCCACAATGAGCACAGTCTGATACCGCTTGGCCCACGTCTTACCATAGCGAACAACAAGTGTCAGTTTGCCAGCACGCAAGTCGCTATCGTGGTCTCGTAAGTTGTTCATATTCAAGACGCCTACCGACAACATTCCGACAGCAGTAGCAGGCATAAGTGTGCTTGCGTCTATCTGTCCAGCATACAGAGCATAACTACCCGCTACGCCTACCAAGCCAAAAAACAAAAATACGCTTAGGTCGCCAAACCCCATATAGCCATAGGGCCGTCGCCCAACGGTATACGTTATTGCAGCCAATATGCATGTCAGCCCTATGCCAAACATTAGCAACAGACCATCTCGTCCCAAGTTGCCAAGGCTTTGGGCTAATAACACTATGCCCGACATGAGCGAAAGTAGTCCGAAAAGCACCATAGCCTTACACATGTCTGAGGCACTAATCTCACCACTCTGCACTGCTCGATCGGGTCCTACTCGCCCTGCCAGATCGGCTCCATGCACCGTGTCGCCATAGTCATTGCTAAGATTCGACAATATCTGCAAGAAGAGCGTTGTCAACAGTGCTAACCCAAATATCCGCATATCAAACACACCATGAGCCACAGCCAACGAACTGCCCACTATGATGAGTGCAAAAGACAAAGCAAGGGTGCGCAGCCGAAAGGCCGACACCCATATTGCTATCCTTTTCATACAATTATTTTTCTGCACTTTCGACTTTCGACACTTTTTATAGTTCAAGGTCAATATCGAACTTCTCGTGCCATGGCAAGCCCTGCTCTCCAAGCCTTGCCATGAATGGGTCTGGGTCAAAGTCTTCGACATTCCACACACCCGGACGGCGCCAAATACCTTTCATAAACATCTCGGCACCCAAAGCACAAGGCACACCCGTCGTGTAGCTGACGGCCTGAGTTCCAGTCTCTTTATAGGCAGCTTCATGGCTACAATTGTTATACACGTAGTACGTACGTTCCTTGCCATCTTTCATGCCACGTATCCGACATCCTATCGATGTCCAACCTTCGTAGTTTTCGCCAAGGTCGCCCGGATTTGGCAGCACGGCTTTAAGGAATTGCAACGGAACAATCTTTATGCCTTTATATTCAACCTCATCTATGCGTGCCATGCCAATGTTCTGTATCACACGCAAGTGTGTCAAATATTCTTGTCCGAATGTCATCCAAAAACGGGCTCGGCGTAGCGTCGGGAAGTTTTTCACAAGGCTCTCAAGCTCCTCATGATACATGAGGTACGATTCTTTTTCGCCTATCTCAGGGTAGTTCAGTCCCTTATGTACTTCGAGAGCTCCCGTTTCTATCCATTTGCCGTTTTCGTAGTAGCGACCTTTTTGTGTTATCTCTCGAATGTTTATTTCGGGGTTAAAGTTGGTGGCAAAAGCCTTATGATGATTGCCAGCGTTGCAGTCAACTATGTCAAGATAGTTTATCTCGTCAAAATGATGCTTAGCCGCATAGGCTGTGAAGACCGATGTTACTCCCGGGTCGAATCCACAACCCAATATGGCTGTTATGCCAGCTTTTTCAAACTTCTCTTTATATGCCCACTGCCACGAGTATTCAAACTTCGCCACGTCCTTGGGCTCGTAGTTTGCCGTGTCCAAATACGACACGCCAGTAGCCAAACAAGCGTCCATTATTGGCAGGTCTTGGTATGGCAATGCCACGTTCACAACGAGGTCTGGCTTCGTAGCCTCAATCAGCTTAACAATCTCGTCTACGTTGTCGGCATCTACTTGTGCTGTTTTTATCCTATTTCCTCCTATGGCTTGCGCCACTGCATCGCACTTGCTTTTCGTGCGACTTGCGAGTGTTATCTCGTCGAATACTTCCGTGAGGGCGACCATCTTGTGCGCCACTACGGTGCCTACGCCGCCAGCACCAATCTGAAGTACTTTTCCCATTTTTGTTTTTGGTATGAAATATTTATGTGTATGGTTTATCTTATTCTTGTGTCGGCAAATACTTACGTATCATGTCTTTAAGCGCTTGTGCACTTATCGGTTTTGCCATGAAGTCTGTACAACCAGCCTCTATTGTTTTTGCTCTATCACTATCCAACGCAAAAGCTGTTATGGCTATTATGGGTATGTGTGGATCTATGCTCCGTATGTGCGAAGCCGTCGTCAGCCCACCTAAACGAGGCATACGTATGTCCATAAGTATAATGTCTGGATGCTCTTTCTCATAGATGTCAAGCGTCTCAATGCCGTCGTGTGCGCGTAAGATTTCATATTCGCCACGCAATATGTACGAGACAAGCAAAAAATTACTTTCCGTATCTTCGGCTACGAGAACTTTATGTTTCGATATGTCTGCCATAATTGATCGGTTTTCAGTGTAAAGAAGTATATTTTGAATACCTTATACTCAAAAATAAGAAAATTTTATCAATTGGTATTTCTTGCCACTCTTAATGTGTTTAGAATGTGCCACTTATGCAGCACCACAAAATCTATACCCATTTTTTCTCTATCATTGCCCTACGGAAATAATGATAGAGTATGCTCCGATAGTTGAATCCCCTATTGGCCATAACTGCTGCACCAATTTGACACATGCCTACGCCATGCCCCCAACCTGCACCACTTAAAACAATAGTTTTCTTATCCTTCCAACTTATACTAAATGCCGAACTATATAGATGGGTTCTACTTAGCAATCGTCTGATTTCCAACTCTTTACCAACAGTCAATTCATCTTTGCTTCCAACAATACGAAGTAGCTTTATACGACCCGAAGGTCCCCTTTGCAAAGGCACAAGGTCCACAACCTCGCCAATGTCTATCCCACACTTTTCTTTTATTATTGAACCAAGTTCCTCCGCACCATACTCAATTCGCCATCTGTAAAAATCTTGCGTCTTTTGGTCGTACGAATTGAGTATTTGCCCAATCACCTTAGCATCCTGTGTGTTACAAAACGCTTCTGGCGTATCGTAAATCCATTCTCTTGCTTCTTGTTCATTCTGCAAATCATGATATTTGCTCGGCCAAACTGTGCTGTCGGCAAACGACCTAAGATATGACACCTCATCGTCTGTCCAACATGTCGAAAAGACTTCTGTCATCCCACCACAACACTTTGAAAATCGAGCATCACACACATTCCCTTCGTAGGTCAAAATTTCGCCTCTCGTCTGTGCAATGGCTTTGTCTACTGCCGTTTGCGAAATCCGCCCCACACCCTGATAACGTTGGCAATGGTCGTCCGCACATACATCAAATAGCTTATGGTCTTCACGATCTCGCCAACAAATATATTTCTTTTCGCCGTCCAGATTTCGCCGTCCTGCTCCCACAAATTTTCCTTTGTTCCACACTTGCGCCATAAGCCAACTACGCGATGCCACAGCATGCGCTTTCAGCAGCTCAATGTCCGACGTCGCACTCATCTCCGAAGCTATCACACTGCGCAAATAGTCTTCAACCTTAATCTTATTTACTGCCCATATTCCGTCTCCGTCGACTACGAATCGCAGTTTACCTGCAAAACTTTGGTCTTCTTTTTGATCCCAATGAAATCCCACACCTATTTCCACATCTTTTACGCTAAATGTCGAATTCGGCTGTTGAGGACATAGCTCACAATCGCTCACACGAATCCCATCAATGCACACACCCAATGTTGTACCGCTTGCCACATGTTCGCCAGCCATAAACCTCTGACCCGATGCATTTCGATATGTCGTATGCAATACAAAACATATCTTAGAGCTTCGCACTATGCCCACTTCAATTTCTGGCTCTTCAATCATCTCACTCGCTATTTTTTTATGTCGTTATCTGCCGAATAGCACACCTGTCGCAAGATGTCTATCGCAATGTTTTCGTTCATTTTTTCAAAGTCTTCCTCGCGAGGCAAAACAAGTGTTCCACCAACCTCTACTGCCGCCGGACTAACCAATATGTGTTCATCGCCAACAGCGTAATAATATGTCGGTCGAAACGTAAGTCGTGGCACGATATATATATCCGTCTCTTTCTTTCTTCTAAGTCCGTAAGCATTCATCATATCTGTGTCTATATCCCTCATGCCCAACAACTTTACTAATAATTTTTCTGCTGTTTCTTCTTTTGCATGACATAGCCTATAACGTAGCCTACCATCAGCTATTTCTGAGCATATCCGTCCTTCTTCTTCATCGTTATATATTTCTGCCGACTCAATCGTTTTGGGTCCTACAATCCATTGCAGTTTCTGCCCGATAACCTGAAAGTGCATATGGTCGGGTGCCGAAGCACCACACTTCGCTCCATTGTAAAAAGCAATAAACTCCTCACCCATCTCTGTTGCCAACGCATACAAATCTCGCATCTTTCCAACTATGGTCTGCTCTTCGTGTTTCTGACTAACAACAGTCAAGTGCCTTTCAAAAATAGGATATGGATTCACCAATATCCAATAGTCTCGCCATGCATAACCCCTTTGTTCTGTCGGACGATTTTGAGGACACAAAAAACACGGTCGCTTTTCGATGCTCTCTTTGCTAATATTTGCTGCTGTCGAACGTATCCGTTGCTTATTATACAACACACTTATGCCCGATTTTACAAATAGTTTCTTTTCGGCTTGGCTCAATGCAATGTAGTTATTTGTCGCCATTGACCAATTAGCCCTCATGTCGGCATATAAATCGTCGACAACATTTCGCAGAGTATTCATCTTTTTAAAAACAAAGCCCTATTTTCATTTTTATCCACCGAGTTTTCTCACCACCTGAATGTAGTTCTGAATATAACTCTGGCGTCATCATAAGTGCAAACTTATGTCCTAAGTTCCACGTCATCGGCACTCCCAATTGTGCCGAAAACCTATTCTTGCTGTAATATCCTATTCGCCTATTTACAACATTCGTCTCCGGCTCACCTTGAAGTACAACACACTTATCGTCCACAGCAAAGTCAGCTTTTAGCGTTGCAAGTGGTGCTGCAAGCAGTCGTTTGCCTCTTGCTACAAGCCCTACGCCTACGCCCGAACGGAAGTCGCCAACTTCAAGTTTTGCCACAGATTCCTCGTTTCGCTCCCTTCGCTTCATGTAGCCCATTTCCACTTTTGTTTGCAATACACTACACCGACCAATTGCACTAAACTTCAGCTCTGGACAATCACTATCATAGTTTTGACCTGTCTTTGTCCTACGTTGCTCTATTCCTAAGTCTAATTGCAACTGCTTCCAAAACTTTCCGTCTAAGCTATAACACACTTCCGCACGCAAATCTCTATTCTCTTGTTTCGTTACCATACCTGTCACATTACTACCTTTCAAACCCATTCTCCCATATCGCAACATTGCCTGCAACGGTACTTCTCCACGACGCCGAGTCACCATTGCAGCCACCGACATTCCATGCCCTTCATACTCCACGTCATACGCTTCGAGCAACATGACACGCCCCAACCCTTGCGACATATAAACGCTACTTTCAAAACCCTGTGTTACGTCTGGTTCTGTATCCTGACTATATTTTTGTCCCGAAAATTCAAGACCTATCCTATGTCTGTCAGTCAGTTTAGCAAGCGACATTTGTGCCCGAAGGTCACACGCAAAATTGTCAGGACTTACTGGGTCACTATCACTCTCGTGCGTCGACTTAGCACTTAGCTTCATGCCTATTGCCCAACGTTGCATATCACGCGCAAAACCCACTTCTGCCTTAAGCACCGAGCGATGAATGTCATGATATATATTGCCTGCCACCAAATGTGGGTATAGCAGTAGAGCGTCAGCCGTCAAGTTCCGTTCCACCTTACGTGCCTGACCGTCAAGATATTCAACTTCCAACATAAAATTATTCCCTCGCACATTGGCATACGTGTCAATGTGTCCCCCGACATAGTTTCGTCCGCCTCCAATCTCTGCCAAAGGCGTCAGTGTCGATTTACCATAGCTATATACGCCATTGACCATCGTCATCGGACTCGTATATAGATCTATAAGGCTTATAGCCGACTCCAACAATAGCTTTGGTTCTCTTTTCGATAAGGAGTACCTCTCTTCCACCCGATCGCTTATCTCTGTCGTATCGCGCACACCAGCTTTTATGCCAATCGCACACGCACACGACGCAATCGCCAATATCACTAATCTTTTCATATCATTTCTCCAATTATTGCGAGACAACTGCTCGCACATTAAATCCGAACCATGGTCCTCTTTCGCCAACTGCATGACTTTCACGGTCGAAAGTCAAGTGATAAGCTTTACTAAACAGAGTTCGACTTCCTGTCCAATAATTACCACTTATGCCCACGCCCACAAGATTCCTATCGCCCGAAGTTGTCGGTGCCAATTCTCCGCCTGTCGGCAAGAATATTGTCTGACCATTCACACCTCTCACCACATAGCCATTAACACCATTATACGTAGTCCAATGCCATTCGCAACTATTCAGCAATTCTTTCATTTGCTCCACACTTGGCGTCCTATACCCAACACCCACATTTTGTGTTGCCATGTCTTTATCCGACGACAAGTCATAAACGTTTGCCGTAAAATATAAGTCTGTATTATCCACTTCAAACACTTCACCAGTCGGGTCTCCCCACGCAAAGTAAGTCCCTGCGTCCGTCACGCTACTCGCACCCACATTCATGCTTGCCCACAGCGTACCACTCGACAGTCCGAGATCCACTACCGATGCCGTACTAATCTCAAACTTCGATGTACTAAAACTCCTTACTCCACCATAATAATATTCCGTCCCAATACGCAAATATGCCATGTATGTATACTTCGTCTGTTCCGTTAGCGTATCCAGCTCCACCACAAATCGTGTACTATCATCAGCCACCATGTGCCCCACCGCTATTTTATCAACCTCAATACTCGGTCGGTCCGTATTTCGAGTCGTATACACAATGCCCACCTCACCATCAAATCGCTCATCACGAATATCTATCGAACTACTACCATACACGTCTGCACTATACGGCGTAACGTCTTGCGCTTCCAGCGTCTCTGCCTTTCCCATCAGCGTCGTGAAGTAAAACACCCTACCATAATGATATTTATTCAGTTTCGTATTGTGAGCGTATGCCCTATAGTAATATCGCGTTCCCATCTTAAGCCCTGTCGCTTCTACTGTGTAGAGCTTTGCCTGACTCTTACACACCACAGCCTCCACCTCTTCCGCGCCAAACACCATCGTGCTATCTTGTACGCTCTCACTTATCAAAACACCATGCGTCTCCTTGTTTCCAAGCCCAGCCACAATAGTCTCTTTCAACGTAATCCGACCCTTCATCTTTGCACTAAAATAAGTAATGTCGTCAGCTGGTCCCGTCACAATCGTATCCGTGCAACTATTCCAATATTCATTATCAAAAAAATATTCAGTCTCGCCTCCATCTCCATCGTCTTTCTTGCACGATGTTGCCAATGCTGTCGCTAACATAATTGTAGCTAACAATATAAATCTATTTCGTATCATTTTATGTTGTGTCTTTTGTTTGTAAAATTACAAAGAGGCGACGACTCCCGTCGTCGCCTCTTATCCTAACCTAACCCAAATTCATGAAAAAGTTGTTGGTGTATAATCAACTTTTCATAGTCATAGCAGAGATTCTCTCTCCGCTATTTTTATCATTTTCTTCCTAATGCTAAAAAAAGAAAAAGTTCTTAAACAAAAACTATTTCTACGCAATATTAATCCTTTTCAACTTTATGTGCAAAAAATTTACTATTGCGATAAAAGTATTTTATTACTTTTGCCACAGCAAAAATAAAGAACACTGCACACTACCATTTAAGCTAATGCAACCTCAATCGTCAGTGAAAATCTTCGCAGGCACAGCCACCAAATACCTCGCCGAGAAGATTGCCGCAGCCTACGGGCAAGAGTTGGGCAAAGTAAACAAACTCCTTTTTTCCGATGGCGAATACACCACAATGTATAACGAAACCATTCGTGGTTCGCACGTCTTCCTAATCCAAAGCACTTTTCAGCC
>FLNY01001020.1_pt1 | contig 14361 bp, 13 predicted proteins | sample 1140381 | NCBI WGS metagenome assembly FLNY01 (sample SAMEA3878172, study PRJEB12797) | bioreactor metagenome | biome: Moose rumen | place: Sweden | collected 2011-10
ACTGCTTTCATCACTCGCATCTGAAGGTCATGAACCTTAGCACCTTCCTCCGTCTGCTCATAACGCTGCATGGCTAAAAAGCTACGTTGCGCCTTGTTCCATTCCCTGATGTCCACTTTGATGCCCGTGCAGACATACATCTGCATTCCGTTGCGTCTTATCTTAGTATAGAGGGGTGCTTCACCCTCTTCTCGTTTTGATCTTAGAAAAAACTGTGCCATATAATTATTCGTTTAACTGGGTGCAAAGGTACAATAATTCTCCGAAAGTTGCACCCAATTTGCACCCAATTTTTGATATTTAACGAATTTTATATATCCCGTTGCTTTTTAATTCTTTCATGTAACTTATTGATATTTAGTTTCTTGCAATTTTTAACAATTTCTATTGATTTCATATACTCAGGTTCAAGCCCATCCTGAAGCGCCTTATAAAAGGAGTTAGAAGAATCTAACTCCTTTGTTTGCTTCTGCTAGAATTTGTGTGGGTGGAATGATTATATCTTCCTTCTTTTTTTTCTCCTTTTTATTATGTTTGTCCAGCTCATCCATCCGCATGGCTCTTTCAACTTTCAACATTCAAGATTCAGCTAAATGCTTCTATGGGTAATTGAGACAGTTTGTCAGAGGAACACTCTCTGAGTGAGCATGATGTACCCCACCTTCCGCTTCATCCCTTTCTGACCCGGGAAGTCGGTGTCGAGGAAGTTGTGCAACGGCATGGAGAACTGTATGATGTATTTGGAATGCTTGTCCGTGGTGGAAAGTCCGAAGTCCAGTCCGAATCCGCTCTCAAGCATCTTCTTGTCCTTCTCCTTCAACGAGCCGCCACAACCGGTTACGGCATCATAATACGCACCAGCCTCAAACTGATGTTTCCCGCGGCCGATGACGATTCCCAGACGCGGCTGGATGTAGTAGCCCCGTAGGCTTCCCTGTACCTCTGCGTTCGACCCCTTATAGTGGATTTCCTGGCTCTTGAAATAGGCACCGGCATACACGCCCACCAATGCAGGCTTGTAGGAAGCGTCGAATCCGATTGCATAGTCGCCTATATGCTTAAAGGGGCTTCCGAAAGCATGGTGATAGGGACCGTAGATGTTGTTGACCCCTTTTTCGAAACCCTTTTTACCCATTCCTACCGGGAACACCAGGTCCGGGTCCGGTATCAGACGCTCAGCCCAGAGTGAGTCGGATTTATCCCCGTCGAAAATGAAGTGCTTGACGGATGACTCAATAGCTCCAAATATGAGTGTCGACCAATAATTAGTTGTCCATGCTCTGGTATTGAAAGTCCATTTGGAATCGTCTGACTGTGCTTTGGCCGTTGCGGATGTTATTGCAACGATGATTAATAGAACGTAAATCTTTTTCATAATAAATACTGTTTTTATAATTTTACCGATTGCAAATATACACTTTTTCTGGTTTTTCACCAAATATTATCTGTAAAAGCAGCACAAAAACAATGGATTTCGGCATCAAAGACAGTACAACTCGGAAAGATTCGTCCCGGTTACTGTTCAAAAATATTGGGTAGATTATGTGGTTTTTCAAAAAATAGTTGTAACTTTGTGCCATAACTACTAATATTCTATACCACATTATGAGAAAAAAACTAGTACAGCTAATGTTCATCAGCATTGCCTTCACTGCGGCGATGCTGACATCCTGCAACGACCATCATTACTATTCCTACGAAAGACCATACCGTCCCCAAAGGACCGTCAAAACGAAGCAACCGTCCTTCCTTCAGAAAGGAGACAAGGTAGCCCTCGTATCGCCGGCTTATGCCACCCCCATGGAGAATGTGGACAAAACCGTGGAACTGCTCAAACAATGGGGATTCGAGCCCGTTGTAGGCCCAAACGTGGGGAAGACGGACGCAGGCAGATATGCCGGAACCGTGAGCGAGCGCAAGAGCGACATGCTCTGGGCGCTCAACGACAACAGCATCAAGGCCATCATCTGCAACAGAGGCGGATACGGATCCCTGCAGATTGTCGACAACCAGCTTATGCAGGCAATTGCGAACAACCCGAAATGGATTTCCGGCTACAGCGACATCTCATCCCTCCACGGTGCATGGCAGAATGCAGGGCTTATGAGTATTCACGGTACCATGAGCGCTTCGCTGGCCACAAGCGGTGAGGACCCTTCCAGCACCCTCTTCAGGGATCTGATCCAAGGAAAAGTGCCCAGGTACGAACTGCCCTCCCACGAGCAGAACATCACGGGTAAGGCACAGGGTATGCTGGTAGGCGGAAACATCTGCACGCTGACACCTGCCATCGGAACCCTGGCCGACGACCTCACCGGTAAAAACGACATCATCCTCTTCATCGAGGAAGTGGAGGAGTCCATGCACAATATCGACCGTCAGTTCAACATCCTGAAGTCCAACGGAGTGCTCAACCACTGCACTGGCGTCATCCTCGGTGAGTTCACCGACTGCGGCAGCGAGTTCACCTACGGAAGCGTGGAAGCGATGATCAGGCAGCAACTGACCGGCTACAACATCCCCCTGCTGTGCGGCTTCCCTGCCGGACACGGCGACGTCAACCTTCCGCTGATTATGGGTGCCAACGTCACCCTCGACGTGAGAGCCGATGGAGCCACCCTTCAGTTCAACGTCGACGGAGAGCAGCAGAGCGTCCAGACCCAGCCGATTGTAGAGCAGGCAGAGCAGCAGGAGCAGGAAAAGAACGAGACGGAAGACTACAGCCAGTTCACCATGCTCACGGATGCCGTGCCTGACGCCATTCTGGAGATCCGCTACTTCGGTACCTACAATTTCGTGGGCGACCGAATCGACGGATACCTCGAGCCGACCGCCTTGATCACAAAGGAGGCAGGCGACAGTCTCAAGGCAGTGAGCGACGACGTCAATCGTCTGGGGTACAGGCTCAAGATTTACGACGCCTACAGGCCTCAGAAAGCTGTGGACCACTTTGTCAGATGGGCAGCCGACGTGCCAGACACCCGGATGAAGCAGTATTTCTACCCCGACCTTGACAAGAGCGTGCTCTTCGAGCAGGATTACATCATGGAGAAGAGCGGACACACCAGAGGCTCCACCGTAGACCTCACCCTTTTCGACAAATCCACAGAGAAAGAGCTGGACATGGGAGGGACGTTCGACTGGTTCGGTCCAGAAAGCCATCCCGACTTCTGCGGCAACCCGGACACGGGCGAATACAACGGTGACAACAGCAAGAGCCCGGCAGGACGTAAAATCACGCCTGAGCAGTTTGCCAACCGTATGATCCTCAGAAACGCCATGCTCCGCCATGGTTTCAAGCCTCTAGACTCCGAGTGGTGGCACTTCACGCTTCGCAACGAACCCTTCCCCGACACCTACTTCACATTCCCAGTACAAAAAATCAAATAAACCGTAGAGAATATGTCCATCAAGCATCTGCTATTAGCCGTCCTATGCCTGACATCTGCCGCGACACACGCACAACGCTCACAGGTGTGGTGTCCCGACAACGGAGACGGGACTTACACCAACCCGGTTCTTTACGCCGACTACTCCGACCCTGACGTCTGCGTAGTGGGTGACGACTACTACCTGACCGCCAGCTCCTTCAACTGCATACCGGGACTGCCGATACTCCATTCCAAGGACCTCGTCAACTGGACCATCATCGGTCATGCGCTCAAGGAGCAATTCCCAAAGGACCTGTTCGACCTCCCTCAGCACGGAAACGGCGTATGGGCTCCATCCATCCGTTTCCACGACGGTGAGTTCTACATCTACTGGGGAGACCCCAACCAGGGTGTGTTCATGGTGAAGACCACGGATCCGGCGGGTGAATGGGAACCTCCGCTTTGCGTCATACCAGGTAAAGGGATGATTGACACCTGCCCCCTGTGGGACGATGACGGCCGATGCTACCTCGTGAACGGCTGGGCCAACTCGCGTGCCGGCTTCAACTCCGTCCTGACTGTACGTGAGCTTTCGCCCGACGGTACCCGTGCCATCGGACAGCCAGCCATCGTCTTCGACGGAGGTCAGGAGAACCATACGACGGAAGGTCCGAAATTCTACAAGCACGACGGCTATTACTGGATAATGTGTCCGGCAGGAGGCGTAGAGACCGGATGGCAGCTAGCCATGCGTTCCAGCTCTCCTTACGGCCCTTACGAATGGAAGAAAGTGATGCAGCAGGGCGACACCGACATCAACGGTCCTCACCAGGGAGGGTGGGTGCGCACCCCCTTCGGCGAGGACTGGTTCCTCCATTTCAACGACAAGGGTCCCTACGGCCGTGTCGTCTACCTCCAGCCGGTGGACTGGACCTCTGGTTGGCCTGTCATGGGCAAGGATGGTCAGCCTGTCACCACATACCGTAAACCCAAGGCCAACTCTTCCGCCATCATCAACCCTCAGGAGGACGACGAGTTCAATTACCGTCTGCCGGGCCTTCAATGGCAATGGCATGCCAACTACGACCAGACCTTCGGAATGTCCGCTCCCGGCGGGGTCTACCGGATGTACACCCATAAGCTCTCCGACGACTTCGTGAGTCTATGGGAAGCCCCCAACCTGCTGCTTCAGAAGCCGTCAGCACCCAAGTTCACGGCTACCGCGAAAGTTCGGTTCGCCTCCAAGGAGGATGGTCAGTACGGTGGAGTCATCATGATGGGCATGGACTACTCCGCCCTCGTCGTCGTCAGGCAGGGCGACCAGTTCATTCTCCAGCGCCACAGTTGCAAGGACGCAGACAAAGGCAAAGCAGAGACGCAGTCCACGCTCACCACCCTCAATCCCACAGAGCGGGACATGGGAGAATATGCGCCGGCCATCTATATCGACCTCTACTTCCGGATGAAGGTGGACAATGCCGTATGCCAGTTTGAATACAGCCTCGACGGAACAACGTTCATTCCTGCGGGTGAGCCGTTCAACATGCGGAAAGGGAAGTGGATAGGTGCCAAGTTCGGTTTCCTGTCCGAGTCCCGTCAGCTGAAGAAAAGCCGCGGATGGCTCGACATTGACTGGATACGCATTACGAAGTAGCCGGATAGCACTCCCTCTGCACATTCGACCGGTCGAACCTTATCACATATTTCTCCCCCCTTCCGTCCTGTAGGCACCATCGCGCTGATATCGCATTCAAAATGCCCCAGCGCATCCTCGAAAGCCTTACGGATTCGGGAGAGGGAGTCCTAATGGAAATACTCTTTCCATTGGTCTTTCCATGCCCTCTTTTTCCCGAACAAGATATTATGTTCTTTGTTGTCGACATGCGACATCGTATTTTGTGATGTCGTTCTTTTTCCATGCCAGTTCCTTGAAACCCTTTCTTTTTTCTCCTCTGGGTAGTTTTCCCTCCCTGACGAGGTTGTCGAAAGTAGCCCTGCTCACACCCAGCATCTGGCAAGCCTCGTATTTGCTGATATAAGGTGCCGTTATGGTTTTCAGCGTGTCAATAATCTGCATGCATTCCTCCTCTGTCATGTTGCAGGTACCGGTATCGATGTTTTCAATGAATTGCATGAGAATTTTTTTGATGATTCCTAACATAGTTTTTATGTGTATTTTGATGTTTTGAGATGTTTGCCGCCTCTGTTGTTTTTTTGCAAATTTAGGTTGAAAAAGCCGTTTTTTCCTTGCAAAATCTTGTGCAAGGCTTGCAAATCCCCCTAAATTTGCTGTATTAGGGGCAAAATCACAGAACAATCAAGAGGGATGTCCATGGACTGCCAAAACAAAAGACATATAAAAAAGATATTATGTAATTTCTAACTTAAAAGTATACCACCAAGCATTGATGGAATCGATTCGTTTCGGTCAATGCCTGCTGCTCTCCTGTAGCGAAGGCGTAGCCGAGCGTAAGGAGAGCAGCAGGCATTGACCTGCGTTTCTCTGAATAGTATTAACTTTGCACCAAAGTTTAACAACTGAAGTGCTTAAAAACAATGCTTAACATGGTACAAAGACAAGACATCATCAGTATGTATGAGGCCACGGGTTTCACCCCTGCCGTTGCCAGGGAACTGGGCATGAGCCGCAAGACGGTGAAGGCCTATGTGAATGAATATGTGGCAGCGCATGCCAAGGGTGTCGAGGCGCTTGATGATATAGGATTTATATTCCATTATGTGAGAGGCACCAGTGATAGACAGGCCGTATGGCGATGTTGTTGCCGTCTTGCTGTATGTCGTTGTATTCATGGTCGGTGAGCAGGAGTAGGTTTTTGCATTTTGTCATTTTTTTTGCAAGCAGAAGTCCGTTGATTTCTCTTTTTTTTGTTTTTTCAGCACTGATGTCGAAAGATACCTGTATGGCTTGCATCACTTGATTTCCGTTAGTGACGAGAAAGTCGCATTCGCCAGCCCTTTCATTGAGATAGTATATATCCCATCCGTTTGCTTTGCATCGTCGTTGTAATTCGATAAGTACAATGGTTTCGAGTCTCCATCCGAGATTATCTCCTGCGAAAGCGTTATTCCTCTGATTCATGAATGCAACGTCAACAGTATATACTTTTTCCTGTGTGATTCTAACTTTGCTCTTTTGTGCATATTTCTTGACTCCGATCAGCATAAACGCTTGTTGTAGGTATGAGATATAGTTTTTAACAGTGTGGTCAGACTTTATGTGGAAAATATTTGCGATGTCAGTAGCAGTAATGGTAGTTGGAGCAATGTTCATGAGATGATTTGCCATCTCTTCGAACGCTGTCTTGTAAGCGATGTGAAAGCGTTGTTCGATATCTCTCTTGAGGATGTTGTTGGCAAGGTCGATGACATATGTTCTTTTGTCCTTTAAGCTAATTAGTTCTGGGAATCCCCCTTGTTGGAGGTATTCATCGAATGCTTTCCTGCGGAAAGCTTCTGCTTTTGTCGTCTTTGTCGTTTTGTCGACTTCTTTCATGTCACAGAATTCCTCAAATGTGAAAGGATAGAGATGTATTTCTTTTGCTCTTCCTGTAAGATGTGTTGCCAGTTCACCGCTAAGTAGTTTTGCGTTTGAGCCTGTGATGACGACGTGTATTTCTTTTCTTAGCATACGGTTGACAAATAAATGCCATCCTTCCACGTTTTGTATTTCATCAAGAAAGAGATGGCTGAAATTTCCATATATTTTGTAGAGAACTTCCAACAGGTCGTTGAGCTGGTTTGCTTGTACCCCTTTTAGCCGTTCGTCGTCAAAGTCAACATAAGCATATTTCACTCCCGCATGTTGAAGAGCTTGAAAACAGATCGTTGATTTTCCGCTTCTTCTTACTCCGATGACAACTTGAGCCTGTGGGCTGTCCAAATCGATAAGCTGTTCTTCTCTGCGTTTGCAAAGTTTTTTTTTGCGTTTTGCTTCCAGATCTTCTTTTTGGTCGGTGAGAATAAATTCAAGCGTACGTTTGTCTATTCTTACAGAATTGTCTGTTTTGTCGTTCATAAGCTTCAATGTGATAAATGTTTATAACCTGTTGCAAAGATAGTGAAAATAATTGAAAACGCGATATTTTACGGAAAATTTTCTGTTGAAACGCGATATTTTACATGTTTTGGGGTGCTTTGACTGCGATATTTTACGTGTTTTGAGGTGCTTCAACTGCGATATTTTACATGTTTTAGGGTGCTTCGACTGCGATATTTTACATGTTTTGGGGTGTTAGAAACGCGATATTTTACGTGTTTTGGGGTGCTTTGACTGCAAACTTTGCTTGCGATGATATCGTGAGCCACACGACGGGCAATGGCTGTTGATGGAATTCAAATAAAGCAATGGACACCCGACACCAGGAGCATGGGTGGAGCAGAGAAAGGCTCTGCCACACAGAATGTTGTGGGGGGATTTTAGGTCGATATAGCAACAAGAGATAATAACGGCGATGGATTTTTGTAGATGCGGTTTTAAGAATCTGATATTTTCCTACAACTAATTATTTTTTCGAACGTGTAATTGAGAGATTGGAAAAATTTTTTGAAAACGAATTTTTACGAATCGATTAAGATTATGACATGGATGAGGTATGGAAAATTCCTGTGTTGCTATTCTTACATCTGCTTGAGTGCTTCCTGAGCTGCCTGCTTAACTTGGGGGTCGTCGTTCTGTGCAGCCGCCTTCTGCATCCATTTGCGAGCCTCAGCCTTGTTGGCGGCAGTGCCCTGTCCGGTGGCATAGCAAACGGCGGTGTAGAACATGGCTGATGGCACTCCCACTGTGGCAGCTTTCTTCATCCAGCTGAATCCCTGCGGGAGGTTGGGCTTGATTCCGTATGCTCCTTGCAGGAAGATCATGCCGAGGTCGTGCTGCGCCTGCGGGAATCCCGCGTTAGCCGCTTTCTGCAGGAGGTCGACACCCGCCTTGGGGTTGGCCTTCACTCCACCTTGTCCCATGAGTGAGAGTACGCCCAGGGTGTATTGCGACTGAGGCAGCCCCGCTTCGCTCGACTTGCGAATCCAATCGATGGCCTTATCCTTGTCGCCCGGTATCAGTCCGTTGATGATGAGCACACCCATGTTCTGCTGCGCCATGGGGTGCCCGGCTTCCGCCGCCTTCTCCATCCAGAAAGTACCGATTTGAGAGTCAGTAAGCTCTTTCCCGTCAGCCAGTTTCTTGAGATCGTCGTTGATGAGTTTCTGTTCCTGGCTGAGCCCTTTGGTGCCTACCTGGTTGAGGTAGCAGGTTCCGAGGTTGTATTGGGATTCCACATCCCCAGCTGCGGCAAGTGACTGGAGAAGGAGCACTCCGTTCTGGTGGTCTTCCTCCGCCTCGCATCGTCCGATATAGTAGTCGGCAAGGATTCCGACGGCGTTAGGGTTACCCTGCGCTGCCGACATCTTGAGGAGCTCGACTCCCTTACCCTCGTCCTTCTCCACATATCGTCCCTCCATGTAGCATGCCCCTAGGTCGGCCTGTGCCTCCGGCATGCCGGCGTTAGCCGCTTTTTGCATCCATTCGATGCCCTTGATCGTGTCCTGCTGTACGGGCTCCTGTCCGGTGAGGTAGTACATTCCGCAGGCATATTGTGCGAAAGGATGCCCTTGTTCCGCCGACTTCAGCATCCAATCCATGGCCTTTTGCTTGTCGGCCTGCACGCCGCTGCCGTCGTAGTAGGCATGTGCGATGTAGTACTGAGCGATGGCGTTTCCGTTCTGTGCCGCCTCGAGGAACACTGGGAACGTGGTCTCGTCGATTTTCCCGTTGTTGCTTTCCATCTTGCACGCCGCCAGGACCAGCTTGGCGTCCTGCGTGTCTTGGCATTTCTCCAGCGTCTCCATGGCCTTGTTGAGGTCTTTCTGGCATCCGAATCCAGCCCGGTACATGTTTCCGAGCAGGTAGAGGCAGTCCTTGTCGCCTTTCTCCGCCGCCTTGGTTGCGAATTCGAACGCCCGTTCCGGTGCCTGGTTGCTTCCCGGCGCCGCATAGATGTTAGCCAGCTCCTTGAGTGCCGGTGTTGACTCTTTCTCCACCGCCTTCTCGAGCCAGCCTATGGCCTGTGTGGTATCGCCCTTCTGGAGGAAGCAGTTGGCGTATGCCTCGATTCCTTTGAGTTCTCCCTTGTTAGCCAGCGCCTTGCTCCATTCCTCCAGCTTCTGCGGGTTCTTTTCAGCGTAGTATCCCTGGTCAGCCAGTCTTCCGCTGTAGATGTCGACGAGCCTGTCGATGCTCGGTGTGTCTCCGAGGTCTCCGAGTATTTCGAGCCAGTGAACGGACTGAGCCGTGTCCGGCGGGGTAGTGGTTCTGTAGTGTTCAGCCAGGAACCTGCAAGCCGACGGCAGCCCCTGTGAGCCGGCCGTCTTGTAGAGCTCGATAGCTTTCGCCATTTTCTTCTCGTTGCCGGACTTGATGAGTTTTTCCGCTTTCTGTGCAGTCTTGAACGCTTTGAGCGTGTCGGCAGCGGTGGTTTGTGCCAGGGAGGCAGTTGCTGCAAAAGCAAAGAATGCAGATGCAATTAGATGTTTATACATTTTTGTGATTTTTTTTATGGGAATTATGGGAATTATGGGAATTAATGGGAATTTATGGGAGTTTATGGGAATTATGGGAGTTAATGGGGTTGCTGAAATGAAAAGTTATGCAAAATTACGTAAAAAAAACTCAAAAATCTAATTTATGGGCAAATTCTTTATTTATCCTTCTTCATTCTTCATTTTATTTGTTAACTTTGCACATATTTTTGCAGAGTAGATGAATATAAGTAAGTCAACAGACATATTGCTTTGGCCATTGATTGCGGTACTGATATATTTCGTGTGCCAGCTGCTTGGGCAGTTTGTCGTTCAGACCATCGGATTCTTCTCCTCGGAAAACGGTTCCGACCTGCTGAACCTGGGAAATGTGGCCGGGTGGGCCAGTTTGTTGTCAGCGGTAGTGACGGTGGCGGCTATGTCGCTAGTGCGTGGTTTCCATCTCCTCCGTTCGTTTGCTTTTCCCCGCTGCAGCCGTGGCAATGTTGGCGTGGCCTTTCTGGCCGTGCTGCTTACGCTGTTGTGCTTCACGATCTTCAACGACCTGCTTGAGAGCCAGCTAGGATGGCGTTTGCCGCCTGAGTATGAGGCCTTGTACCGTGATATGATCAGCAAGCCAGTCGGTGTGGTTTCCATCTGCCTGTTCGCCCCGGTTTGTGAGGAGGTGGTGTTTCGTGCCGGCATAATGAACCCTCTGCTTCGTCATGGTGTGAATCCCTGGATACCGATTGCCCTGTCATCTGTGATATTCGGTCTCTTCCATGGCAACTTGGTCCAGATTGCATACGCCATCCCTGCCGGTCTGGTGTTTGCCATCGTGTATTACCTGACCGGTAGCCTGCTGATTTCCATCTTCTGCCATGCGCTGAACAACACGGTGATGGTGGTGCTGATGCTGACCTATGGTGACCTGGATTCATTCCGGGTTGACGGTGTAATAGGCGTGGTTCCCGCATTGGTGGTTGTTGTGATACTGATGTTGCTGATTGTCTACCTGTTACGTGGGTTGTGGCGTAACACCTCTGGTGATGCCCGGCTCTATTTCATGGAGAAGGCGGATGAAACTTATACGAAAGAGCAGGTTTAGCCACCACCTCCTCTTGTAAAAATGCTAGAAAATGAACATAAATATATAAAGCTATGAAGTTGAGAAATAATTTGTTCATAATATTGTCGCTGGCGATGTCGGCGATGATGCTGTCTTGCAGCTGTGATGACAGCAAGAAGAAAGACGTGCCGACTGAGCAGGAAGATCATGCAAATGCTTTCTCTTCCGAGGCATTGGCCGACCTGGTAGAATACGAGCGTCAGAAAGAAGGGGAGGGGACAGAGTATAACCCCTGGCAGAGCTATGGCCTGAAGGAGATGGTAGACTTGGCCGCAGCCGATGATTCCGACTTTGAGTATCAGGAGGGGGCCACCACTGAGGAGATGGGTGAGGATGTAGATGATGCTTCCGAATCAGCCATTCCAGACGCAGACGAGAATTATGTCGGCGCTGCTGTGGTCTATTACCTGGGTTATAACGTTGAATTCAACTCGCAGAAGACCGACTTGACCGCCTTCAGCAAGAAAGAGGACGACGGAGTTGGTGTGATTGACCGTTTTGATGACAAGGGCTCCCGCATCGACATTCTGGTTTATGACAAGAAGCTGTATGATGACTTCTTGCAGAAGAGCAAGGACCAGGTCCGCTATGAGATGATTGACGAGAACACCTATCTGTCGAAGGACAGTGTCGGTCGCGACGTGAGCATCAGTTTCGCAGGAGAATCCCATGGTGGTTATCAGTTCAGTATCCAAACAAATTGATTGTTTTTATGAATCAAAGAAGACAAGAAGACGAGAACACACGACAATAGTATTGTTATGCAGTGCCCAAGTCGAGAGTTTGCTCCCATGCTTTTTGTTATCGATATATTATTAAATTTCAAACTCAATGAATTCAGACCCATACCCCGCGGAATTGTTGTTTAGCGTAGGCTATAACGGGGGAAACACTACATTATTAATATTATATATAGTACTGGCAATCGTCATCTCGTCGATTTGCTCACTGTTGGAAGCCACTTTGCTTTCAACACCGATGAATTACATCAACACACTGGAACAGCAGGGCGTTAAAGGTGCTGCCCGGTTGAAGGCACTGAAGACCGACATCGACAAGTCCATCTCGTCGATTTTGGTTGTGAACACGATTGCCAACACCGTGGGAGCCTCTTTGGTTGGCGCACAGGCTGCCAACCTGTTCAACTCCACCGGTGTGGGTGTGATTTCTGGTGTGTTCACGTTTCTGATATTGATGTTCAGCGAGATCATTCCGAAGACGCTGGGCTCGTCGTATTGGCGTAAGCTCTGCATCCCCGCCTCAAGCGTGATCAAGGGGATGATCTTCATCACCTATCCGGTGGTTTGGCCCCTTCGTAAGTTCACCCACCGATTCTCCGATAACGGCAGCCAGACGGTAGTGAGCCGTGAGGAAGTGGCAGCCATGGTGACGACCGGTGCGGAGGAAGGAGTGTTGGAGAAAGAGGAGAACAAGATGATTCAGAATCTGCTTCGTCTTGACGACGTGACAGCCCACGAGATCATGACCCCTTCGAGTGTTGTGTCGATGGCTGAGGAGAACATGACCATCAAGGAGTTCTACGAGTCGGAGGACTTCGGTCAGTTCTCGCGAATCCCGCTTTACAGCGAGGAGAACGACGACTACGTGACCGGCTACGTTCTGAAGCAGGAGATTCTGGAGCGAATGGCCGAGGACAAGTTCGACATCCCGTTGAAGGAGATGCGCCGGCCGGTGTTGACATTCTCCGAGGACGAGTCGGTGTCGAATATCTGGGAGAAGTTGCTAGAGCGCAAGGAGCATATCAGTGTGATTATCGACGAATACGGTTCGATGCGTGGCATCGTGACGATGGAGGACGTCATCGAGACGATGCTCGGCTTCGAGATTGTTGACGAGAAAGACGAGGTAGTGGATATGCAGGAACTGGCCAAGCAGCAATGGAAAAAAGTACAGCATGACATGGCCACAAACGGACTAGACGCAAATGAAGATCAATCGGACGACCCTGAGTAACGGACTGCGGCTGGTCCATCATGAAGACCGTAACACCCAGATGGTTGCGGTCAACACTTTGTATAGGGTGGGTTCCCGCAACGAGTCGCCGCTTCATACGGGTTTTGCCCATCTGTTCGAGCATCTGATGTTCGGAGGTTCAATCCATGTGGCAGACTACGACAAGGAGCTTCAGCAGGCATGCGGAGAGAACAATGCCTATACAGACTCTGATTTTACCAACTACTACATCAGTATCCCCTCTCAGAATATAGAGACGGCGTTCTGGCTTGAGAGCGACCGTATGCTCTCGCTTGCTTTCACTCCCGAGTCGCTGGAGGTGCAGCGTAAGGTCGTGATGGAGGAGTTCAAGCAGAATTATATCAACCAGCCTTATGGCGACTTGGGTCATATCATGTTCGATGCCGTCTATAAGGTCCATCCTTATCGTTGGCCTACGATAGGGCTGGAGTTGAGTCATATCGCCGATGCCACGATGGAGCAGGTGAAGTCCTTCTTCCACCGCTTCTACCGTCCGGATAACGCTATAATCGCGGTGGACGGTAATATCAGCTGGGAGCGGACGCAGGAGCTGGTCGCTAAATGGTATGGAGGCATCAGCGCAGAGGACCGGTTGCCCTTGCTGAATCTGACGGATGCCGGTGCTTACCCCTCTCCGCTGGAAATCCCTCAGGAGCCTCGCCAGGCACGTCAGCGCAGGCGTACGGTGCGGCGTCAGGTTCCAAACAGCGTGGTTGTGATTGCGTTCAATATCCCGACGGTGAGCGCTCCGGATTTCCGGGTTTGCGATATGCTGAGCGATGTGATGGCCAACGGCAAGTCGAGCCGTTTCTACCGCCATCTGGTGGAGGAGCGTCAGTTGTTCTTGTCGATCGACGCATCGGTGCTGGGGCGTGTGGACGGCGGTCTGCTGTTGATTGAGGGCGTGCTTCCGGAGGGGGCTGACGTGGATGCCTGTGAACAGGCGATATGGGACGAGCTGGAGCCGATCCTCACCGGGCTGAGCGACGAGCGAGAGCTGGAGAAACTGAAGAACAAGTTCGAGACCAACCACGAGCTGCAGAGCATCAACTACCTTCAGCGTGCCCAGAACCTGGCGCATTACGAGGCTTATGGCGACGCTCGGCTCATCAACGAGGAGGTGGAGCGCTACCGCGCCATCACTGCAGAAGACCTTCGGAAGGCAGCCCGGAAGTACCTGACAAAACGGAACTCGACCGTGGTGAGGTATTTAAATATAAGTTGAAAGTTTAAAGTTTAAAGTTTAAAGAGCCATGCGGGCGGTAGATTAAGTTGAAAGTTTAAAGTTTAAAGTTTAAAGAGCCATGCGGGCGGTAGATTAAGTTGAAAGTT
>FLNY01005042.1_pt1 | contig 14352 bp, 14 predicted proteins | sample 1140381 | NCBI WGS metagenome assembly FLNY01 (sample SAMEA3878172, study PRJEB12797) | bioreactor metagenome | biome: Moose rumen | place: Sweden | collected 2011-10
TTAAGTTGCGACCAAGTATTTTGAAACTGTTTTGAGAAATTTCCCGCGAAGCGGCTGAATATGTGTGATGTATGAGGGAAGAGGGAAGAGGGAAGAAGGAAGAGGGAGTTTTTCGGTTCCGAAATAGACAAACAAGAGCAAAACCGGAGCAAAACGGGGCAGAAAAGTGACAAAATGCCTCGTTTTAGAGTTTCACAAGGCTTGTGGACGTGTTAAAAAAGTAAAAAAAGGATGTAAATTCAAAATTTTCGGTTATATTTGCAGCGTCTTTCCTAAATGCTGAAAGCCCCATGGGTAATCACAAGAGGGAGGGACACATACATACAAAAGGCGTTTTCTGAACGCTTTGGTTTGACGCTTTGAGAACTTCGCAACTTCCAAAACTACTCGTCAAAGCAAGGCAATGGGAACGCCCCTTGTGGGTGTAGGATATTTATGCCAACCCGTCAGTTGGCGTTGATATATACATCGGCGTGGGGCTTTCAGCATTGCTCGGATCGACAGAGTAGGGTAATGCGAAGACCTTCAAAGTGTGGACCGGGCAAAAGACTGGCTCCACGTTTTTTGTGTGTAGGGAGGTTGTAAATACATTATTTATTTACAACATTTTTCCCCTCTCGCCGTTTCAAAACACAGCAGTTGAGAAGTCCGACATTTAGGGAAATGCGTTCTTTGGTATGTTTTTTAATGCATTAGAGTTCTAATTTTATTAAGAGTTCTAATTTTATTAGATATATGGGCTCGAAATTAAGATTCATTATGTTGTATTCTTGATTTAATAGTATTATCTTTCAATTGGTACTCTGTTACAATAACAATAGGTATTCTAATGTGATTAATAAAAGCATCTAATTGAAGATTCCTACGCATTTGTCTATCTGCCTTGATATTTCATCAAACCTGCCTTTAAGGAATCGAGGCAAAAAAAAAGATATAAAGCTCTATGAATGATGGCAACAAATTTCTCCGCATTTTTGCTTTATTTGCCTTTGTTGCTTTTGCTGCGGTCAGTTGTTGGTCTACAACAGAATCTCTTTCCTTAACGCTAGAAAATGCTCAGATTCCAAAGTGGGTATTTTGGGTAGTAGTCATCGGCCTTTTTGTATTGACTGCATATTGTTCCAAGTTGTTTATTGACACATTGACCGATACGGGTTATATGGAAAACCGCAAGCCCAAATTCTATGTTACATTACTGGGTATTATAGTTCTTTGGCTGTTGTTCAGCATGCCAACGAATAGCCATACATTCATCTATAAACAGATGGCTAAGCAAACAGCGTTAAACGAATTGAAACACGTCGATAGTGAACTGGTGCAGTTGACCGATACTGCGGCTTATATTTCTAAGTACAACTCAGAATGGGCTCAGTACGATTCAGAGGTCAAAATGGCACTGGATCAACTGAAGCATGAGATTAATGATCCTAATAAATTGGGTTTCGGACCCATAGCAGAATCTAAGCTTGCTCATATTGAGGACTTGTTCAATTTGAAAACCGGAACAATAGATCGCCACAAAACAATAACAGGAACCCAAAAAGAGAGAAATCAAGTATGTGCATACTATGATAATGTTGTCAAAGAGCAATTAGATGTAAAATTGAACCATCATTCAAATCAACTTCGTACAGACATTATAAATTTCCTGCCCAAAATTAATGCAGTCCGTCCCCTGCGGAGAGACATTGAAAAAGAGATACAGGACTTAGACAATCCGAACTTGGATAGAGAAGCAGTTCTGAAGCAATGCCGTCAAGTAATAGACAAAGGGTACGCCACGCTCGAATCGACATTTAATGGTCTCTATCATCCGAATGACAAGATATACCATTCAGAGCGTTTGACCAAAGTAACAAAGGTATGGGGCGATTACTTAAAAGGAAAGTTTAGCAATACTAACTATACGCTTTGGTATTGGATTCTGCTTGCAGTTATTGTTGACATAGCAGCATTTGCGTTCTATGGCATTGCTTTCAAGAAAGATGATTATGATATTTAATAATAAATAAAATACAATACAATAATATGGAACTTAATAGATCGAACACTTCTATTGAAGGGATTAGCAGTTCTCCTGATTCAACAGGAGAAAATAATACAAATGTAGGAAATACTACAGGGGGTGCATCCCCTAATGAGGAGGTTAGTGGGTTATCACAAAAAGAAATCAGCGATCCGAATAAAATTCAAGTCACAATTTCTAATAGAAAAGCACCAATCGTTGTGCTTTTTGGTCCTGGTAAATGTGGAAAGACCATGATTCAGATTCGTCTGGCGCGGTATCTGCATGAGAAGGGTTGTACAGTCAATCCAGTACGCAATTTTCGGCCTGCTTATGACAAAAATTATAAGGAAATGTGTGACAAATATTCGGAATTTGTAAATAACGAGAGTGCCGCCAGTAGTACCAACATGCTTAGTTTTATGTTGTTGGAGGTTTTGGATTGCAAAGGCAATACAATATGTCAGATTCTTGAAGCCCCAGGAGAGCATTATCATTCCATTCAAAATCCGCAGGCAAAGTTTCCTGCTTATATCAGTCAGTTGATTAATGATGCGACTCGTAAGATATGGGTTATTACTTTGGAACCCAATTGGAATCCCGATGCGGAAAGTCAAGAATATAATTTGGAGTCATACGTCGAAAAAATCAAGACGCTGAAGACGAAAATCAATCGAAGAGACAAAGTAATATTCTTATATAACAAGATAGATACAACTAAACTTTTGCAAAGTCAAAATCAAGTGAATCATAAAGAAATGATTGCTCAAATTAAAGACCATTTTGTAGGAATCTTTGAGCCCTTCAAAAATACTAATCCAATAACGTCTTTCTGGAGGCCTTACAATTGTGATGTCTTACCGTTCACAACTGGCACCTTCAATACATATCAAGACGGAATAGAGACTAAGACTAAATACAGTGTAGGTTCATCGGCATTCCCCGACAAATTGTGGAAAACTCTGATGAAATATATAAAAGGATAGAGAATGAATGTAGAGTTTTTCTTCCATGGTGTTCCCGCCGCTTTTTCTCAATGGGGCACCACCGCAATAGATTCGGATTCGATGCAACGTTTCTATGCCAATTTCGAAAGCATACAGGAAGATAAAAGCATACAGAAAGATATTAGATTCGTTATCGAAGTCAGTCGGATTGGCGATATATACTGTGTGTATTATTCTTATCTGAGATATAAAAATTTTATCGACCAAGGTGGGCGGACTGGTTCTTATTTCGGAATGACTATACGCTTTGATGATGAATATTGTAAAAACGTAAGGGCTATTTACAATATTTGCGAAAGTATTTATGTAAATCAAATCTGTGGGAACGTTATAACAAGACAAGGAAACTCTTCAAGATATCTTATTAGAAATTTTGAAGATAAAAATGTCGAATTGACTGATATTTGCCATGAGGCATTGATTAAAATCAGTCAATTAGCGTATGCCCCCATTAGCCCAGTTCTGTTACCCAATACTCCCAGCCAGCATCCTCTAACCCCTCTCTTTAATATACAGGAGATAGAGAGTGAGTATTTTTGGATATCTTTAAAGAATGCTTCCACAGTTCGTATTTCGCCAGAATATCCTCTGCGGGACACCACAATTCAACAAATAAGAAGTCAGATTGAACCAGAAAGACAAAGAAGTGAACAATTAAGTATAGAAAACTCACGACTTAAGCGGGAACGCGATGTCTTGATGGCGGATTGCGGTACAATGAGTACGACTATCGAAAACCTTCGGCGAGATAAATCAGATCTTGAGAATAAACTTAATGAATTGAAAAGAAATTTGGATAACTTCCTAAATGAGCAAAATAAAGGCAAAAAACAAAAAAGGATTGAGCAGATAATAACTCAAATCAAGAATCCTATTGAGGATTTATCGTCTATTTTAAAATCTATGTATCCTAATTCAAAAGATACAAATAAAAAGATAATTCTTCAAAAGAATAAATCAGTATGGTTATTTAAGAAGATATATAAGTGGATCACAAAACTTTTGGGGGGTGGTATCATTTTAATGCTTATTTGGCTGTGTTATTTTCAATACATTGCGACGAATCGTATCCTACAAATGGATAACGAGTTAAGTCTCTGGAAACAAGAAGAAAAATCTAACAATACAGAGGCCAATATAGATTTTTCCTCCCGGCGAATTGATATTAAAATTAGCGGCATTGATAATTCGGGACAAATTGATACATTGAAAAATGGTAAGACATACACATTATCCATTGTAAAGACAGATAATCACGAAGATAATATCTCCAAAGAAGGTTATTTTGCCATCATCAAAGATTGTCAATTTGAGATAATCAAAGGTAACAAGTACACAGTAAAAACTGACAAAACATCACAAGTTTTATTAGTTTTTATATATAATGGGAAATCAATAGAACGTTCAATACATCTGGCAAAATAATGAAAATATTTCGACATATTTGTATTTTTTTTTCAGTCTGTCTATACTCTCTACTGGTATCTTGCGGGCAGAAAGCCCAACCACTACCATTAGAGTCGGACTTTAATGAAACAGGAGGCTATTATAATGATATTGTTGTGCCGTATCAAGAGATGGGAGGTGTCAAAACGATTCAAGTCAAAATCAATAATTGCACTGAATTCCCTATGATATTTGATACAGGATGCTCTGGGCTATCACTTTCGATTGCAGAAGTATACGTTTTAGCCAAACAAGGGTGTATTACGTCAAAAGATATTGAAGGATTCGGCTATTCAACAATCGCAGACGGAAGCATCGTAGAAAATATGATTTTAACTCTTCACGAAATCAGAATAGGAGATTTGGTATGTAAAAATATAAAAGCAAGTGTAAACTCGAATGAAGCGGCTCCATTACTATTGGGTAATGGTGTATTGGATCAGGTAAAATCATTTTCAACTGATAATGAAAGTAAAACTATAATATTTCACTTGTAATAATGAATTTAACAACATATACTTTCTGTTCGTTTGACAAAGGATATTACCAATATCCTCATGATAATACAGAGTCAATTTTTCGAACTTTCTATGCACAATCGCAAGCTCCTACACAGGTGGCAATATATAGGAGTAATTTTCTTATGTATTATGGATATATCCGCAAATTAGAGTCGAATCATTATATCGGGTTATCTATCGTTTTGAATAGCGTGATGTTGACAGATTTGAAGGCAATATTTGGGATATTCGAAAAGGTGATAGCAGAACTGGTTTTGAAAGGCAGTATATTACAGTTTGACGAAACCGGAAACATTGTTTCCAAAGCGGCACAATTTAATATAAGTCAGTCAGAAATATCAGAAATATCAGAACGACTTCGTTTCGAATTTTCAAATTTGGAAGACAGCAGTAAAATCTTGCCTCCGCCCGATTATAGTATTTTAAATAACGAGATACGTAAATTTTCAATAGGGACTAATGAAAATGAAGTGATAGACGCATCTTGTAAATACGGTTATACTTTTATATACAAACAACAGGATTATGATACCCTAGCCCTGAGTAATTATAGAAAAGTTCTGCAAAGTTTAAATAAAGAAAACAAGGACTTAAAATCCAGTTTAGATAAATTAAAAAGCGAAAATAGAAATCTCAAAAACAAACAAAGAAATACCCTTTGGGTAGGTGTCCTATCTATTGCAGTTATTGTTTTAGGCTTTATTTTGTATATTGAAGTTATAAATCCGAGTGAAGTAACAAAATTTGCAACTGCGGACTTCCTTTACTACGGCCCCTTAAAAAATAAGAAACCTGATGGAGAAGGAGTTGCATTTTATCTTCTAGATGACAAATTCGGAAGAAGATATTATATTGGAAATTTCAAAAATGGAGTAAGGATGGATTCAAAAGCAATGTTATATTATACTAACGGAGATTACTTTTACGGATCCATAAAAGGAGACAATTTTGAATCCGGGATTTTTTACTCAAATTCAGATAATGCCCATTTTGAAGGTAGCTTCGTTGACAATAATCCTTATGAAGGGACATGGTATAAACATGAGCCCATTGCAAATGAATAACTACAAATTATGAAGAAAAGATTTTTTTTATATTTAGTTTTAAGTCTTACAGTTCTAATTGGTTGGGGACAACACCGTCCCAAAATTTCTCTCCTTACTGTAACCCCGACTTCTGCGAAATTCAAAGCCGAAGGAGGTTCAACGAATTTTGAAATAACTACAACAGAGAAATGGTTAATAGAGTCAGAATCACCTTCCTGGGTGCATATAACAAGAAACCAGAATAAGGTAACTTTGCGTGTTGATGAAAATACTGGAACGTCATTGAGAAAAAAATCTTTTGTTTTGAAATTAGTTGGATATGACAAAAGTGTTCGGGTTACATTTGAGCAGGAAGGAGTAAAAGTTCTTTATGTATCGCCTGAGCATCTTAATTTCAAAGCTTCCGGAGAAACCAAGACCGTAACCATTTCATCAAACGGGACATGGAAGTTAGATTCAAATACATTATCTTGGGCTCATACAACTCAATCAGGAAACGTTATCAGTATTCGGACTGACAAAAACAATGCTACAACATCGCGCTCGGGGAATATATCGGTAAAAATGGGGAATAAGGAAAAAACAATTCATATAACCCAATCCGGGGCTCCTGCTAAAGCGTCTCCTACTAAAACCCCTGAGATTGCATTATCCGTTTCTTCTGAGACAGTTCAATTCGATTCATTGGAGGGAACAAAAACGATTTCTGTCGAATCGAACTCCTCATGGCAGGTCGGCTCTAATAATTCATCATGGGCACATATTACACTACGCGGCAATGGTGTTGACGTAAAAGTTGACAGTAATCCTACATCTAAATCACGTTCAGATTGGTTTGACATAAAGTCAGGAGCTGTAGTTAAACGGGTGAAGATTTCCCAGTCAGGAACTACTGCAATCGTTCCAGATTTGTCAGTTTCTCCGGAGAACATCTTGTTCAACTCATTTGAAGAAACAAAAACAATCAAGATATCATCCAAAGAATCATGGTATATTGGTACCAATATTGCTTCATGGGGACATTTGTCTCAAAGCGGGAATGACCTGATTGTTAAAGTAGATAAAAATGTCAGCAGAGATTCCAGAAAAGATTGGTTCACCATCAAGACTGCGAATGCTGAGAAGATAATAAAAATAACACAAGAAGGAATGCCAGCATATTTGTCTGTATCAACAGACAGCTTGCACTTTGATTCCCATGAAGGGTCACAGATGATATCTGTGAATACAAATTTGGAATGGGATATATCCAGACAAACTGCTGGCTGGGGACATTTGTATAAAAAGGGAAATACATTGTCGGTTAGTGTAGATAAAAATACTATGTCTGAACCTCGTTCCGACTATTTTAGAATTAAAAGTGAAGACAATGAGGTAACCGTCAATGTATTCCAAGACGGTAATCCCAATATAAGAACTTTTAATCAACCATACGACAATTGCATGTGGGGCATATCAGTGGGGTATGTTCTGAAACAATGGGAGTATAATCTTGCAGGAAACATTTGGAAAACAGGGCCGTTTGATGATGACAACATGCTTCGCGGCATACAAGCCGGCGTAAGATTCGCTCCTCAGTTCTGGTACGGAATAGGTATAAACACAGGTTTATTCTACGAATACTGTTGGGAAGCGAACTGGGGCGCTTATGTGAATAATGTATCCTACAACAGATCGTATAAAGAACATGGTATCTACATCCCACTTCATCTAAAATATACGTTGAACTTTAACGAATGGTTCCAATTCTCATTGTTTGGAGGTCTGGGGCTTAATTATGTCATAAGCGGCAAAGCTTATTTGCAGAATGACAATGAATACAAGAAATGGGATGTTTTTTACGAAGACAGAGATTGGCACAGGCTTAATTTTATGCTTGAATATGGTGCGTCTTTCAAGGTCAAATCGTTCCAGATAGATATTTCAAGGTCAAAAGGAATAACGAATTGGGCCGGTATCAAAGATTACCGACTCAAAGTTGGGAGGCCGTTAGCTGTTTCTCTAACTTATTTCTTCTTCTAGGAAGACGGTATGAGACTGGTTCATTTATAAATGAGTAAAGATTAACCGAAATGAGGACGATTTTATTGGCGTTTATGATTTTGTTGTCATCTGGTGGGTTCGCCTCCCGGAACGATACTGTTTACATTAGCAGAGGATGCAAGGCATATGCGTACCATAAAACCATAAAGTGTAAACACTTAAAAAGATGTTTGGAAGAAGGGCATGTAGAAGCGGTTTCTCTGAGTAAAGCAAAAGAAATGGGACGTACCCCATGCGGGACTTGTTATAAAAAGTAAATTTGCAGTAAGATAACCTCAAATATTTAGGATATAAGTATGAAATGGAATAAGAATCGTATAAAGTTCTTCCATGCGAAGTTTTTACTTGTAAAATTGTTACTTGTTTCGATAATAATGCCATTTTCTGTAAATGGATTGTCTCAGGCCAAAGACAACAGTCCATATACAGCGAATTATTCTCGAGCCATAGAGGCTCTTCAGAAAAGTAACTATACCGAGGCTTTGGATTATCTAAATAAGGAAATCGAAGAACATCCCCGAAACAGTTATGCATACGCATTGATAGCTGAAATAAGGAAAACTCAGGGAGAATATGGGCTCGCTCTCTCTGCTGCTGATGTGTCAATTAAACTACTCCCGAAGAGCGATGCAGATTCCATCAAGGAGATGCATCCGAAGACTCACAACTATTGTACGAATTGGATTACTTTCTATAAATAAAGGAATGAAGGTGAAGAAACTGTTCTTTCTATGCAGCATAATGCTGTGCGGCTTAATGAGCTGTCAGCAGGGGAACGCCTGTCATTGCGGCGAGAATGCAGACGGAAAGGTTGTGGCAGACAGTGTTGCGGTCACCAATCAGTCAGTAGAGCCTGCTGCCCTTTCGCAGAAGGCGCACAGTTACATAGAACGCAAAGATACGCTGGGACTGACGGTGCTTTATCCGGAATACCGCCGAGTGGATTTGGTGTGTGACACGATGCCTGAGAAATCGGATACGTCGGTGATTCTCGTTGCGGAGGCAGCATATACGGGACAACGGCTCGAGAGTTTCAACCACATGAATGTGGCCGGAGACCATGTGTCGGGAGGAAAACGATACAAGGGCTACAGTTGTTCGAGGAACACGGGTGCTTTCGTGTGGTATAACGCACAGTGGAAGTTCCTGTACAAGAGCTATACGCACGAACTGGATTCTGCAGCTGCCTACGGCGGCGCGGGGTTTGGTCAGGAACTAATCATTCACGAAGGAGAGAATAAGGAGACTGTGCGCCCGAACAGCAGTAAGAATCAGTTCCGCGCTCTGTGTGAAAATAGGGGTAGATTGTGCGTGATTGAATCGGACTCGGTGCTCACTTTCGGAGATTTCCGAAAGAAAATGTTGCAATACGGCGTAAGGGAGGCCATCTATTTGGATATGGGCGGGGGCTGGAACCATGCGTGGTATCGTGACGCAGATTCCATCAAGGAGATGCATCCGAAAACTCACAACTATTGTACGAATTGGATTACTTTCTATAAATAAAGGAATGAAGGTGAAGAAACGGTTCTTTCTATGCAGCATAATGCTGTGCGGCTTAATGAGCTGTCAGCAGGGGAACGCCTGTCATTGCGGCGAGAATGCAGACGGAAAGGTTGTGGCAGACAGTGTTGTGACAGAATGTGTAGCTGCGGCTGACTCTGTGAAGACAATGGAGGAGCCTGAGCCGACTCCCGCTCCCCAAGTGTATAAGACTCCGACGTTGGAGGAGTGGGTCAGATTGTCATGGGACGGGATACCGTACCGTGAAGGCCGTGTGACGGTGAACGACACAGGCAGGTATGCGTTGGTGGTTTTCCTGCACGGCAAGAACGGGGAGGGAACGGACAACGTGAAGCATCATACGATGGAACACGGACACCACCAGATTCTGAACCATTGGGAGAAGAGGGGGATGAAGGGCATCATGCTGATGCCACAGTGTCCGGCGGGTATGACATGGACGCAGCAGGTGATGAAAGACAAGCTGCGAGGGCTGATACAGCACTATGCCGCAACTGACAGCGTGGACGAGGGGCGGATCTATATCTGCGGCACGTCAAACGGCGCACTCGGTGGATGGAGTATGATTCAGAAGTGGCCTGAGTTGTTCGCCGGCGCAATGTTGGCGGCTGCTGTTCCGCAGGGCAACAGCGGAGGTGTGCCGGTGTGCGTGGTGACCGGAAAGAATGAGGGGAACTGCGGAAACGCGATGGCTGCGCTTGAGGCGAACACGGGGACGGATGTGATGTACCGCTACCGTCCGAACTGGAACCACGGCCAAACTTGCCAGCAGTCGTTCCGCGAGACGGCGTGTCTGGTCTGGCTCTTCGGGCACCGAAGGCGGTGAGGGAGGCAAGGTCTAAGGTCACTACGTCCTAAAGGACGGTCAAAGGTCTAAGGTCAAAGGTTTCAAGTTTCAGGATTCAAGAGATTCAACCCTTCACCATTAATCAATTGTAGGTCGCCTGACGGCGAGAAATTGTACAAAATTTATTTCAAAATTTCTCAAAATACATGTTCTCCGGCTAAAATTAAACAAAATTTGCGGAAACGCTACGCTGTCCGCAATCCCCGGACGCACCTCCTCCTTGAACACGAATCGCACGAATTGAACGAATTGAGGAGATAATATTTTGAAAAATTTTGGTCCCAATTTTGTGAAATTTCCCGAGAAGCGGTTAAAGAGATATGTCACTGTCGGGGGCATTTGATCCCTTGGGGTGGGCGAAAAATGAGGATTGCGAGGAAAAATGCGGGTTTCACAAGGCTTGTGATTTGAAAAATGAGGGGAATTTGACAGAAATGTGTTATCTTTGCGGACGAATGTGATAGAAATGTGTTATCTTTGCAGACGAATGTGATAGAAATGAATGTATTATCTTAGCAGACGATAATGAAGAAACAGTGAACATGACAATGACATATTTATGAAGTATGTGTATTTGATTTTGAGCGCAATGCTCCTGCTCTGCGTGGCACCGATGCCGTACGGATATTATGAGTTGGTGCGCTTCGTGGCTACCATTGCCTTCGTGGTTCTGGCCTACGTGGGCTACCGGAGGAGAAATGTACCCACGACAGTGGCTTTCATCATACTGGCTCTGCTGTTCCAACCGTTCTCAAAGCTGGTCCTCGGACGCAGCCTCTGGATTGCGGTGGATGTAGTGACGGCTCTTTTCCTCACGGGTCTCTATTTCGTGGAGAAACAACGGGAGAAGGCTGCGACTGCAACAGCTGACAACTCCGGACGACAACTGCCGCCCCGGGAAGGTTTGGCTCCGGAGACCAACCGCATCGGATTCGTCAAAATCAAGGGAATGCTCTCTCCCCGGGACTTGGTGTATGTGGCCAGCGAAGAGGACCGGAAACTGACGGCCTTCATCGAGAGTCATCCGGAGGTGTTGGAGGGTTGGGGCAAGATGATTGGCTACAACGTCGTCTATCTGCCTCTGCTCCTCCAGCGCCTGAAGGACAAAAGGGTACAACTCTACAGGGCACCCTATCTGAGTGGAGCCGAACTCGTGAATCTCAGCCTCGGCAACGATTTCCTGTTGAAGTTTCTGGCCAATCCCGATGACAAGTCCAAGGTGAAGTCGGCTTTTGTACGCATGGAGGCCGGCGGCAAGCAAAGCGAAGACGGAGTGGAAACTGAGAACCGTTACTACCCAATCTCATCGGAGAGCGGGGAATCGCTGGGCAATCAGCTGCACGACATCGGCAAACAAATCACGCTGGAGGGGGGCAGCGGCCATTATCTGGGCTCCGGCACAGGCGACGACGATGACGAAGAATCCACCGACGACCTGCTGGAAGAGGTGCGCGAAACGATAGCAAAACTGCGTCAGCGCGGCATCGGCGAGTACATCCTCGAACAGCTGATACATCCCGACAACCGGCTGAGCCGCATGGTCATCACTGCGGACTGGCGTATCGTGCTGCCCGACTACAACGGGATGGAAATCAAGATGGAGCCGCTCGTCAAGGCGGTCTATCTGCTCTTCCTGAAACATCCGGAGGGTATCTCCTTCAAGGACCTGCCAGACCATCGCAGGGAGCTGACGGACATCTACAAGAAGCTGCGGCCGCAGGGTCTGACCGAACGTGCGCGTCAGAGTATTGCCGATGTGACGGACCCGCTGCAGAACTCCATCAACGAGAAGTGTGCCCGAATCCGCGGCGCATTCCTGGGACAGTTCGACGACTACATGGCCAGGAATTATTACGTGGACGGACCTCGCGGCGGGGAGAAGAAAATCACTCTGCCACGCGAGATGGTGAAGTGGGAGAGGGAAGGGAGATAGGGTTCATGGTTCATGGTTAAGGGTTTCAGGTTTCAAGTTTCATGGTTTAAGAGTTTAGAAATATGAAGAAGAGAATGATGGCCGCTGTGTGCGGTTTGTTGTGCTTAATGGCCGTGTCGGCACAGGAAGTGAAGCGCCCGGATTCGTATAACTACAAACGCGGTACAGAGGCGATACAGAACGGCAACAACGAGGAAGCGTTGGAGTATTTGAACAAGGAGATTGAGATAGACAATGCCACTCGTATGCTCAAAATCACACACGTGAAGAGGTAAGAGGGAAGACGCATCTTTGCGGACGATAATGAATAAAGGACAGCACGGAAGATGGGGACATTGAAAGGAATCACGATGGTGGCTTTGCTCTGCCTGCTGCCGGGAGGGGTGAGCTGCAGGGGCGTGAGTCGGCCCGCAGATGCCGGGAAAGACGCTGCTCGCCCGTGGAACGACAGCATTGAGGCCATTCTGCTGCCCCAAACCCCGAAGGGGATGCCGGAACAACTGATTTACAGGAAAAGCTATGTTTGTTCATATAATTCGGAAAACCGCTGTGCCAACTGGTCTGCCTGGGTATTGACCCGGGAACATGCCAACGGCCCTTACAGAAGAAGGGATGTGCACATTGAGGGATATTACCTGGAAGACGAGGAGGGTGTGGCCGGTAGGCAGCGGTTGAGCGACTGGAACAAGGTGGAGGGCTATGACCACGGACACCTGTGCCCTTCGGGTGACAACAAATGGGATCTTGAAGCAATGTATGAGACTTACTTCCTGTCGAATATGTGTGTGCAAAACAGAATGCTGAACCAAGGTCCCTGGGAAAATCTGGAGTCCAGATGCAGGGAGTGGGCGAAGCGTTTCGGGGAGCTGTACATTGTCACGGGACCGGTTTTCTATGACAAAGAACACAAGACCACAGGGACGGGACTGCATGTGCCGGATGCTTTCTTCAAGGTGGTTCTGTGTCTCAAAGGCACGCCCAAGGCGATAGCTTTTTTATATGATAACATAACGCCCCAACCGCGTGAAAATCTGGATTCGCACGTGTATAACATCGATGAAATCGAAGCTTTGACGGGATTGGATTTTTTCCGAATCCTGAATGACAATCTCGAAAATGCACTGGAGTCCGGTTCTGACATCAAAGAATGGAGAGTTTACTGACATGAAAAATCCGATTGAAAACAAATCTTTTATGAGCGGCCTGTTGGGCTATATTTTGGGTGCATTGTCCATTGTCGGAATCCAAGCCATTGCGACTCCCGACAGGGAAGCAGAATCTGGCCGGATATCCTCGTTTTTTCAAGCGGGCGACTCGGGATACAAGCAAGACCATGCATTCCACGGATTGAAGGAGAATCGGGACGGGGATGTGGTGATTACAAAAACGGGGATTGTTATCACAGTCCCTTTGGCTGCAGTGCTTTGAGCCATTCGCATCATATACGCACTGTCTCACAGGAGGATGCCGAAGCGGCGGGGATGACAGCCTGCACGAAGTGTAATCCGTAATTTCTATTCATAAGTTGCGACCAAGTGTTGCGTCTGAAGTGTAATCTCTAACTTAAAATAGGCCACACATTCTAATCTAAAAGTGTACCACTGAGCAATGGAAAAAAGAGTGTTTCGTGAGTCCGACGGATGACCTCAAAGCTCACATTAACAACTCCTGTTTTCCGCGCTTACTTGGCCTAAAAATTAAATTATCCTGAATCAGGATGTTACGAACTAATAAGTTGCAAATGTGGGTGTCCCATGCTATATGCAAACCGATTTCCGAACTTCGCGTAACGATTTGCAACTGTGCAAACCAATCTCCGAACTTCGCGTAACGATTTGCAACTGTGCAAACCAATCTCCGAACTTCGCGTAACGATTTGCAACTGTGCAAACCAATCTCCGAACTTCGCGTAACGATTTGCAACTTTGCAAACCGATTCCCGAACTTCGCGTAACGATTTGCAACTTTGCAAACCAATCT
>FLNY01004592.1_pt1 | contig 14329 bp, 16 predicted proteins | sample 1140381 | NCBI WGS metagenome assembly FLNY01 (sample SAMEA3878172, study PRJEB12797) | bioreactor metagenome | biome: Moose rumen | place: Sweden | collected 2011-10
AACGGTGTTATCATCGGTAATTTCGGCAAGCAACGAAACATTTTCGCCTACACCTAACAAAAATACTCTGCCGGCTATTTCAACTATGCAGACAGAGCGATTAGGTCCTAACGGCAAATTTTCAAGAATCCTGCCGCCGCCTGTCGCCATACGCGCATTGAAACGCCCGCCAATAAATTTAGCCGTAAAATACGCCATGACGATAACGACGGCAAAAACGGCAATTAAACTCAAAAGGTAGGCAAGCGTTGACCACCAAGAGACTGCAGTTGGTTGAGGAGAAACTTCCTCATATTCTGAAAGATAACTTCCAACCGCCTCTGCAGTCCCAAAATTAAAAGCCAACGTTAGCGCAATTATAACAGGCAAAAAATTTTTCAAACGCCAGTTCATTAGCCGACAGCTTTACGAACCGCCTCAAGGACGCGGTCCGCCTGGAACGGCTTAACTATGAAATCACGTGCGCCGGCTTGAATTGCCTCAATAACCATTGCTTGTTGTCCCATAGCTGAACACATAATAATTTTGGCATTAGGATCAATTTTTCTGATAGCTTTAACAGCAGAAATTCCGTCCATTTCCGGCATTGTAATATCCATTGTAGTTAAATCAGGGTGAAGTTCGCTATATTTTTCAACGGCTTTCATACCGTTTTCGGCTTCGCCAACAACTTCATATCCATTTTTGGTCAGAATATCTCTAACCATCATTCTCATAAATGCTGCATCATCAACGACCAACACTCTTATTGCCATAATTCATCTCTCCTCATTAAAATGTACGCAACGAAATTTTGTAGAAAAACTCCGACGTAAATTCTTTTGAAAATATTCGCTAGCATTATAACCTATACATTAAAAATCGGCAAGGTTTTTTTAGGTTGAAAGAACAAATCACTAAGTCTTATTTGTTACTTAAGTTGTTTTGCGCGTTCAGCAGGGCTTGCAATTTCTGTAATACGCACGCCAAAATTTTCATCAATAACAACAACTTCGCCCTTTGCTAAAAAGTGTCCGTTTACTTGAATTTCGACAGGTTCGCCAGCTAATTTATCCAATTCAACGATTGAGCCGTTGGAAAGTTCCAAAATTTCTTTGATAGATTTTTTTGTACGTCCGAGTTCGACGGTTATTTGAAGTGGTACATCCAAAATCAAGCCAATATTAGCATCGTTGACTTGAATTGGCTCCATAGAAAGTGGCGTAAACTGCGCGGGCGCAACCGGCATATTGGTAACAATATTTGACTGTTGAGGATATTGCGGCGGATAATAGCCCGGAGGCGGTGCCGCGTATTGAGGCGGCGGATAACCTTGTGGCGGGGGCGCGTACTGTTGCTGAGGTGGTGGTGCCGCGTATTGTTGTTGAGGTGGAGGCGCGGCTTGTTGAGGCGGAGGTGGTGGAGCTGCCGCTTGTTGAGGTGGTGGCGGCGGTGCAGCTTGTACCGGTTCCGGCGCAGGAGCGGGCGGAGGTTCCGGCGCGGGCGAAGAATCCATTGTGCCGCCCATTAACGCGCCAACTAATTCTTGTGCAACCGGCAAAGGCAAAATCTGCATAATTTCGCTATCGATTAAGCCTTCAACTTCCATTCTGAAAGAAATGCAAGCAACTTTTTCAGTGCTTTTCGCCATTTCGGTAACAATATCATCTTTTCCTAAATCAATGAAAGTTACAATAGGCGGCGAAATATCAATTTTTTTGCTAAACATAGTCGAAAGACTTGTAGCAACTGCGCCCATCATTTGATTCATTGATTCACCGACAGCACTCATTTGAATTTCATTCAAATTTGGGTCGGGGTTAGTACCGTCGCCGCCCATCATTAAATCTGCAATAATTGCGGCGTCTGTGGATTGAATTGCAAGAATATTACTGCCGTTAATTCCAACTGTGTAAGTAACTTCAACCATCAAATACGGCATTGGGTAACTGTCTTTGATGATTTTCATTGTAACAATTTTGACAGTAGGCGTTGTGATATTTACTTTGTGTCCTAAAAGTGCAGAAAGTGAAGTAGCCGCACTGCCCATTGAAATATTTCCAATTTCGCCGAGTGCGTCTTTTTCAAGGTCTGAAAGTAAATTACTGGAATCATCGGGTTCATCGGGGTTAAATTCTTCTTCCCCGCCGCTGTCATCGTCATCACTGCCGCCGGCTGCCGCCAAAAGCGCGTCTATTTCAGCTTGCGATAATTCATTGTACATTAGCGTTATCTTCCTCCTCCGGATTTACGACGCGCGTTATTTGCACCGCCATTTTTTTACCAAATGTGCCCGGTCTACAGTAGAATTTTGCATTTGATCCTACGCGACAAGGTAAATCGTCTTTTACTTTTGTACCGAGTTGCAGTACGTCTCCAAATCCCAGCATTAAAAATTCTTTAATTGTAATTTGAACTTCCCCAACTTCGACAATGAAGGGGACTTCAGTTTTTTCCAATTTTGATTGAATAATTGCAACTTGATTTTCAGTTTCACTTTTGGAAATTGAAGAGGCAACCCAGAAAGTTGTTGTCAATTTTGACATAATCGGCTCTAGTACAAGGTAAGGTATACAAATATTCATAATTCCTTCAGTATCGCCGATTCTAAGTTGAAGTGTGATAATAACAACCATTTCACTTGGTGTAACAATTTGCATAAATTGCGGATTAGATTCCGTTGTTTCCAAAAAAGGATTCATTGGCGTAACATTTGACCAAGCGTCTTTAAAGTGATTCATTGCGGCGGTAACAAAACGGCGCATAACTGCATCTTCAATTTCTGTAAGTACGCGGGTTTTTATTTGAGTATTGCCGTCGCCGCCAAAAACTCTGTCAATATAAGCGAATGCTATTGCCGTATCAAATTCCAAAATTATATTGCCCTTTAAAGGCGGAACGCCTAGCACGCTTATAAAGCTGGGATTTGCTACAGACTGCACAAATTCTTGATAGGTTAATTGCTCAACTGAGGCAACGTCAACGCTAATCAGCGTCCTTAAATGAGTGCTAAGGTACGTATTCAAAAGGCGGGCAAAACTTTCGTGTAACATATACAAAGTACGAATTTGATCTTTAGAAAATTTATCGGGGCGTTTAAAATCGTAAACTTTGATTTTTCTTGTATCTGCCTCTTGTTTAGCCTCTTCAGCATTTACCGTGCCATCCATAACACCGGCAAGTAGAGCATCAATTTCAGCCTGACTTAATACATCCGGCAATCTGTACTCACCTCTCTTTCTTCAGCGAAAAATTTTACTGCAACAAGAAACTTGTAATGTAGACATCATAGACAGCTGAAGACCCCAATTCAGCGTTAAGTGAATCTTTGAGTTGCTTTTTGAGTTCGTCTTGTTTTTCGGCGTCGAAGTCTTCAACTTTTGTAGCGCGCAAAAATTGCGTTGTTAAATCCATAATTTTTATTCTTGCATTAGGTTGAAGGTCGTTAGTTTCTTCATTAATGACGGATTTTTTATTGGGATTCATTTCAAGGACAATACCGGCTTTAAGGAATTTTCCGGCGCGTGGTCCGCCAACATTAACTAAAACGCCTTCCTTAGGATCCCCCAGCTGTATAAAAATTCCGGGATCGTGATCCCTGTCGTCGCCATCGCCGTCGCCGTTATGAGTTGCGCCCGCCATTATCTGCGTTGTGACAAAAATTGAAATACCGGCGGCAAGAAGTAAGGCAACTACTACGCCAATTACTATAAAAATTATTGGTGACCTTTTCTTAGGTTCAGCAGATTCCCCACCTTCGGCGGCCTCAACGTCTTTTTCTTTTTCTTTATCTTTATCAGCCATTTAATAATCCTCCAAACTTACTTAGTGTTCAACGCGCGGCGATATTTCATAACGCGACGAACAACTTCTTCCATTGGCTCTTCAACAATAAGTTTTTTGTCATTCATCAAAGTTATAACGGTATCCGGAGTTTCCTCAATAGTCTGAATATGTTCAGCATTGAGAATGAATTCGCCTTTTTTGGAATCTGAATTGAATTTTGTTAATTTAATCATAACTTTCCCTCCTAACAAAAAAAGTACAACATTTTTCTTTCAAATTTCGATACAAAATTTTAAATTCCTTTAATTCGCCGCCAATAATCCCACCTGCTTTTAAATTTTTTTTCAAAATAATTTTACACCGCGCTTTTTCTTTGTCAACTTCAAAAATTTTTCTGCCTAAAAAAATAAAACCCTTTCGCTTAAAATTTAACCGTGTTATAATTTGTAAAAAATTTTCTGCGAATCGAAGGGAGAAATTTTTTATGGCGTTTAACGAAGGAAATTTTCAAGACATTATGTCAGAATTTGCGGCAACGCCGGAGTTCATTCGTGAAGTTGCGGCTAATTTCCAAAAAGATTTACAAATTGGACTGCGCGACCCCAAAAGTTCCTCAATGAGAATGTTAAAATCTTATGTTGGACTTCCAACAGGCAACGAAAAGGGCGAATTTTTGGCGTTGGATTTCGGCGGTACAAATGTGCGCGTTTTGAGAATCAAACTTGAGGGCGAAGGACGCTACGAAGTTATTAAAAAAGTTGGCGAACCCTTAATTATTCCCGGCAAATATGATTATATCGGCAAAAATTCTACAGTTGATGAAATGTTTGGATTTTTGGCGCGCTTAATTGATGAGGCGATTGACGGGGATCACAACAGTAAATTTTATTTAGGGCATACTTTTTCTTTCCCGTCCACGCAAGATGATTTAAACAACGCAAAACTTATCATTTGGACGAAAGAATTTGCAACGCCCGGCGTCGAAGGTAAAGTTGTCAACGATTTACTTTTGGACGCGCTGAAAAAACGCGGTATTGAAAATGTTGTACCGGTTGCAGTTATCAACGATACTGTTGCAGTTTTACTTTCTGCCGCTTATAAACAATCCGAAGTTTACACCGGCTCCATTTACGCCACCGGACACAATACTTGCTACCTTGAATCTTCAATCAAAGACCCCAAAGGTTTTGGACAAGGCGGAATGATTTTAAATCTGGAGTGCGGCAATTTTATGAAGTTGACGCCCAATCGTTTTGACATTGAACTTGATAAAAATTCTGAAAAACCGGGCGAACAGCGTTTTGAAAAAATGGTTTCCGGCAGATACATGGGCGAACTTTTCAATATGGCGGTTGCTGAACTTTTGGACGAAATTGGCAAAAATTACGGCTTTACTTCTATTGACATGTCCGGAATTGTTGAAGACGACACGCCTAACCTTGAAAAATCTGAAAAAATTATCGAAGAAAAAACCGGACACAAACTGGAATTTGTTGACTTGAAAAAAATTAAGGAACTTGACGCGGCTATTATAATTCGCTCGGCGCGCCTTGTTACTGCGTCCTATGTTGGAATTGTTTGGCAACGCGCAGGCGAAGGCAAAATTACTACTCAACATGTTGCTGTTGATGGTTCTGTTTATGAAAAAATGCCGCTTGTTCAAGAAAATATTAATAAAGCCCTGCGCGAACTTTTGGGCGAAGACGCGGCAAAAGTCGATACAATTTTAGATAACGGTGGCTCCGGTCTCGGCGCGGCTATTGCGGCGGCTATGGCTGTTGAATAGTGGGATAGTTTGATAGTGCGATAGTGTTATAATAAAAAAAATTGGCGGCGGGTAAAATTGCCTGCCGCTTTTTTGTTGGAGAAAAAATTTATTTCAGAAAAATTTTTGTGAATTTTTATCTTTAATAATAGCTTTTACAATATTTTCTGCCGCCTCATTCAACGCCTTATGAAAAGTTTCTTCCTGCAATTTTTTATTTCCAATAGCTAATTTGTCATTGCTTAAGCGGCTGACGTGACTTTGTCCAATAATTTTTTTATCCCAAACAACTTTGCCTGTATTCGCCTCAATAATTCTTATACTGACGGCAACTGCAAGAAATTTCTTTTCAGTTTGTGCATCTGCGAAAATTTCTCCGACACTGCCGCCAACTAATTTTGCAATACCGCCAATAGTACCGTTTTCATCAGTGGCTTTTCCAAATTGTTCAATCGAGCCTTGAATCAGATATTCAACGCCGTTTTTTTCTCCAATGGCGCGGGTTAATTCCGGCTGAACTATCTGCCCTGTAACGGCTGTATCGATATTGCCCGCCTTGTTTTTGTTAAAACCTTCGCCGGAAAAAAGCGCGTCAAGGTTGCCTGTTTCCATTGCAATTTTTGCGTTATCGTGCTCGGAAGCGTTTTTTTCATAGAGTTTGCGCTCGGCTGAAATATCTATGGAGTGACTTTCTTTTAAACTAAATTTGCCGCTTGCAATAAGTTTTTCTGTGATTAAATCTGATAAAATTTCTGCAGTACCAATTTTGTAATACTCTGTTTTGTCAGTGAATTTTATCAGTACCGCACTTGCCGCGTTTGCAATCGACAAATTTATAAATAAAATCGTTATCAAAGAAATTATCTGCTTAACCATTGCCCTGACTCCTCAATAGTTGGTGCCTTTTCAATTTTCTTAAAATTCTTTGGAAGTTGAAAATATTTTGGGTCGGGATTGGTATTAAATTCTTCAACGTCAATAATAGTTTTTGTACCTGAAATTTCGCCGGTTTGCTGATTTTTTAGGTACATAACAAGCGTAATTTGCTTTATAATGCCATCTTTAAAAGTGTAGCGAATAGCATTTAAATAATCGGAATTTCTCATATCGGCTTTAAAATCGAAATATTCAAGTCCGTCTTCAGTTGTGCCACTGCCTGCGCGACGATACAAATATTTTCCGGAATATGGATCGTCTTCCTTATTAAACAGAGCGATAACCGCTTGACTTAAAGCCGTGTTATAAACATAACTATCAACAGTACCTATTGGAAGTGTAACCTTTTGAGTTTTGAGAAAATCAAAATCTTCGTCAACTTCCTGATAATAGGCAGTTTTACTTTTGTTTTGAAATTCAGTCAGCATAAAAACTTTATCGCCAATTTTCAAATGACATATTGTAGGATGTCGAGTCATAGAATCCATAATTTGAGCTTTTTTAGTTTTGGGCGAGTTGCTGTCAGATTTTCCGCCGTCTTCAGTATAATAATTGTTGCCGTCGTAAGCTTCAATGGCAATGTGCGGTGTATTAAAATTTTGAGCGTTCATAATTTGTGCGCTGTCTTTATCTTTGACGAGTACGCCCGTGTTGTTTGTTGTATTGTAAGCATCGCCGTCTCTTTGATAGGTGTACTTAATGAAAAAATGTTTGCTTGCCAAAATATTTTTAAAATCGTCGAGAGTATCAGCCTGCGCGACATTCGGCAAAATAAATATAACCGCTACGATAAAACTAACTAAAAAATTTTTCATTGTCAAAACGCCTCCTCAATATTGCTCAACAAGTTCTTCATTTCCCAATAAATCGTTTAAAGTTCCCGTATTTTGTCGATAAACTTTGCAACCCTTCGGGAAATTAAAAAAGCCGGTCGGAATATCGCCGGTAAATTTATCAATGCTTATATAAGTTTTGCCTACAGAATCATAAGCTGTCATTTGTGAGCCAAGCCCTTCACATTTGACAAATTTTAATTCGCCGTTATCGTTATAATAAAAAGTATACGTTGAACTCAAATTGATATTAGGGTTTTGATTTATGTCATTTCCATTTTCATCAAGAAATTTGAAGTTGTATTTGTCGTAGTTAAAATTTTGCCCAAAAATATTTTCCGTGCCGCTTTCAAGGAATGTTGAAAATTCGTTGCACTCGATTGCATTTCCAATGGCACTTGAAATATTGGGATTATTGGGCAAAAGCGCACTAAAAAACGCCGGTAAATTTAATTCATTGGCAACATTTGCGTTTTCGTACAATATCGCCTTAGCTTTACTTTCAAATTTATAACATTTGCCGTCCTTGTACAAAACGCTCGGCACAAATACAAGTTTGCCTTTTTCAAATACGTTTAACTTGGAATACAAAATTTTCTTGCCTTCAGAATAGGCAATTTGTTTAGCTGTGTTGTATTGTTCTGCATACTTTGCAACATTACGCGCCGCTTTAGATTTTTTATCTTTTAAATCTATCTTTTGGCTGTACTCCAGAAAAATTCCCCGGAATTAATCAGTTGCCGATACTGTTCAGCCGCGGCTTGCTCCGCCGAAACGGAGGGGGCGATAGTCATTATCAATAACGATAATGCCAACACCAAAAATTGTTTAACCATTGATAAAACCTCCTTAAAATTTTAGGATATATTATAGAAGAATTTTCTGATAATTACAACAAAAGCAATCAAGAAAAATTTTAAATTCTCGGCAGTATTAATTAAATCGCCTTCGCGCAGATTTTTTTATTGCTGAAAATTTTAAGCTGTGATATATTTATAAAAATTTTTATATCCCAAAAAAGGTGGAGATTTTATGCCGAAAATAAAAAGTACGTTAAATTTAAAAATTTGGCGAAAATTTACCGAAGATGAACGCCATACCCTTGAAATTCTTTTGCACTGTCACATAAAACCGAATGACGAAGGAATTTACCCGATAAATCATAAAGACGGCAATATACAAAATAACCGCGTCGAAAATCTGGAATGGATAATTTAAAAGAGAAATCTATGGCTCTCTGCACTACTTAAGCATTTAATTAAATTTTACATCAGTCAATTTTAACTTCAAAATTTCCAAAAGTTTGAACAGCGGCTAAAATTTTTTCGTCGCTGACTTCGTTATTTCTGTCCATAAAAATTTCTGTAAAGTTTTTATCTGCGCGGTAAACTGCATTTGTTACGCCGTCAATTTTTTTCAGCACTTCAACAATTTTATTTTGAATTTGAGAATCTGCGCTAACATGCAAAACTTTATAATCAAGGCGTTCAATTTTGAAAATAACCGGACGCGTGCCGTCGTTGCAACAAGCAATCATCATATGTTCATCATTCGTCCAGCCGCGCATAATCGAGCCGCCTTGCAACGCGGTATAAACATATCTGCTAAAACAGTCCCACGCCTCCGAGCAGTGCGCACCTTTACCTTGAGTCCAAAATGTATCTTCATCGCCGTAACGTTCAAAAAGATATTCAGTACCAACTTCATAAAATGGACACGCGCCGGAATTTGGATCTGCCAAATATTTTTCCTGTAAGTCGGGGAAAACTTTTTTACCAATGACGGTCATTTTGCATTTGTATTGCATTTCCATCTCTCCTAAAAATTATTTATATAGCATGAATGTTGCGGCGGAAGTTCGCCTTTTATTTGCTGAATAACTAACAACTGCCAACATAAATTATAAGCGATTAAATCTGTACCGTCAGGCAAAAATTTAAAAGCATATCGGCAATTTTCTATTTGTACTTCGCCGGATTTTAAAAATTCATCAAGCGGAATTTTTGAAGGTTTAAAATTTTTTCGCTTTTTCTTTGATAGGCGGGAAAATTCCGGCTCCATCAAGCAACTTTTATTAATAAAAATAATTCCGTCAAATATATTTTGTGTTTGCGGATTATCTAAATCATAGCTGTAATATTCGTAAATAACGCTGTCATTATCTTCAATAAATTTTCGTGCCGCGCCGCCAATTCCTAAACTCATAAAACGTCCCTAAAGTTTTTATTGCAAAAAAAATATTTGTTGTGTTATAATTCGCCCAGTGCCGGAAACGGTAGGCGGTTGCATCACTCTCCGAAAGGAGGTGACAGCTATGCGTCTTGTTAAGTTTATCGTCCGCGTGATTATTATCGCCGGTGTTATTCTTTTAGTCCTTAGCAAAACAGCCGCCTAAGCTCGGGAAAGCTCTAGCGGCTGAATTTCAAACCCTATAAAATACAATCTATCCAGAGCAACCGCTTATCGGGTGCTGTGCTTCGTTAATTCGGAGCATTTTTTATTTTGTGACAAAATTTTAGCAAGTCGAATTGAATCTGTCAAATATTTTTTACAATCTGCGCGACGGATTCAACATGCGAGCTGAAAGGAAATTATCGCCGGTGTTATTCTTTTAGTCCTTAGCAAAACAGCCGCCTAAGCTCCGCTAAAGCTTAAACGGCTATTTGACAACCTTTAAGTTACAGTTTATTTCGAGCAACCGCTTATCGGGTGCTGTGTTTCGTTCATTCGGAACATTTTTTATTTTGTAACAAAATTTTATCAAGTCAAATTGAATCTGTCAAATATTTTTTACAATCTGCGCGACGGATTCAACATGGGAACTGAAAGGAAACATATCCACCGGCTGAATTTTTTTTGCAGTGTAACCTAAATCTGCCAAAATTGCTAAATCTCGCGCCAAAGTTGCAGGGTTGCACGACACATAAACTATTCGCGCAGGATTCATAGCGGCGAAAGTTTCCAAAACTTTTTTATCGCAACCGGCGCGCGGCGGGTCTACAACAACTACATCAGCATAAATTTCAAGGCGCGGCAAAACTTTTACAACGTCCTCTACAATAAATTCTGCATTGCGAATTTTATTTTCACGAGCATTTTTTTTGGCGTCGTCAATCGCCTCACGCACAATTTCAATTCCAAAAACTCTGTAAGCATTTTTCGCCATAAAAAGTCCAATAGTTCCCGTGCCGCAATAAGCGTCAATCAAAATTTCTTTGCCGGTAAGTTCAGCAAAAATTTTCGCAGTTTTATACAAAATTTCAGCCTGCGCCGTGTTGACTTGAAAAAATGAGCGCGCCGAAATGTTAAATTCCAAATTTCCGATTTTATCTTTGATTGTCGGCTTGCCGAACAAAATTTTAGTTTCACGCCCCAAAATTACGTTGTTATGAAAAGTTTGAATGTTTTGCTGGACGCTTGCAACTTCAGGAATTTCTGAGCGAATAGCCTTAACAATTCCTTTTTCATTTGGAAGATTTTTAGTCGCCGTAACAAGTACAATCATCAATTCGCCGTTAAAACCTACGCGGCTCATAACGTGGCGCAAAATTCCCTTGTGCGTGTCTTCATCATAGGGAGAAACTTTGTAGCGTTGCAGAATTTTTTTTACAACGGTTAAAACTTTGTCGGCGGATTCTTTTTGAATCATACAAGAATCAGTATCAATAATTTTATGACTGCCGCGCGCGTAACAACCAATCGCTAAATTTTTTCCGACGGGAAATTGCATTTTGTTTCGATAGCGCAGGGGATTTTTCATGCCAAGTGTATCAAAAATTTCTAAGCCGTGAATTTTGCCGATTCTTTCCACCGCGTCAACAACTTGCTGGCGTTTCCATTTCAACTGCGCGGCGTAACTCAAATGTTGGAGTTGACAACCGCCGCAATTTTCGTAAATTGGACAAAATGCCTTGACGCGCTCGGAACTTTCACGCAGGATTTTTACCAACTTTCCGACGGCGTAATTTTTTTTGACTTCGACAATTTCAGCCAAAATTTTTTCAGTTGGAAGTGCGCCCTCCACAAAAATTGTAAAATCTTCAAATTTGCCGACGCCTTCGCCGCTTGTTCCCAAACCGTTAATTTCTATTTCGTAGCTTTTATTTTTTTCAACCATTTAAAAATCTCCCTTTGGTTGATTTTAGGCAAAAGTGAAAAGGCAAGAGGCAAATTTTTTTCTACTGCCCAATGCCTTTTGCCTACTGCCTGAAACAGATTAACTGTTTCTCAAAGTTGCAAGGTCTTCATTCAGTTGCGCCTTCAATTCGTCAACGCTTGCAAAAATTTTTTCGTCACGAATTTTTTTTATAAAACTTACAGCAATTTCTTCGCCGTAAATATCGCCGCTGAAATTATCAATAAAAACTTCAAGCCGCCGTTTTGCAACTTTGAAAGTTGGATTGTCGCCGATATTTGCAATTCCTCTGTACAAATTATTTTTAACTTTAACTTCGACGATATAAACGCCGTTTGGCAACATTGCGCGATAATCTTCAATTTCTAAATTCGCAGTCGGAAAACCTAATTTGCGCCCGCGCTTATCGCCGTTTACAACTTTTGATACGTAGGTAAAATTTCTGCCCAAAAGTTCATTCGCCAAATTTAAATCGCCTTCAGCAATAAGGGCGCGGATTCTGGTACTGCTGACATTTTTTTTGCCTACAGTAACAGCGGGGCAAATTTCAGCTTTAAAACCGTAATTTTCGCCCTCGCGCAGGAGCATTCGCCCATTACCTTTACCTAGCCGCCCAAAAGTGTAATTTGGACCTGTGACAACGTATGACGGCGAAATTTTTTCCTGCAACAAAATTAAAAATTCTTCCGGCGTTTTTTTGCTAAGTTCTTTTGTAAATGGAATTTCAATTAAAATTTCGACGCCTAAACTTTCAACAATATCCCGCCTCAAACTTCGATTACCTATCATAAGCGGCGCAGTTTCCGGCGAAAGTACCGTTAGCGGATGATTTGAAAATGTAAAAACAATCGAAGTACCGCCAATATTTTTTGCAACTTCAACGGCGCGCCGAATTACGCTTGTATGTCCCAAATGCACGCCGTCAAACATTCCCAACGCTACGACGGGATTTTTATATTTTTGTGTTAAACTGCTTAATTTCTTGATAATTTCCATAAAAAACTTCCTTTGGCTGTTTTTAAGGACTAAGGATTATTTTATTTCCCCAGCCCTCAATCCCTAATCCTTAAAAATTATAGCACTTCAAAAACTTTTCTGCTATAATAACTCGAAATTTATAAGAAGGTGTTGTATTTGAAAATAAAAATTTTTAGCTTGCTAATTTTTTTTACGGCAATTATAATTTGCGGTTGTTCACTCGGTGAAACTCAAGCACATTCTGATAATTCTAAGGCTGAAGAAATTCAGAAAAACGTTGATAAAATTCGGCAAGATTCAGGGGTTGCTCCAAAGTACGCTGAAGTTGTTGTCGAAACTAATCCCATTGAAGAAATTTTAAATCAAATGACAATCGAAGAAAAAATTGGGCAGATGATGATAACCGGTTTTCACGGCACGGCGGCTAATGACGACGTAAATTATATGTTAAACAGTTATCATATTGGCGGGATTATTCTTTTTGATAGAAATATGGAAAATAAGGCGCAGGTTAAAAATCTTGTAGACAGCTTGCAAGCCGGCAAAAAAATTCCGCTTTTTGTGGCGATTGACGAAGAAGGCGGGCGTGTTTCCAGAATGACAAACGATTTAACGCCGCCGCCGTCTCAACAAGAAATTGGACAAAGTGGCGATTCTACGCTTGCTTATGAATCTGCAAAAAATATTTCACAGGAATTAAAAAATATTGGCGTAAATTTAAATTTTGCGCCGGTTGCAGACGTTGGAACGCCCGACACGCGCTCTTTCAGCGATAACGCAGAAATTGCGGCTGATTTTGTTGCAAATGCCGCGTTAGGTTATGAAAAGGCGGGGCTTTTTTACTGCTTGAAACATTTTCCCGGAATTGGACTTTGGAAAGTTGATTCTCATGAAGATATTTCTGTAATTGACGCTGACAGGTACACTTTTGATACAATCGATTTAGTGCCGTTCAAAAAAGTTATCAGCGAACGTGACAATTCAAAATTTATGGTAATGGTAGGGCACTTAAAATACACGGCGTTTGATGCTGAAAATTCTGCTACACTTTCGCCCGCCATTGTGACTGAACTTTTAAGGAATGAATTGGGATTTAGCGGCGTAATTATCACAGATGATTTAGATATGGGTGCAGTTTCAAAATATCATACTCAAGGCGAATTGGGCGCGGCGGCTGTAAAAGCGGGTGCAGATATTGTTTTGAGTTGCCACGAATACGAAAAGCAGAAAAGTATTTATGAAGGAATTTTGAACGCGGTAAAAAGCGGCGAAATTTCCGAAGAAAGAATTAATGAATCAGTACGCAGGATTTTAGCAATGAAATTAGAATTAATTGACAGATAAATTTTTTGGAAGGGGATTTTTATGCTGAAAATTACAATGGCGCAATTTAAATCACATTTGGGCGACGTTGACAAAAATTTTGAAACGGCTGACACTTTCATTAGGGGCGCGCAAAATACCGATATAGTAGTTTTGCCGGAACTTTGGAACACGGGATATTTTCCAACGCCGCTTGAAAATTACGCCGATAAAAATGCTGAACGCACAATGGATTTTATTTCCAAATTGTCAAAAGAATTGAACATTAATATTGTTGGCGGCTCGGTTGCCGTTGAAGTTGACGGGCAATTTTATAATCGCTGTCTTGTCAGCAACAGAAAGGGAGATATTGTCGCAACTTACGATAAAGCCCATCTTTTTACATTTGCGGGCGAAGAAAAAGTTTTTACACCCGGCGATAAAATTGTTACGGTTGAACTTGACGGCATAACTTGTGGCTTGGCTATTTGCTATGATTTACGTTTTCCGGAATTTATCAGAAAAATTGCGCTGATGGGCGCGGAAATTTTATTTGTACCTTCGGCGTGGAGTTTACTCCGCCTTGTACCGCGTCAAATTTTGACTAAGGCGCGT
>FLNY01004892.1_pt1 | contig 14312 bp, 10 predicted proteins | sample 1140381 | NCBI WGS metagenome assembly FLNY01 (sample SAMEA3878172, study PRJEB12797) | bioreactor metagenome | biome: Moose rumen | place: Sweden | collected 2011-10
CGCCATATAATTCTTCGGGCTTCGGGCTTCGGGCTTCGGGCTTCGGGCTTCGGGCTTCGGGCTTCGGGCTTCGGGCTGTAGGGGCAAAGTCTGCCCTAAACGCAAAATCACACACATACACACCGTTTTCTTGTAACAAAGAGACCGTCTTCTATTGCCGTAACTTTAACTTCGGCAACAGGGGCGGTCTTTTTATTTTTTAATCATTTCATTTGGAGGAAAAAAATGAAAAGTAAGAGAGAGATTGCCGTTTTAAGCACGGCAATGACAAAAGGACTTGCAGCCCTTCTTATGGCATTCGCCCTTGTATTTGGATTCGCTTCCTGCAGCTCTGATTCGGACTCAGAAAAGGAAAAAGTGTCTGCAAGCGAACCAGCCACAAATGCCCTTTCTTCCCTTAAAGCGGTAGATGGTTTTTCCAATGTTTTTACCGTGGAGTATGACGGAGAGTATTATCTAAGCGATGCGGTAGATTCTAATCTGAAGACTGCATCTGAGCTGCTTTCCTATTTGACAAAAAAAATCCCGGCATGGAAAACTGCAAAAGAAAGCGGCGCTCCACTTACCATCAATGTTTCCGGGGCTGCATGTTCTTCTATTGTAGCAGAAAACGCAACAGCCGGAACAAGCGGTTACATCTACGGACGAAATTTTGACTGGGCGGAAGGCTCTGCCATTATCGTTCACACAAGACCTGACAATGCCTACGAGTCTGTTTCTACTTGCTATCTGGGTTTTATTACCAATGACCCGGAATGGACTCCGACTTCTGATGCAGAACACGATGCGGTGGCCTTAGGCTCAATTTATGTTCCTATGGACGGAATGAATGAGAAAGGTCTTTATATCGCAAATCTTCAGAATGATACAGAACCAACTATGCAGAGTGCTGAGGGGAAAAAATATGTGCAGACCACTGTTGCAATCCGCTATGTACTTGATAAGGCCGCCACAGTAGAAGAAGCACTCTCATTCCTCAAAGGAATCAACATGTGTGCCGTTTATGCAGAAGACCCAGAAATGGTTGACTATCACTTTGCAATTGCCGACAACAGCGGAAAATCTGTCGTCGTGGAATGGATTGACGGTGAAATGAAAACCGTAGAAAGCAAAATCGTGACAAATCATAGCCTTGTAAATCAGCATGACGACACAGACCATGGCACTTTCAGACGATTTGAAAGCCTTAAAGCAGAAGGAGAGGCTGCAAACTGGAAAATGACTTCATCCCAGATTGCAGCCTCGCTTGAAAAAGTGCAGCAGAAACACTCCGTATGGTCAGCAGTTTTTGAGCCTGGCGCAAAACGGATAACTTATTATTTCAGAAAAGCCAGCATCACAGACGAAAACAAAAGCACGCCGATTGATTACACAAAACCTGTGGTAGTGCAATTCTAGAATGACAATGAAAAAATTGGAGGTCAAAAATGAAAAGTAAGAGAGAGATTGCCCGGTCAACTCTGGCAATGACAAAAGGACTTGCCGCCATTCTTATGGCGCTCGCCCTTGTATTCACCTTCGCCTCGTGCAAAACAGAGTCGGAGGAAGAAACCGTTTACCGCACCGTCACCTACAGCACGGAGCACGCCACCGCACCTGAAAAACTCACGGTAGCAGACGGCACAGCCCTTACGGCAGAGCAGCTGCCCGCACTCACTGCGGAAGGCTACACATTCGGCGGCTGGTATGACGGCGAGACAAAAGCCGAAGCCGGCTACAAAGTGACCAAAGATGTCACCCTCACCGCAAAATGGACGGCAAACACCTATACCGTAACGCTGAACAGCAACGGCTCAGCAGTCGCAATTACTGCAACTTACGGAAAGCCCCTGCCGGACCTGGAAGCCCTACCGACTCTTGAAGGAAGCACATTCGGCGGCTACTACACGAAACCGTATGCAAAGGGAACAAAATTCATAGACAAGGACGGAAAGGGAAGCACAGCATGGAACCTTACCGAAGACACTGTCCTCTATGCGGCATGGGGTTACGCCATCACATATAAAAACACAAAGGATGTGCAGAATACGAACCCCGAAATCTACACCGGCGGAGAAACTGTAACGCTTACAAATCTTGAAAAAGAAGGCTACACATTCACCGGATGGTATGACGCGGAGACAGGCGGAAACAAAATAGAAAGCATCGCGCAAGGCTCAACTGGAGCAAAAACACTTTATGCCCAGTGGACGCTCATAACATACACAATCACTTACGAAGGACTTAACGGAGTCGAAAATCCCAACACAATCACAAGCTACACGGTTGAAAGTGAGACAATCACCTTGCAGAATCCGACTAGAACCGGTTACATCTTCACCGGATGGTATGACGCGGAGACAGGCGGAAACAAAATAGAAAGCATCGTGCAGGGCTCAACGGAAGCAAAGACGCTCTACGCACAGTGGACGCTCATAACCTACACAATCACTTACGAAGGTCTGAACGGAGCTGCAAACCCCAACACAATCACAAGCTACACTGTTGAAACTGAAACAATCACTTTGCAGGATTTTAGCCACGATGATTACACATTTGAAGGATGGTTCGATGCTGAAACCGGAGGAAACAAGGTTACAAGCATACCAAAAGGTAGCACGGATAATAAAACGCTCTACGCACACTGTACATGGAAATGGATAGGCACAAAAAATCCGACAACGGCAAAAGCTGTGGGCGACATCGTGTTCTCGGACGGAAGCGCAACGCCGTACAGCACGGATTTGACGCTTTCAGACGCACAGAAAGAGGCGGCCGTCGCAGTGATTTACTATGCGGGAAGTGCGGAGGATGTGCTTGGGGTAAAAACACTCGGTGTGGGCTTGAAGAACACGGGAACTGACAGCACCCTTGCATGGGCAAAGAATAAGGACACGAACATCACGGCAATCCAGTGTACGCCAAGCCCAGATGGAGAGGGAGCAGCGGCGACAGCGACATTCACGGGCGACCTTGACGGAAGCGACAACTGGAAGGCTCTCTGTGATGCGGTAAGCGACGAAGAAACAAGCGGAAACTATCCCGCGTGGGAATGGGTGAATGCCTATGCTACGGAAAATTCACTTGCGGGCAGTTATGCAAACGGCTGGTATCTTCCCACGGTCGCAGAACTTTCCATGCTGTACAGGGCAAAGGACACCGTGAACAGCGCGCTTGAAAAAGCCGGCGGAACGAAAATCGCTGCTGACGCATTCTATTGGTCGTCTAGTCAGTACGCTTCCAGCGATATCAATGCCTGGCTTGTGTGGTTCGCTGACGGCGGCTTGATCTTCGCCAGCAAGGACAACAGCATCTCGGTTTGTACAGTTCGTGCTTTTTAGCAAGGGAGCAAAGCGACCGATTCAACTATTAAACTATTTATCCCATTTTTTCAAAAAAGGCAATTTCCCCTGCGGGAAGTTGCCTTTTCTTTGTGTGAGTGGGTAAGTCCGTTGAAAAATTCGAGGGACTGTGGTATTATCTAATTTGTAAGGAGGATTCGATGACGGTAGTTGTAAACAATGCTAGCGGAACTTTTTTACAAGCACTCAAAGCAATGGCAAAATTGGATGGGGCTTCTGTTTCTGTTGATGATTATGGTTATTATTCAAAAAAAACCGTGAAATCTGTTTTGAAAGCCGAAAAACAGATGGCAAAAGCACGCAAAAAAGGAACATTGAAAGTATACAACACCGTTGATGAAATGTTCGGAGATTTGTAAGAATGGCGGAAGAGGAAGTTTATAAATACAAACTTGCAAAATCATCTGCTTTCAAAAAAGATATAAAATCGCTTTCGGAAGATGAGCGAGAGGAAACAAAGGAAGTAATCCGAAAACTTGCAAAAGGCGAAGTCCTTGATGAAAAATATCACGACCATCAGCTTTTAGGGAAACTCAAAGATTTCCGCGACTGCCATATCCGCCCCGATTTGGTTCTTATATACCGAATAAAAGAAAATATCCTTGAATTATATGTTTACAGAATCGGAAGTCACAGCAAATTGTATAAAAAATAGTTATAGTTGTTGGAAAACTTTTCAGGAAACTGCTGTAATTTTTTATATTTTCCATCCAGAATCCATAGTGCTATGGTGTTATGGAGCGAGATAGCTTTTTGCGTAAAAGGGTAAAGTCACCGCGGTCAAAAAGAGGCGTCGTGCTTCGGAAAACCTTCCTTTCGTGCGGTAAGTGCCGAACGGCGAATGAATATGGCGACCCCGCCCGTTTCATTAAAAGACTTTACAAGAACTGGTCGTCTAGTCAGAATTCTTCCAACAATAACAACGCTTGGAATGTGTGGTTCAACGACGGCTTCCTCAACGACCTCTCCAAGAGCAGCAACAACATATCAGTTTGTGGAGTCCGTGCTTTTTAGCGGCGCGGTCGCACAGCCCTCTTAGGCAAACACGGCATGGGAAAGAAAGCCGCCTTCACGGGCGGGGGGGGGCTTTCCCATGGGCAAGCACGGCAATGACTCATACTTATCAGTCAGCCCCTTCCCTATTGTCACAAAATCCGTAAAAATCAGATTTCATTGACAACTGAAATAAAAATCTTTAAATTAAAAATATGAAAAAACTTATCTTTGCCGCAACATTCCTTGTGCTTTCTTTTATGGCATTTTCTGAAGCTTCTGAATCCCTCGAAGGCTTATCTTTTTCAGGTTTTCTTCGCACAGGTATAACGGCATACACGGACGAGTCTGAATATTCAACATATACATGGATGAACGGCGGTTATTTTGGCGGAAACACACGGCTTCGGTTCGATTTAGCATACACACAAAACTTCGGCGGGCTAATCCTACGATACCAGAATGACGGACTTTCTAATTTTTTTAAGAACTCCTGCGTGCCCTACGCTATGGCCTATGCGAATTTTGCGGATTCACAAATTATTGCAGAAGGCGGCATCCTGACAGACAGATTTACGACAAGCAGTGGCTGGGATGACTCTGGAATTGACGGAGGAAAAGGCATCAGGCTTGTTCTTGCGCCAAAAATAACTGAAGGGCTTGTACTTTCCGCTCAGATTACAGATTTATACAGTTCCCAAAAAAATGAAGGAAGCCAAACTGACGGTAACGGGGAAGGCTTTCAAAATGGAAATTCTGGTCAGACAGAGTTTAATAAAAATCTTTTTGGCTTTACGGCAAAGTACGAGAATGACTACTTTTTTGTTACGACCGGAGCGGCCTTGGCTGGGTATTTTTACGGCTCAGTCGGATTAACTGCCATTGAGGACTTTATTTTTGTTCTGGAAGGCTTTTATGACAAGAGGGAAAAAGCCGTCGCAACGCTTGTCCCTTGGATTGAATTTACGGCCATTCAAAAGCTTCTTCTTGGCGCTTATTCATACATAAGCTTTGAGGATGAAGAGATGTGGGCAGAAATAACGAGTGCCATCTCGTATGATTTGACAAATCTCATAACTCTTTCTACAGAAGCGTCAATTTATCTTAGCTCTAACACTGAAAAATACGGCAAAAATTTCGCAACAATCACGCCGGCAATACTGTTAAATGCAAGCGATTACGCTTCCCTAAACATTTCTGGGACAATCAGCACAAACACAGACGAAACGAAACACTCTGTAACAGCCGGAGTAAAATACAAGTTTTAGAGATACCCATAATTCTGTAACATTTTCCTGCTTTGTTTTTTTTAGTGTTGTCTATGTCAGAGCCAGTTATTTTTATGCAGGATGTAAAAAAAATTTATTCAATGGGCGAACAAGAGGTTCACGCATTGCGGGGAATTTCCTTTGCAGTCGAACAAGGCGAATTTATGTCGATAATGGGGCCAAGCGGAAGCGGAAAATCCACCTGTATGAATATGATTGGCTGTCTTGACCGCCCCACGAGCGGAATCGTAAAAATTGGCGGAAAAGAAACCGCCCGAATGAGCGAAAAAGAGCTCGCGGAACTCCGAAACAAAACAATCGGTTTCGTTTTTCAGCAATACCATCTTTTACCAACAATGACCGTGCTTGAAAATGTAATGGTTCCCCTCCGTTATCAGGGCATTGAACGCTCCCTTCGCCGTGACATGGCACTTTCCGCCCTCGAAAAAGTGGGCTTAACGGAGCGGGTAAATCATCTTCCCAGCGAGCTTTCCGGCGGACAAAAGCAGCGAGTCGCAATCGCCCGCGCAACCGTCACAAAGCCAAATATTATTCTTGCAGACGAGCCGACGGGCGCCCTCGACAGCTCCACAGGGCGGGCAGTCTTAGAGCTTTTTAGCGAAATCAATCAGACAGGAACTACAATTGTAATCGTCACTCACGACCCCGGAATCGGAGCGAGCACAAAGCGTTGCGTACGCATTTTGGACGGACAGATTCAAGAGGACACATTATGCTAGAAGATTTCATCGACTCATTACGAAATTTTTCCCGCTCTAAGACACGCACGGTTCTTTCGCTGCTTGGCGTTATCATCGGCGTTGCGAGCGTAATCATAATCACGAGCATTGGAGAAAGCTCAACCAAAAACATTCAATCTCAGTTCGGCTCTTCAGGTCTGGATTTAGTGAGTGTTTCTTCAGGCGGCTGGATGCGAAAAAACAGAGACGCAATCACCTTGAAGTTTGACGAGGCTCTCAGAACGGACATCTTCAACAGCGTCAGAAATATCAAAAAGGTCTGGTACAAAAATTCCGCAAGCTTTGCAATTTCTTACGGCGAGACGACTGTAACCTCAAACGCAACGGCAATTGAGCCTGGTTATTTAGAAATGTACAATCTTGAGCTAGACACTGGCTCATTTTTTACCGTCACAGACGATGTTGCTGGCAGCCAAAAAATGATTATCGGAAGTGAAGTCGCTTCTTCTCTCTTCCCTGACGGAGATGCCGTAGGAAAGGGAGTTCTCGTAGTTTCTTCAAAGGTTCCCTTCGCTTTCACGATTGCCGGAGTTCTAAAAAAACAGTCAGCGGGAATGGAAGACGCCACGACAGGAATCTACATTCCCCGTGGATTTTATTCAAAAAAAATCAAGCCAAACCCGACGGCAGACACGATTATGGTACAGGCGACAGATGCAAGCAAATGCACTGACCTTGTTACAGATTTAACCTCTTATATGGCAGAAAAATCAGGAACAGAAGGAAGCGTAAATATCACCTCAATGCAGACGATGATTGAGCAAGTTCAAAGCGTTATGGGAACCCTAAGCCTTATGCTCTCAGGAATTGCCGCAATCTCCCTTTTAGTCGGCGGAATTGGAATCATGAACATTATGATTGTAACGGTCACTGAACGAAAGCAGGAAATCGGAATCAGAAAGGCATTAGGAGCAAGTCCTTTCGCAATCTGCAGGCAATTTCTCGTAGAAAGCGCAAGTATCACTCTTTTGGGCGGTGGAATCGGAATATTGCTAGGAATCGCCTTAAGTCTTGCCATTGAATATGTCGCGACAGATTTGCCCTATGCGATTAAATTTTCTTCGTGCCTGATTTCATTCGTATTCTCTGTTTTTGTCGGAATTTTCTTCGGACTTTCACCAGCAATGAAGGCAAGCAAGCTCGACCCTGTAGAAGCATTAGCTTCCTAGGATTTTCTTCCGATAATAAACTATGTCCTCTCCAAACGAAAAATTTTCTCAATCCTTTGATTCAATCGCTTTTCAAAAATATATTGAGCCAGACTGCGACCGCCTCACTTTTTTGCAGAATTATCTTTTAGAAAAAGGCGTAAAGACTTCGGTCATTCCTCTTGGCGGAAAAAAACATCTTTATGTAAATTTTCCCTCAAATGCGTATAATCCGACTTTTAAAATTAAGACGATAATTTCACATTATGACCGAGTTCAAGGAAGTCCCGGCGCAAACGACAATTCACTCGCCAATTTTGCGCTTGCAGACTTTTCATCAGAAATCTTTAACTCAAAAAAAACTCACAATGTCCGTGTTTTTTTTACTGACGGAGAAGAGCTTGGAAGCGAGGGCGTTTCTTCCCAGGGAGCATTTGCGCTTGCAGATATGTTCAGAAAAATTGGGATTTCAAGCGATGATGTTTATGTTTTTGACTCCTGCGGACGCGGTGAAGTCGCAATTTTAGCACGGGCAGGCTTAGATTCAAAAATTTCCGGTCAATTTAAAAAACGATTCTTAGATTTATACGAAAGAACCCAAAATCTTTTAAAAAAAACAATGACAAACTCCTGGATGACACTTCCAGTTCCCTACAGTGACAACGCCGGCTTTTTGGCGTGCGGAATTCCTGCCGTCGCAATTACATTTTTACCTAAGGAAGAAGTCGCTTTTTATTACAAAAATCTAATGGCAGATAAAAATCTTGAAAAAGCCGTTATGAACTGCAAAATCGATTCCAGTATAAAAAATCCCACAGACATTTCAATTCAGCGCTTTAAATTTCAAGAAAAAATGCCCCTGACCTGGCGACTTTTTCACACAGAGTACGATAATTTTTTAAGTTTAACGCCTGCTAGCTATGATTTACTCAAAAAAATCTTACTGGAAATCGCTTCGGCAATCACTATTTCCTGAAAATATCAAATAAAAAAGAGGGGACGCAACCTTTCGCAAAAGGTTTCTTACCCCTCTTTCAAACTCCCCTTTTTCCAAAGGCAAGTTTTTATTTAATTAAATCCAGCATTTTGTTTGTATACGCAGTCCAATATTCATCATCACACTGGAATTTTCCCGTGCTGTCGACTGTGAACATCAGCTTTCCGTTTGAGTTCTCGCCGATTGTCTTTGTCGGCCGAACAATGCTCTTTGAAAGAGCCGGAATCTGAACGCGGATACTACGGGCAAATTCTCCCGCAATGATGAAAGCTCCCAGCTTGTTGTTGTGAGTGCTGTCACCGTCGAACATCAGTTTTTTTGCGACGGAACTGTCTTTTTTGTCGGCATAAGCCTTTTCATAAAGATTCTTTGTGATTTCAAAGCCATCGATTAAAATCACTTTTTCCTCTTTTGCAAGCTGTCGGACTGCCTCGACATAAGCATTGTTTTCTGTTGTCTGTGTGCCAGTGCTTGTGTCCGTTGAGTCGTGGTGAGGCCTGATTTTTCCATCACTCGTAAAGTACTGACGGGAAACAGGCGTGACAAGCACCGGAGTTGCCCCGACTTTTCGAGCAACATCGATGTACTGTTTTAAGAACCATTTGTAAGTTCCGCCCGAATCCCATGCGTAGAAGGTGCTGCCATATTTTGAGGCATAGCTTGAAGGAGTTTCGACCTTTTTTCCCGGAGTCGTAAGATAATTTCCTTTTTTGTCAGCTTTTCCGATTGGAACATAGCGGTCTTCAAGATAGCCAGCCGAATTCGAGCAGTCATTGTGGCCAAACTGAATGAAAAGATAGTCGCCCTTTGCAATGTTCGCCTCAATTTTGTCTAGGCTTCCCTCGTTGATGAAGTTTCGGCTAGAGCGGCCTCCGTTCGCATAGTTCTGAACGGCTACAGTTCCCTTGAAGTAAGCCTGCAGGAATTCACCCCAGCCGCCTTCATTTCGGATTTGTCCGCCGTTCCACATTCCAAGAGCGCTGTAGTCCTTACAGGTTGAATCAGAAGCCAGGAAGATGTTTACCGCACCGTTTACGCGAGGTCTGTCAACAGCCGCATTTGCAGGAATTGCATAGCCCTCGTTTATTTTTTTGTCGAGTTTTGCTTCAACAAGAGCGCCTTTGTCCCCGCTCCGGATTTGCGGTAGAATAAGACAGCGGATTGTGCTTCCTTCATCCTCGCTCTGAATAAGATATGTTTTGTCACTAAAGCCCATGCTCTGCTTTACGAGAGTTGATTTTCCGTCCTTGTCCCGGAACCACTTTATAAGTGACATATCATCTTCATCGTACTTTCCAAGAGTATAATGAACAGTGATTGTGTGTCCCGGATACGGAGTATTGATGTCATCATCTGTAGTAAACGACGGCTTTTTAACCTTTAGCTTTGCAGGTTTTGGCTCAACATAGTTTACAGGCTTCCACTGTCCCAAATAATGCTTGATTGTGTAATCTTTTGTAATCTGAGGAATCGTGTCCTTTACCCGCTCAGAAACATCAACTGGATTTCCTGCCCAGGTTGTGTTAAGTTCGCGGAAACGAGCATTTTCGCTCTTATTTCCGCTCATATCTGTCCAGCCTTCAGGCATTATCGCTTCTTCAGTGCCATAAACCGTATTTACCCAGGCGACAGCCGCGTCCTTACCCCAAGGACGGCCCAAAAAGCCCGGTGCCACCAAAGCATTTTCTTCGCTTGAAATCAAGCAGTTGTAAAAAAGATATCCCTTTGCATCCGGAGAAGTTCTTGCGGCAGTAAGATAACCGCTCTTTGCAGTGTCGGTGTAGCCGGCCCAGTGAATGTCGCAGTTTTCAAATACAAAATCTCCGTCACCGAAAATAAAGTCCGTGTTTCCTTCGATAAAGCATTTTCTGAGATAGCCCTTGATGTTGCTGCCTGTGTAGAAGGTGTCCTGGCTTCCCAAGAACCGGCAGTTGATGAATTCAGTTTCGTCCGCTTCGATAAGAATTGCCGCTGAACGCTCTGTCGCCGCTTTTGTCCTGACATCAGAATTCAATTTTCGCACGAAGTTAAAGCTTCCGTCCATTTCAACGCCGTCAGCAATCTCTTCGTCAGTAACATATTTATTAAAAGAAGTCTCAAATGTGATTCCTTCTGCATGGAAAGCTCGTGCTTCAGCCTTTAAGTAAGTCGCGCCACCCCATTTTGCAACGCCCTTCTTTGAAAATTTGTCATAAGCCAAATCTTCGTCATAAAATCCGTCCGGACTTGCAGAATAATAGTTGTAGCCAATTCCATAGTACCAGGTAAGCTTAACTTCTTTTGTAGGATCAGCATTTTTTAAAGTGATATAAGGAACATCGATGATAAGCTGATTTCTGTAAACACCCGGAGTAATCATAATCGTGATTCGCTCTCGTTCTTGAAGCGGATTCATCGCCTTTGCGGCAAGAATTGCCTCCGCGACTGTCGGATATTGGCCGCGTTTCGGTCCTACCCAAAGCTCACTTTTTCGTGGAAGAGGTCGCAAGGTCTTTTCTTTGAGGCTCATCTTAATATCTTTAATAACAGAATTCTGACCTACGACGATATGATTTCTTGAAATTGCACGGCTAGTCTCGCAAAGAACCTCGTAATTTCCGCTTCTAAGCTGAACTGAATAATTTAAAGTTGAAATCGCTCCGTTGTAAATATAGCCGTCTTCCATATTTTTGAATTTAATTTCCTTCGGGAATTCAGAAATCTCCCCAAAGAATTTTCCAGAAATATCGTAGACTTTTTTCGTCGAGACAGTGATATCCTTCGTGAACGCCGCGCTCCCCTCAAAAACATCATCGCCCGTAACCTCGTAATCTTCGCCACCAGAGAGAACGGCCTTGTATGAGACAGAAGGCTCAATTAAATCTTCAAAAGAATATTCTCCGTTTTCAAATTTGATTTCGGCTTCAACAGGAAGATAAATCGAGCCTTTTGGAGGAGTGAAAACAAGCTTCATTGGAGTCTGAGGAACATATCCGGCAGAAAAGCCGTTGATTTTTCCATTTACAACGAAAGTCTTTTGCTCAGAGATTGCAAAGTCTTTTTTCAAAGAAACGCCGTTTTTTACATCGATTGAAAAGGTCTTTGCTAGCGGGCTAACGCCATAGCCTTTGACACCCGTAAAAACAGCGATATAAGTAAAGCCTGCAGGAAGACTAGCCTTGTAAGAACTTCCAGAGATTGTCGCCGGAAGCTCGATTTCAGTGTCTTTTACAAGGAATTTTAACTCGCCGCCAGCCGGCTTTGAAGCGAGATTGCCAGAAACCTGAACAGCCGGAGTTCTTGTAATTCTGTAATAAACAGGCTTTCCCACCGCCGCATCACAATAAACCTTGTACTGGCCAGAAAATTTTGCAATGTATGAATATCTGGTAGATTCATTTGAAATCGGGGCAACCTCGTCCTGTCTGTCATCCTTTAAGCCTTCAGAATCTAAAGACGCGAAGTGAATCGTTTCGTCACCCGAATTGCTAAGACGGGCATAAAATGTAACGACATCACCCGCATTTACATTTTTAAGAAGAAGAAAGCGTCGTTTTTCGCCTCCCTTTCCGTTACAATACCAAATTCCGTGTGATGTGTAATCATCTTCAAATTCAGTATTGACATAGCCCTGTGAGCCATAATTTTTTTTGCCAGAATAATAAGCACGGTCATTTTTAACGACATTCATCGTCAAATCACCAAAAGTAATGTCACCATCAATGGCGAATTTTCCGTCAGGGCCCAAGCCCTCCATTTTGTCAAAATCTTCGACGGAAATGTAGTTGTTCGCACCATCTTCTTCGACACCGCCAAAATCCCAGACATCAACCTTACGAGCCTGAGACCAAACGCTAGAGATTGCAAAAGAAACAAACAATCCCGCACAAACTTTTTTAATCACTTTTTTTATCATTGAGAACCTCTAAATAAAGATTTTAGCACAAAATTCAAAAAAAAACATTAAAAAGTGAAATGCTACAAGAAAAAAATAAGTCGGGAAAATCAAAAACGCAAAAAATTTGATAAAATAGAGATTATATTCAGTTAAAACGAAATTATTTCGGTAAAACATTCAATGGCAAAGTAATCCGTACAGCCTGAAATGAACTCAATCACGCATTTTTTGTAGCTTTCGTTATCAAAAATCTCAAAAACAGGCGAGGTTTCAGCATTTAGAGGTTTTTTCTGGTTTGTTTTTTCCGCATAATCTGAATAATGAAGAAGCCACTTTGAAAATTCCGCTCCCAGTTTTGGATAAGAGCTCAAATGAAGCTCAACCGTTCCTTTCTGAACATAAATCTGGGCACGCATAAGTGTATTAAAAATCGTCTCAAGGACATTTCTCGCATATTTTTGAAATTCCACAAGGCGCCAGTGATTGTAAATATTGGCATAACTGAATTTTTTGAGTTCTGAAATGAATTTAAAATAGCTTTCTGAAAAATAAAGCCCTTCTTCCGGATTGGAATTCTCGCACAAATCCACAATCATATCGTTAATCAGCACGCTCGGATTTACCGCCCGCCCGCTTCTGTGAGAAAGAGTCTTTCCTGATTTCGTAAGTCCCAAGGTTTCAGTTACTATTTCCCGAAGTTGTCTATAGCTTCCCATGTCCAGAAGATGATAGGCACGAGCATCCTGAATATCACGCCCCAAAAATGCAATTTTATCACTGATTTTTACGACACAGCCCTCCCAAGTGAATGGCTGAACAAGACCCGGCCGCCTGATATCATAAAGATTGATTGCTTCGTCACGGGGCTTCATTCCCTGCTGGTCAACTTCTCCACAATGGCAGATAAGTCCGTCACGAACAGCATAAGTTAGATTTAAGGGACGCTTTATTCCATTTGGGTCGTCCAGAGTTTCGATAAAATCCGCAAAAAAAAGGGAATTGCGCTCATGCCAGAATTTTTTGGGAGCATTTGCACCCTCTTTTTTGCCCAAGAGGTCGTTTAAGATGTCCTCGCCAGAGTGACCGAAAGGAGCGTGACCAATATCGTGTCCAATCGCAATCGCCTGAGTCAAATCCTGATTTAAGCCTAAATATTTTGCGATTGTCGAAGCCACCGAAGCGACATGAAGAACATGCTCCATACGAGTGCAAACATGGTCATTATGTGGCGCAAAAAAAACCTGGGTTTTATGCTTTAAACGCGAATAAGCCTGACAATGCAAAAGCCGTGTGTAATCTCGCTCAAATTCATTCCGGATACCGTTTCCCCGCGAATAAATTGGAATCTCACGACTAACAGCCTGTTCATACTTATGATTTAAGACATCACATTTCACTGATTCAAAGGAATTTTGCATAACAGAGTAAATTCTATCACAAAAGAAAGAATATTCAAGCGTCCCTCGTCGGGAGCCTGTGGGATAAAAAAAAAGCCGGCGGCCGTCAAAATCTTAGATTTTGCCGAGACTCACTAAAAACTCACCTCGTGAGTTTTTCCCCTGCTTCGCAGTGCCGTTCCCTACCTACTTTCCCCCGGAACCGGGGCTACGATGATATAAAATTTTACTGGCTGAGATTAGACTGATTTAAATAAAAAAAAGCCGGCGGCTGCCTACTTTCCCCCGGGATGGAGTATCATCGGCGTAAGGGTGCTTGACTTCCGTGTTCGGAACGGGAACGGGTATTGCCACCCCACCATGGCCACCGGCATATTAAATGCCAACTGTAATAAAGGAACGCTGACCTGCCCGGCCAGGGGAAAGAAGGAGATTATCCGGACTGGAAGGAAGATATGGCCAGGACTCACGGCCTATTAGTACCGCTCGGCTGTGCGCGTCGCCGCGCCTGCACCTGCGGCCTATCGACC
>FLNY01000773.1_pt1 | contig 14308 bp, 10 predicted proteins | sample 1140381 | NCBI WGS metagenome assembly FLNY01 (sample SAMEA3878172, study PRJEB12797) | bioreactor metagenome | biome: Moose rumen | place: Sweden | collected 2011-10
CAGCCGGTCGGTCTATAAAGGTATCCTCAAATTCATCAGCGCGCGCTACGGGGTGCCTTACGCGGTGCAGCCGCTGCCGGTGCAATCCTTCAGGGCAAAGCTGGATTCTTCGGCCGCCATCCTCAGCTGGGCCGACACAAAAGACCCTCTCGAGCCCACCGCCACAGCGAGTTACTACAAAATTTACACTCGTATTGACGACGGAGGCTTTGACGAAGGACGCCAGATAACGGAGCAGAATTGCCGTCTGCCGCTTGAGCCCGGACACCTCTATAGTTTCCGCATAACAGCCTGCAACTCCGGCGGCGAGAGTTTCCCCTCGGAAGTTCTCAGCGTGGGATTCCCACGCGAAGGAGCCAAGAAAGTCGTGATAGTCAATAATTTCACCCGCATTTCGGGGCCGGCCTGGTTCGACTCCGGAAGGTTCGCCGGCTTCCTCGACAACCTTGACAGCGGAGTGCCGATGGGTACGGAAATCAACTACGGCGGCGGCGTCAATTTCTTCGACCGCAACGAGGAATTCACCTCCAACGACAATCCCGGATTCGGCGGATCGTACGACAATTTCGCAGGCTCGCTCATAGCGGGAAATACAATGGACTTCGTATATGTCCATGCAAGGCCTGTGTTCGACGCGGGATTTGCCGTGGAATCTTCAAGCGTTGCGGCATTCTCTGCAGACACGGACGCCTTTGCGCTGGATCTCATCTGCGGAAAACAAGTTACTACCCGCATGGGAACGGGCATAGTAGCGGAACGCTTCCGCGTATTCCCCCAGTACCTGCAGGATGCAATAAGGGCCTTTACCTCGGGCGGGGGCAACGTGATTCTTTCCGGTTCCTACATAGGTACGGACGTATGGTCATCGGTATATCAGGACACGCCCAAGGCGCCGGAGACAAGCCGCACCTTCGTTAAGGAAATACTTGGTTATAAGTGGTCTACAAACTTCGGAGATGCCGCCGGCGTGGCCTATGGCGTGAAGGGAAGCGGTCTTCCGCCAGCCTTCTACAACAAGTCATGGTCCCCCTATATATACAAAATTGAAAATGCCGACGGCATACTCCCCGCCTCGGACAAATCCAGGGTTCTCATGCGTTACGGGAACGACATCCCCGCCGCAGTGATGTACGAAGCCAAGGGCTACCGCGTAGCTTCTTTCGGTTTTCCTCTTGAAACATCCCCGCAGATGGCAGAGATACTTGTCACCACACTAAAAAAATTCTAGTGCGGCATAGCTTTTGAGTAATTGTTCACCCGGAAATAAATTTGAATGAACAATATATCATGAAAAACATGCTGACTGTACTATTATCCGCCCTTGTGGGCGCCGCCGCAGCCTTTGGCGTAGTGAAAGCCACTACCCCGTCACCCGCCGATACCACCATAGTTACCGACGCCGCCGGCAATGCGGTAGAATACAGGACTGTCAATTTGGCAGAATCCGACTATCCGGACTTCACCTACGCTGCCGAAAACGCAGTGGAGGCCGTCGTTTATGTAGAAGTTACCGTCACTTCTTCCGGCAATTCACGCTCCATAGACCCCTTCGAATTCTTCTTCGGATTCGGTAACGGCTACGGCTTCGGCCAGCCCCGTGAGCAGAAGGGCAGCGGAAGCGGCGTAATCATCCGTCCCGACGGCTACATCGTAACAAACAACCACGTTGTTTCGGGCGCATCCAAGATCAATGTCACCCTCAACAACAACCAGCAGTACGAAGCAACCGTGGTGGGCACAGACCCTGCAACGGACGTCGCCATCATCAAGATTGACGCCACAGGCCTTCCCACCATTCCACTCGGAGATTCAGACGCCCTGCGCCTCGGCGAATGGGTGCTTGCGATAGGCTCGCCCCTCGGCGAGCAGCTGCGCTCCACAATCACCGCCGGCATAGTATCGGCAAAGGGACGTTCCATGCCCGACAATTCGGAGGAATTCAAGATTGAGTCCTTCATCCAGACAGATGCAGCCGTGAACCCGGGCAACTCCGGCGGAGCGCTCGTAAACAAGAAGGGTGAGCTTGTGGGCATCAACACTGCAATTGTGTCTCAAACCGGTTCATACACAGGCTATTCCTTCGCCGTACCCGTGAACATAGTAAAGCGCGTTGCCGACGACATCGTGGACTTCGGGAGCGTAAAGCGCGCCATACTGGGCATCCGCATGGGAAGCGTCAATAAAGAAATTGCCGACGAAATGAAACTTTCGGCCGTTTCGGGCGTATATATAGGAGAGGTTTCGAAAGGCAGTGCCGCAGAAAAGGCCGGTCTCAGGGTAAAGGACATAATCCTTGCCATTGACGGCCAGAAGATTCCGGATGCATCCTCCCTCCAGGCAAAGGTGAACAGCTACCATCCCGGAGACAAGGCCGATATCCTTTATGTAAGGGACGGCAAGGAGGAACACACCACCGTCACCTTCCAGTCATCCTCCCAGGAAAACGGGGAGAAGAATCTTGACGGAAGCATCGTCTTCTACGGAGCACACCTGAAGGCGGCCGACCCCGCAGCGCTCAAGACCCTGGGCCTTAAGTCAGGAGTGGAAATTGTTTCACTCGGCAGCGGAAAGATGGCTCAGGCAGGTGCACAGGAAGGAGGAATCATAACCTTCGTAAACGGAGATGCCGTTTCCAAACCCGAAGACGTCGTTGCCAAGGCAAAGAAAGCGTCCCGCGCCGTTTACGTTGAAGGTGTGGACAAGAACGGAAAGGCTTTCTACTTCGGCTTCGGCAAGTAGAAAGAGACTATGAGACAACTTAAGATTACAAAATCCATCACCAACCGCGAGAGCGCCTCGCTGGACAAGTACCTGCAGGAAATTGGCCGCGAAGAACTCGTAACCCCCGACGAAGAAGTAGAACTCGCACAACGCATCCGTAAAGGAGATCAGGAGGCCCTGGAGAAACTCACCAGGGCCAATCTCCGTTTTGTGGTGTCAGTAGCAAAACAGTACCAGAATCAGGGACTCAGCCTTCCGGATCTCATAAACGAAGGCAACCTGGGCCTCATCAAGGCTGCGGAGAAATTCGACGAGACCCGCGGTTTCAAATTCATTTCCTACGCCGTATGGTGGATAAGGCAGAGCATTCTGCAGGCTCTCGCAGAGCAGAGCCGCATAGTGCGCCTTCCCCTCAACCAGGTTGGATCGCTCAACAAGATAAACAAGGCTCTCACCCGTTTCGAGCAGGAATACGAGCGCCAGCCCACTAACGAGGAGCTCGCAGAGATGATTGACGTCCCCAAGGACAAGATATCTGACACCCTGCGCGTCGGAAGCCGTCACGTGAGCGTTGACGCCCCCTTCGTGGAGGGCGAAGACAACAGCCTTCTGGACGTCCTTCCAAACGACGATTCCCCTTCCGCCGACAAGGGCCTCGTGAACGAGAGCCTCAATACGGAGATAGAGCGCGCACTCTCCACGCTTACAGACCGCGAGAGGGAAATCATCAAGTCCTTCTTCGGCATCGGCTGTCAGGAAATGACCCTGGAAGAGATTGGCGAGCGCTTCGGCCTCACCCGCGAGCGTGTGCGCCAGATTAAGGAAAAAGCCATCCGCCGTCTCAAGAGCCCTTCACGCTCCAAACTTCTCAAAGGATATCTGGGATGAGCGCAGAAGGATTCATTCAGCAGAAGGCCGCACTGGCCATCAGGTCAATTTATGGAGCCGATGTAGATGCATCGGCTCTTCAGGTTTCAGTCACAAGGAAGGAATTCGAGGGTGACTACACCCTTGTCACCTTCCCCCTCCTTAAAATCACTCATCAGGCACCCGACGCCACCGGCGCTGCAATCGGCGCATGGCTGGTGGAAAACGTAAAGGAAATATCGGCCTATAACAGCGTCAAGGGTTTCCTGAACCTTTCATTCTCGCCCATTTACTGGAACGAGACGCTTGAGGGGATAGCCGGGGCCGATGATTTCGGGCAGCTTCCCTCCACGGGACGCCGCGTGATGGTGGAGTTCTCCTCCCCAAACACCAACAAGCCCCTGCATCTTGGCCATATAAGGAACAACCTTCTGGGAGACAGCGTATCGCGCATCCTCAAGGCCTGCGGAAACGACGTTATAAAAAGCACCATAGTAAACGACCGCGGCGTACACATCTGCAAGAGCATGTACGCCTGGGAAAAGCTCTTTGACGGGGCAACGCCTGAGAGCACGGGAAAGAAGGGAGACCACCTTGTGGGAGACTGCTACGTGGCCTATGCCAAGATGGAGAAGGAGCACCCCGAAGTCATTGACGACGTGCACAGGATGCTCGTTGACTGGGAAGCCGGAGACCCTCACGTGCGCAGTCTCTGGTCCATGATGAACGGCTGGGTGTACAAAGGCTTTGACGAGACTTACAAGGCCCTTGGCATCACTTTCGACATAGTGGACCACGAGAGCGAGACCTACCTTCTTGGCAAAGAGCTGGTACAGAAGGGCTTGGAGGATGGCGTCTTCGTAAAGGACCCCGACGGCAGCGTATGGTGCGACCTCACCGCCGACGGCCTTGACCGCAAGCTGGTCCTCCGCGGCGACGGCACTTCCGTATACATCACCCAGGACCTTGGCACCGCGCAGCGCCGCTTCGAGCGCTTTAATCTTGACTCCCACGTTTACGTTGTTGGAAACGAGCAGGACTACCATTTCCAGGTGCTCAAGCTCATCCTTGGGAAACTGGGCTTCGACTGGGCATCCCAGATATACCATCTCTCCTACGGGATGGTGGAACTTCCGGAGGGCAAGATGAAGTCCCGCGAAGGCACCGTAGTCGATGCCGACGACCTTATCGCACAGATGTACGAGGAGGCAAAGAAAACCTCCGAGGAAAGCGGCAAACTTGCCGACGTGCCGGAAGATGAGCGCGAAAAACTCTATCACATGATAGGCCTCGGCGCGCTCAAATACTTCATTATCAAGGTGGATCCCAAGAAGACCATGCTCTTCAACCCCAAGGAATCCATAGACTTCAACGGCAACACGGGCCCCTTCATCCAGTACACCCATGCGCGCATTTCCAGCATCCTCAGAAAGGCCACAGTGCCTTTCGGCAAGGCCGATGTGGCTGCCGGCTCGCCGTCGGCAAAGGAAGTGCGCCTCGTGAAGCTCCTGTCGCTGTATCCCGCAAAGGTTGCCGAGGCCGGAGAATCCCTGAGCCCCGCAATCATTGCAAACTACGCCTACGACGTGGCAAAGGAGTTCAACCAGTACTACCATGACACTCCCATCCTGAAGGAAGAGGACGAAAAAATGCTGAGGTACCGCCTGGTGCTCATCGACAGCATCGCAAAAACCCTCAGGAGTGCAATGGGGCTCCTTGGTATAGAACTTCCGGAAAGGATGTAAAAATGAATATCGCCGTTTACAGCGGGAGTTTCAATCCCCTTCACAAGGGGCACGAAGCCATAATCCGCTTCCTCACGAGGGAAGCGGGTTTTGACATGGTGTATCTCGTCGTGACGCCGCAGAACCCGTTCAAGGAGGCGCATACCCTTCCAAGCGGTGCGGGGCGCTTCGAGGCTGCCGTGAGGGCCGTGAAAAGACATCCGGACCTCAAGGTGAAGGTGCTGGACGTGGAGCTCCACATGACGCCTCCGCAGTACACTATCCGAACGCTCGATACCATAAAGGCCGCAGAGCCGGAGCACAGCTACACCCTCGTGATCGGGGCCGACAATCTGGAAAATTTTGCCGGCTGGCGCTATCACGAGCGCATACTGCTGGACTATGGTGTCGTCGTGTTTCCCCGCAAGGGCTATCACCGCGGTCATGCAAAGGCTCGCCTTCTGAAGGAGAATCCGGGGTACAGAATCACCCTCCTCAAGGCCCCCCTTGTCACCATTTCCTCCACGCAGATACGGGAGGGCATTGCCGAGGGAAAAGACATGTCGAAATGGCTCATGTAAAACCACTTGTATTTCTCGCCGCCATCGTCATGCTGTCGGCCTGCTGTGAAAGGTACGGTGCGGAGCCCCCAAGGATGGAATATGCGTCTTATTTCACCATAACGGAGGGCGGCGCGGCCGTCACCTTCCAGCCCTCAGGCGCCTCAGACACTCTCTGCGGGCCGTTTGAACGCATTGTTTGCATGTCGTCATCCTATGTCGGATATCTCGAAGCCATAGGGGCCGACGACGCCATCGTCGCCGTTTCCGGAAAAAAGTTTCTTGGCAACGAGAAGGTGAAGGAAAACGCCTTGGAAGCCGGATACGACGCCGCGCTTGACTATGAGGCCATCCTGAAGGCCAAGCCGGATCTGTTCATCACCTATGCCGTATCGGCCGCAGAGCCTCCGTACCTTGCCAAGATAAAGGACCTGGGCATAAGGACCGCCGTCATAAACGAGCACATTGAAGGCCACCCGCTCGGAAGGGCCGAATACCTTAAATTCTTCGGTGCCCTCACCGGGAATACGCAGAAGGCCGATTCCGCCTTCACGGCCGTTAAAGAGCGTTATCTCCCGCTTGTGAAGCCATCGGCCACGCACAAGGTCCTCATCAACATCCCATACGCCGACGAGTGGTACATCCCCGGCGGAGACAATTACATGACGCGCATCATACGTGACGCCGGCGGCGAGGTCCTGGGCGCCGTCCCGGGACGCAACGAAAGCAGCATAATAAGCGTGGAAACCGCCTATTCATACGCACAGAAGGCTGATTTCTGGCTCCATCCCGGCTGGTGCTCCACAATATCGCAGCTTAAGGGGGTCAATCCCCTGTTCAAGGATTTCCCGGTGATTGAAAAGGAAGTGTGGAACAATACATTGCAAAGAACGGAAGGAGGCGGCAACCGCTATTGGGAGACCGCTCCCGCCCGTCCGGACCTTGTCCTGGAAGATCTTGTAGATATATTTGGTGGCAATCCCGGGGTAAAAAACTTCTACCTGCGGGTACAATATTAAAAATTTTTATATAACTTTGCGGCGTATTTAGGTTAAGGTATTAACACTTAATTAAATAAATATCATGCGTAAAGTTTATCTTCTTATGGCAGTTGCCGCCGTCATGATGGTGGGCTGCAAGAACAATGGAGCAAAAAAGGCCGCCGAAGCCACCGAAGATGCAGCAGAGGCTACCGCAACCGCAATTGACGAAGCCATCAAGGCCGTTGAAGAAGCTGGAGAAATTGATGCTAAGGAAGCCATCGAGAAACTCTCCGCCGCAGAAGTGGCAGGACTTGCCAAGAGTGCAGAGGAAATCCTCAAGAGCAACCCCGACGCCGCTCTTCCTTTCGCAGTAGTTGAGAACAAGCCCACTTTCAATGGTGGTGACGCCAACGATTTTGCAAAATGGGTGAACGAGAACATCAAGTACCCTCAGGAAGCCATCGACGAGAACATCGAGGGCCGCGTACTTCTCAAATTCACCGTGGACAAGGAAGGCAACGTGAAGGACGTTAAGGTTGTCCGCGGAGTCAACGAACTCCTCGACAACGAGGCCGTGCGCGTAGTTTCCTCTTCTCCCGCATGGGGAGCAGGTTCCCAGAACGGTACTCCCGTTGCTGTAAACTACACCTTCCCCGTATCTTTCCGCCTGAACTAGAACAGACGACCGTTGAATTTATCGGCCAGCCCCTGCAGCTCCTGCGCAGTGGCTGGTCTTTTCATTTCCTCCCGCTGTTCCTTCTGGAAACGGGCCTTGAGGAGGGCGAACTGCCGTTTTGTGTCAAGGGTAAAGTCTCCGCCCTCAATCCAGGCGAAGTATGAAGGCTCGTTGTTCCAGACTTCACGCGCGGTTTTGCCCTTATGCTTGCCGAAGCTTACAACGGCTTCCCCCGCATCATTAAGGATCAGCCTTCCGGCATAGTCAAGGTTGCGGGGGCGTCCGGCAACGGTGGCAAGGAACTGCACGTCATTCTTCAGTTTGTCGCCATACATGTCCAGCTGTCCTTTCAAGACCTCGTATGTCGCCATTGTATCGGCCTCTGCGCTGTGCGCGTTCTCAAAATCTTTTCCTCCGCAGTAGAAGCGGTATGCGGCCTTGAGATTGCGGGGCTCCATGTAATGGTAGATGTTCTGCACGTCCACCATAAGTTTTGAGTGAAGGTCCGGATCCACGTCCTTATGGGCGAAAACCCTCGCGCGCTCAAACTCCTCGGCAAGGAGCGGAAGATCGAATTTTGCCGAATTGAAGCCGGCAAGGTCTGCATCCTCGAGCCATGAGGCCACCTCCGGGGCACATTCGAAAAACCTGGGGCAGGCAGCAAGGTCTTCGTCCTTAATTCCGTTCACGGAGGATGCCTGCGGTGCAATTGGATACTGCTTCCCCGCCACGTAGTCCCACGGCTTGAAGCGCCATGTCTTTATACGCGTTTCCCCGTCCGGAAAAACCTTCACGAAGCTGAGTTCGCATATGCAGTCGGAGGCAATATTAAGCCCCGTGCTCTCTATGTCAAAGAAGAGCAAGGGGCGCTTAAGACTCAGTTCCATACGGTTACTGGATCATTATAGGCATCAGGATGCCGCAAACCTTCTCCGTCTCTGCCTCTTCCTCTGCCGGGAGGATGAGGGCGGCGCGGCGGGAATCGGCAAACTTTATCACGAGGCCGTCACAGCCCATGTTTGCAAGGATTTCCGTAAGGAAGGTGCTCTTGAAGCCAATTGTGAGCTCGTCTCCTGAATAGTTGCAGCTAATCTTTTCGTATGCCGCAAGTGCGAATCCAAGGTCCTGTGCCGATATTTCAAGCTGCCCTTCCTTGAGGGTGAACTTGATATGGTTGGATGCCTTGTTTGCGCAGACTGCGACGCGCTTTACAGTGTTGAGGAGCAACTGGCGGTCTATCTGCAGGATATTGGAGTTGTTCATGGGGATGACGTCCCTGTACTTGGGATACTTGCCCACCACAAGGCGGCATATCATTGTTGTCTCGCCAAAGGTGAACTGTGCCGATGACCCGTCAAATGCAATTTCCACTTTCTCCACATCCTTGCCGATAATGGAGCGCAGAACGCCGGCGGGCTTCTTGTGAAGAATGAAGGAAGCTTTCTCCGGGACCTCTACGTCCTTGGTGGTGTAGCAGATGAGCTTGTGGGAATCCGAAGCGACGAGTGTGGTGCTGCCGGGCTCCAGGTCAAAGAAGATACCGTTCATTGCGGGACGGATTTCGTCGTCTGCGGTGGCGTAGATGGTGCTCTGGATGCCGTCCACGAGGCTTTCTGCCGGGAACGTCACCTTAATGGCGTCTTCGCCGGTTGTCTTAATCTCCGGGTAATCCTCTGCCGGGAAGTAAGGCAGGGCGCTGTTGCCGCTTGTCCAGCTGCACTCGATGGATGAGTCCGACGTTGTGCGTATGCGGAGGGGCTGGTCCGGAAGTTCCTTGAGGAGGTCTGTGACGTGGCGGGCGGGAACGGCGATTGAGCCTTCCTCGTCTGCGCTCTCAACCTCCACTGCGGTCTTGAGGGTGAGCTCTGAGTCAGATGCCGTGATACTGAGCTTTCCTTCGGCAAGCACGAAGAGGAAATTCTCCAGGATGGGAAGCGGAGACTTTGACGGAATGGCCTTGGAAACGTCCATGAGGGCCTTCAGAAGATTGTTGCTGGAAATTGTAAAGTTCATATCTTGTTCTTTTTACTTTCTCTTGACTTACAAATATAAGCATTTTTTGCTAACTTTGACACCAAACAAAGCACATAAAAAATGACCGGTAAAGTTCTCATCTTCTCTGCACCTTCCGGAAGCGGAAAAAGCACCATAGTAAACCATATACTTTCCTTGCGTCAGGACGTGGAATTCTCCGTGAGCGCCACATCCCGCCTCCCCCGCGGCGAGGAGGTGGACGGAGTGGAATATCTCTTCTACAATGAGGAAACATTCAAATGCCTCATTGCCGACGACAAGTTCGTGGAGTTCGAGGAGGTGTATCCGGGGCGCTTCTACGGCACGCTCAAGAGCGAGGTTAACCGTATATGGAAGCGTGGACACGTGATTATATTTGACGTGGACGTGAAGGGAGGCGTTTCGCTGAAGAAGTATTTCGGCGAAGCTGCGCTGTCCGTGTTCATCCAGGCCCCGTCGGTGGAGGAACTTCGCCGCAGGCTAGTCGGCCGCGGAACGGACACGCCGGAGGCAATCGAGACGCGCATTGCCAAGGCGGCCGAAGAAATGACCTATGCGCCAAAGTTCGACAAAGTGCTCGTTAACGATAAGCTGGACGTCGCCTTCGCAGAGGCGGAGCAGATGGTGGCAAACTTCCTCGATTCCGGCATTTAATTCAATTTAAACCATGAAACGAATTCTCTGTCTCCTGCCGGTGCTGTGCACATTGGCATCACCGTGGGCCCGGGCAGGTGAAGCGCGCCTTCTGCGCTTCCCGGCAACCAATTCCAACGAAGTGGCATTCACGTATGCCGGAGACCTGTGGACCGTCCCCATAAGCGGAGGAGAGGCCAGGCGGCTCACAAGCCACATAGGCTTTGAAATATTTCCGCGATACTCCCCCGACGGCGGTTCAATCGCATTTACAGGAGAATACGACGGCAACCGTGAGGTGTACCTGATGCCCGCAGAAGGCGGAGAGCCGGTCCGGCTCACATATACCGCCACCAATCCGAGGGATGACCTCGGAGACCGCATGGGGCCCAACAACATGGTGCTCACGTGGAACCCTGACGGGAAAAGCATAGTGTACAGGAACAGGGTGGAGGACGGTTTTTCCGGCCTTCTCTGGACAATTTCGCCCGAAGGAGGGATGCCTTGGCAGATTCCGCTTCCGGAGGGAGGGTTCTGCAGCTGGTCCCCTGACGGTAAACGCCTGGCATACAACCGTGTAATGCGCGAATTCCGCACGTGGAAGTATTACCGCGGCGGCATGGCAGACGACATATGGATATGGGACCCCAAGGCAGGGAAAGTTACAAACATAACCAACAACGACGCACAGGACATCTTCCCCATGTGGGTGGGAGATGAAATCTTCTTCGCAAGTGACCGGGACATGATAATGAACATCTTTGCCTTCAACACAAAGACAGGAGCGACGAGGAAGGTGACGTTCTTCACGGAATATGACGTAAAATTCCCGTCTACGGACGGCAAGACCATAGTCTTTGAGAACGGAGGATGGTTGTACAAGCTGAACCCCGCAAACGGCGTTTACGATAAAATCAACATTACGCTGGGCTCGGATGCAGTTTACGGCCGCACGGAACGGAGGGAGCTGTCATCTTCGGACATCACCGCAGTGAGCGGTGCACCGGATGGCTCAAGAGTGGCGGTAACCGCACGCGGCGAAGTATTTGACGTGCCCGTTGGCAAAGGCGTAACACGTGCCATAACGTACAATTCGTCTTCAAACGACCGCGGAGCGGTATGGAGTCCGGACGGAAAATGGATTGCCTGGATTGGGGATTCCACCGGAGAGACGGAAATCTATCTCCATGACGTTGCGGGCGGCACTTCGGGGCAGCTCACGAAAGGGGCCGATACCTACATCCGCGCCATCCAGTGGGCACCGGACTCCAGGCATATCTACTTCACCGACCGCAAGAACAGATTCGTGGAAGTCGATCCCGCCTCGGGCGTAAAACGTACCATAATGGAATGCCCCGAAAGCGAGTTCCGAGGCGTTGAGATATCGCCTGACAGCAAGTGGATCGCCTATACCCGCCCCGCCCCCAACGAGATGAATGTAATTTATTTACGAAACCTTTCAAGCGGCAAGGAATATCCGGTGACAGACCGCTGGTACAACAGCGGAGGTCCCGTTTTCTCCACGGACGGCAAATACCTCATCTTCTCCAGTGACAGGGACCTGAGCCCCCAGTACAGCCGCATAGAATGGAACTATTCCTTCCAGGACATGAGCGCAGTGTACATGGCCCTTCTTGCCGCAGACACTCCCTCTCCCCTTCTTGCCAAGGATCCGGAGGTGAATAAAGAAAAAGCCGGTGAAAAGAAACCGGAAGACAGGAAAGGAGATGTTGAAGTAAAAGACATCATAGTGAACCCGGACGGCATTGCCGGGCGAATTGTAAAGCTTCCCGTGAAAGGACGCCGCTTCTACAGCGACGGGAAGGGCCTGTGGTACACCGGCCGCGGCGGCACGCGCTACTTCGACTTTGAGAAAGGTGATGACGAAGAATGCTGCGACGCTTCGCTCTTACCCATCGCCGGCAGCAGGAAGGCCCTCTTCCGAAAGGACGGGAACGTATTTGTGGCAGGAATCGGCCCAAAGGTCCAGCTAAAGGAAAAGGCCGATATTGCGCATCTCGTCGTAAACATAGACTATTCCAGGGAATGGGCGCAGCTCTATGACGAAGTGTGGCGCGCATTCCGCGACGGTTATTACCTGGAAAACATGCACGGAAGGGACTGGAACGCCATAAAAGCCAAATATGAAGTACTCCTCCCCTATGCAAAGACACGCCTTGACGTAAACTACATCATAGGCGAAATGATAAGCGAAGTGGCCAGCGGACACTGCTACGTTTCCCCGGGTGAATATCCCAGGCCGGAGCGCGTAAAGATGGGTCTCCTCGGCGCACAGCTGTCCAAAGTGAAAGGCGGCTTCCGCATAGACAGAATCCTTGAAGGGGCAACCTACAGGCCCGAGCTGCGTTCCCCGCTCCAGGAGCCCGGCCTGGGCGTGAAGGAAGGCGACGTGATATCGGCCATAGACGGCGTCCCGCTTGAGAGCGTGGACAATATTTACAAACTCCTTGTGGGCAAGGCCGATGTCCTCACGGAGCTCACAATTGACGGTAAAAAGGTGATTGTAAAGCCCATAGCAGATGAAGGGCCGCTCTATCACTTTGCGTGGGTGCTTAAGAACATACGTACTGTGGAGAAACTCTCCGGCGGCAAGGTCGGGTATATTTACATCCCCGACATGGGCCCCGAAGGCCTTTCCGAATGGGCGCGTTATTACTATCCCCAGCTTGACAAGGAAGCCCTCATCATCGACGACCGCGCAAACGGCGGCGGAAACATTTCGCCCATGATTATCGAACGTCTGCAGCGCCATGCATACAGGCTCACGATGCGCAGGGGGGCTTCACTTATCGGCACGATACCCGAAGGGACTCACACCGGCCCCAAGGTGCTCCTTATCAATAAGTACTCGGCATCGGACGGAGACCTGTTCCCCTGGAGTTTCAAGGCCAACAATCTGGGCACTGTCATCGGCACGCGCACGTGGGGCGGCATCGTGGGCATAAGCGGCCCCCTGCCCTACGTTGACGGCACGGACGTGCGCGTCCCTTTCTTCACGAACTATGATGCCCGGACAGGACAGTGGATTGTCGAGAATCACGGCGTAGATCCGGACATAGAGATTGACAACGACCCCGTGAAGGAATTCGCAGGGACCGACGAGCAGCTTGAGAAGGCCGTCCAGGTTGCGCTCGAGCAACTGAAGGAGCGCAAACCTCTTCCGGAAGTTCCTGCTCCCCGCACATTCAAAGACCTTGGACTTCCGGAAATATTTTAGTAACTTTGCAGGATAAGGAAAAAGTTTAACTCTTTATACATTATGGTATCTTACAAAGAACTTGGTCTTGTGAACACCCGTGAGATGTTCAAGAAGGCCGTCGCAGGCGGTTACGCCATCCCCGCATTCAATTTCAACAACATGGAGCAGCTCCAGGCCATCATCCAGGCCGCTGCAGAGACTAAGAGCCCCGTCATCCTCCAGGTATCCAGCGGTGCCCGCAAATATGCAAACCAGACCCTTCTCCGCTACATGGCAGAAGGTGCCGTGGAATATGCAAAGGAACTTGGCTGGGAGCATCCCCAGATTTGCCTCCACCTGGATCACGGCAACAGCTTCGAGCTTTGCAAGAGCTGCGTGGACATGGGATTCAGCTCCGTCATGATAGACGCATCTTCCCTCCCCTATGAGGAGAATATCGCCCTCACGAAGCAGGTTGTTGACTATGCACACAAGTTTGATGTAACTGTTGAGGCAGAACTTGGCGTTCTTGCCGGCGTAGAGGATGAGGTTTCGGCCGAAGAGTCCCACTACACCCGTCCCGAGGAGGTTATAGACTTTGCAACCCGCACCGGTTGCGATTCCCTCGCCATTTCCATCGGCACATCACACGGCGCATACAAGTTCAAACCCGAGCAGTGCACCCGTGACCCCAAGACCGGCCGTCTGGTTCCCCCGCCGCTCGCATTCAACGTGCTTCACGAAATTGAGAAGAAGCTCCCCGGCTTCCCCATCGTCCTTCACGGCTCCTCCTCCGTTCCTCAGGAGTATGTCGACATTATCAACGCACACGGTGGCAAACTCCCCGATGCAGTGGGCATTCCCGAGGAGCAGCTCCGCGAGGCCTCCAAGAGCGCCGTCTGCAAGATCAACATCGACTCCGACAGCCGTCT
>FLNY01004434.1_pt1 | contig 14272 bp, 13 predicted proteins | sample 1140381 | NCBI WGS metagenome assembly FLNY01 (sample SAMEA3878172, study PRJEB12797) | bioreactor metagenome | biome: Moose rumen | place: Sweden | collected 2011-10
TGAGTTTGCTATTATTATTTCTAATCACAGATTACTCAGATTTTCAGTTGCTTTGATAATTTTGAAATCGTTACAGGAACGATTTCGATTTCACAGATTCAGGACTCGCTGATATACACCGGAGGGCTGAATCAGTGTAATCGAGCGAATAACTATGAGCTCAACAATTCTGATAAAAGTCCATCTCATTTGTGAAATCTGTGTTCATAAACTGAAATTTTAACATGCGAAACTTGTGTTCTTTTATTGACAGTAAAACAGATATAAACAATAATACACCTGAATACACCTGAATTAGTTTTCCAATATACGACATGGTCTGCACTTTTTAGGATAATCTTCTAAAAAGCTATATACTTCTCTTGAACTATAATTTATGCCGGAGAAGCTAAAAGGAGATGTCAATGAAGATGGAGCGGTGGATATCAATGATGTTGTCAATATTATTAATATCATGGCAGGTCAGTCTGAATGATTTTTTATGGCATTAACCTTTGAAACAAATAAGACTTAAATCCCTATCTTACGAGGATTTTGCTTTTCCTGATTCGGCCATTCTTATAACGGACCATTTTGATGTAAAAACCGCCCTTGGAGGGAGCTGCAATCGGAACACCGCTGAGAGTGTAGTAGCTAATCAGCTCAATTTCATCCGTGTCGAAATCTTCCGGTGACTTGATGATGTTTGGAATGTCGTACAAGGCATATTGCCCATCCAGATAGACCAAGCGGTCTCTAACCCAGCTCTCCAGACGCTGGAGAGAGTCAAGTTGCGAATTGCGTATGTAAGGTCGCACACCTGAGACAGACTGTGTGGCTTGCCACAGTCGTCCCTCAAGTTTGCAGACATCGCTGGCATGATATGTCTTGGTGGCTGAATAGTCAGGTGCCATCCCGTATTGTGTCCAGTCGGTGAAAGTTTGCCAGCCTGCGTTGCATATAGCTTGACCATAGCAGGGGCTGTCGGGCCATCGCTGTTGCTCTTGTCTGTACAGTTCTTCCGGAACACGTCCGTACCAGTCATCTATGATAGCTAAGATGTTTGTGTCGGAGAACACCCCGTTTTTCCGTAATTCAACATAGCGCTCGCGAAGTTCTTTCTGATAATAGTGCTCTATCCAAAAGAAAGGACCTTCGGTCAGTGGGGTGTGATTCCAGACGGCCGGGCGAACCACACCATAGAGGTTCAGCCCGAAGGTTTGGTCCAGATCGTAGGGAGCTACCATCCACTTGGCTCCATCGTAGGTGAACCATTGCCAGTTTTTCAGTGAACCGTCAGCATTGCATGTAAATTGGTAAAACACATCATAATCCAGCAGACTGGCGATATCAAATCGTTCCTCAAATGCATGTTTGATGGCCACACTGTCTGCACCCGACTGCTCAAGGGCGGTTAATTCTGCGTCATATCGGCTCAGCTGAATGATGGCATTACGGGTTTTGTCTGTCACGTAAGAGTCTTTGGGGTGGCGGATCTCAAACTGGCTCCAGCCCACGTATCCGTGAAACAGGGAGGAATTGTTCAGGTTACCATCAAGGTGAATATGCAGCTCCTCTGTCTTTTCCATATTCATGTTTTTGCGGCTTTTCTTTAATTGCCAGGCATACACGCCATGAAAGGTTCCGTCGATATATACGGCGCATGGAAAGCCGTCGGGGAAGCAGCGCGCCCGTTTCGACGGCACCATATATCCCCCTCGTTCCCAATAAGCGGGACGGTCGGCCACGATGTCATGAAACAGCTTGTAGCCGATTTCGCCGATGCCCCGGCAGAAGTCGGTATAGAATGCCTTGAAGTGGAATTCATCCTGCTTCACCCAGTTGCCGATACGGATGTCGGGTGTGGTGTTGTCTGTCCAGTCGTTCTCACAGAACTGACATGAGAAATTGCGCTTGGGAAATTTCAACGACCAGCTCCCCTGTGCTTTCAGTAATGCCCGCTTACGGAAATAATGGCTGGCGCCGGCGTAAGCTTCCACCCAAACTTCTTTTACGTCGCTCTTGGATACAGGAAGGCAGGTCAGTCCTGTGATATTCACCCATGCAAACTGAGGCTCTGGCAGCTCGAAATCTACGGCTTCACTGTAATCCGTCAAGCCCGATGTGGCATCGCCTTGGCGGAATATCTCTGTCATCTCCTCGAATGAGGGCAGTGGAATTGCCGGGGCGGGAGTGACGTACCAATCCACAAACATGGAATCTGTCGGTAAGCTGTCTTTTTCTTCAGCTTTCGAGTTCTTTGAGGAGAAGGAACGCTCTGCCTGCTGAGCAGTGGAGGCCAAACATATCAGTGTGATCAGAAATACCGTAAATGCCTTTTTCATCATAGTCTGTTTTTTGTGGCAAAATTACGTCTTTTCTCTTCTTTCCACAACACCCATCACCTTTTTGTATATGCCACCAAGTCCTTCTTTTCTTCCTTTACGGTTTATTTCCAGATATTTACAAAAGGCGTTTTTGTATAGTGCTTGCCGTCGGCATTTTCAGAATCCTCATGTCTCATCAATAGAATTATCCCGCAATAAAGGGCGTACTTGCAAAAACATGTGTGGCGTCATTATGATGGGAAACTAAAGGGACTAAAATAGAAACTAAAGGAACAGTAAAGGGTGAAAAAATATGTTTGCAGATAAGTGAGGTTGAGGAGATATCTATTGATGTAAGAGGTAAGAAGTAAGAGTTTTGGTTAACTTTCCCACCATTGGGCAAGCTTGTAGTGCTGGGAACGTGGACGCCCTCGTCCGCTAGAAAATGTGTTTACACCTATTGAAGTAATTCCTAATTCCTAATTATATAAAATAAAACTCTACACACTAAACAAATTTCAATGCGGATTGTTTTTTTTACTCAATTTTAGAAAAATTAACATTAACGTATGTGATGAATCGTCAAGTTCTGCGTATATATAAATGAGTCCACTTGAAAAAGTTCGGATCTTAGAAGAGAGTCTAATTTTATGTACAAGAAAACAATCACTACAGCATTGCTCAGAATTGTAATTGCCTTTATAATTATATCATTTTTGACGCCAACAGACCTGGCGGCACAAATCGTTATCCGGGTAACACCGGATGACACACATCAGGAAGATACCATTCAGAAAAATCAGCCACTACTGCTGGTGGGAGGTTCTATCAAAGATCATATCGACCATGAATATGTGAAGGGGGTGAGGGCAGAGCTCCTTCACGGCGACAGCACATTCGCCGACACTGTACACGTAGAGTATCGGGAAGACACAACATTCCATTATAAATATGCCGGATTTACAGCAAACATCACACGTCCGGGCAGCTATATTGTGAAACTGGAGCATGATGACTACCAGACGAAATATGTACCGTTCGAAATCAAAAAGCTCCATAAACGTGAGCGATATAAGGATCTTACCACGGTTTATCTCAGGCGCAAGCCGAAGATGAACGAGTACGACCTGGAAGGTGTGGTGATTAAAGCCACCAAACTGAAGTTCTTTATGGATGGCGACACGTTGGTGTATGATGCCGATGCGTTTAACCTGGCGGAGGGGTCGATGCTCGACGGACTGATAAAGCAGTTGCCCGGTGTCACGCTCGAACAGGGCGGAGTCATCAACGTGAACGGTAAGAAGGTGGATGCACTCCTGCTCAACGGGAAGGACTTCTTCAACGAGGACAGGGAACTGATGCTGGAGAATATGCCCGCTTATATGGTGAAAAACATTCAGAGCTACGAGCGGGTTCCGGAGAGTGCGAAAGGTAAGCTGCAGGAAAAAACTGCCCGCAAAGAGCTCGTGATGGACATAAAGCTGAAACGCGAATATAACCGCGGATGGCTGGCTAATGCCGATGTGGGAGGTGGAGCCACGTTCTTCAAAAACGACAAAGACCGGCACGACGGAAAATTTCTCGGCCGTCTGTTCGGTACTCGTTTTGATGACCGCTCCCGCCTCATCCTCTTCTTCAACGCCAACAACCTCAACGACTACCGCGTGCCGGGAGAGAGTGGGGAGTGGTCACCGCTGACACAGTCACAGGGACTTGCCACACGCTATAAACTGGGTGGTAACTACCAAATTGAAAAGGAAGACCATTATGAGTATAACGGAAGTGCCAATGCCTCCTATTCAGACCTTACTGATGAGAATCATGGCAGCAGTGCCACCTTCCTCGAAAACGGCGACACCTATGGGAAGTCGTTATATCATAAGCGCAGTTACGACTGGGATGTGGAGACACAACACCGCTATGCTTATGAGCATCCGAAACCATTGGGCAATACATTCAAGAATCTGTATGTTTCGTTGGGTTCCTACCTTAAGTACATGGAATGGAACAGCCACACCAACTCTTCCTCGGCCACCTTCAACGAGGATGTGGCGGAGCAGTTGGGAAAGGCGTGGATGGACAGCATCCAGGCACCCAATGCAGGAGAACTGATGCGCCGGTATGCCATCAACCGGACACTCTCACTAACCAAAGGCAAGGGGCATTACCTCAATTCCAACTATAACCTGAATCTTAGTACATCTCCTGCATACAACGACTTTATTTCTTTTCATACCTATTTGACTTTTGGCATGTCCAACCGTGGAGAGGATGCTTTCGAGCATTACCGGCTCGACTATCCGAATGCTGAGCCGATGCCGACGGATTTCCGCAACCGGTATAATCCTACAGAAAACCGCTCCCGCAGTTTCAGTGCCACACAAGAGGTCAGTTTTTCCCTCGATAAGGAATACCACCACATGATGGATGTGTCTTATCAGTATCAGTATGCACACGATGTGAGCAATAACCCGCTCTATCTCCTCAATAAGCTGGAGGAATGGAAAGACCCCGACGCACACCGGCTCGGCACGCTCCCGTCGATGGATGAGATGCTCACCACCATCGACATGGGGAACAGTTCTTTCACTCGTAAAGACGAACAGGTCCATACGCCGAAACTCAGCTATATGTGGCAAAGCTTTAAAGATGACCGGCTCAACTATTTATCTCTGCAGTTGAACCTGCCAGTACGTCATGAGCGTATGGATTACCGACAGGGAGAGCAGGTGGATACGCTCATGAGACGAACCACCACATTCCTCAATCCGAGCCTCATGTATATGTATAATAACTTCACGAAAAGCCGAAGCGTCTATATTAATTACAGCTTCGACAACAGTGCGCCGCAACTGACCAGTCTGCTCAATGTCCGGAATGACAACAACCCGCTTTATATCACCCTCGGCAATCCGAATCTGAAGAATACCCGCACACAGTACTTCTCGTTCCAATACCGCGACAAGTTCGGCAAGACACTCTTCAACACATATGCAAGTTTCAACCTTACAGACAATGCCGTTGCCTCAGGTTTTATCTATGATAAGGAAACGGGTGTGAGGACGGTGAAACCGGAAAATGTGAACGGCAACTGGACGGGCAGCATCTCCTCGGGATTGGATTTCCCGCTCGACAAAGATGAGAAATGGCGTGTGAGGCAGGAAATGAGCTATAATATGAACCACAGTGTGGATTTGAGCGGCACGAACGAGACGATGGTGGCTACCAAGTCGGTGGTGAAGTCCAACTATTTCAATGATGAGCTGACACTTACCTGGCGTCCTTCAAGCAAGATGGAATACGGTCTGAACGGAAAACTCAATTATCAGCGCTCCACCAGCAACAGGGCGAACTTCACGAATCTGAATGTCTTCACATATCAGTATGGAGCAAGATTTCAACTCGAATTGCCATGGAATCTGCAGGTGTCGTCCGACCTCACGTTGTATTCGCGCAGAGGTTACAGCGAGGCTTCGATGAACACGAACGAACTGGTGTGGAACGCACGGCTGGCAAAAAGGATGATGAAAGGCAACCTCACGATTATGTTCGACGGATTCGACCTGCTTGGAAATCTCTCCAATGTACACCGTTATATCAATGCACAAGGACGGTCGGAGACGTTCTATAATGTGATTCCTTCTTATGGGTTGCTCCACGTGGTCTGGCGTCTGAACAGACAACCGAAGAAGAATGTGAAAAGTGACTAGTAGAGTTTCTGAAGGAATTTCAGCCCGACAGGGTAGAAGAGGCGGTGACCCTCGGCATTGAGGTGGGCCGTATCGTTCGGTCCCTGGAAATAATGTTTGCGGAATTCAGCGTCACGTACCTGAATCACACACTTCCTGTTATAGTTGTCGAGCACCGGTACATGCTCCTTTTTACACACTTTCTTGATGGCTTTCACCACCGGTTGGAAGCCGGCATGGTCAACATACCATGGGGTAACCCATGCGATGCGGGCTTTCGGACAATGTTCACGCAACTTGTGGATGAGCAGACGTGCGGAGTCTGTGAATGCCTCCAGCAAGGCCTTGTCGTCACCCACTTTCACAGCATCGTTATGACCGGCGATAATCAGCACGATATCGGCATTGGGATCAATCTCCAGATAGCGGACGAGCATCGACGGACCGAAGCCGTCTTTCGTGCGGTCGAACGCTACGCAGCTGCCGTTACGCCCATAGTTCTTATACTCCATGCCAATGTTGGCGGCACACTGGAAATGCCAGGTCTCCTCGAACGGACGGCGGTGGTTGCGGACGTAACTGTCGCCGAACACACAGATTTTCTTAGGGATTCCGCCGTTCATCGTGGTGGTCAGTGTGTCACCATAAATATGATTACTCAACTGAGCAAATGCGATAGCGGACATCAACATGCTCGCTATCATGCAGAACATTCGTTTATTCATTATTCAGCTTTTTACCATTCGGAATAAAAACGGAGAGAGCCTTTCCTAATTATTTCTATGGCTCTATTCCAAATACAGGAAGTCATAATGGATGACCGGCCGCTGGTCGCGCTTGCCCATGGCGACTATCGCTTCTGTGGCGCTGTAGTCGGTGCGGCCCACCCCGATGCGGCGGCCTCTGTCGTCATACACATTAATGATGTCATGGAGCTCAAACGGCCCTACCACTCTGGTGATGCCCACCGGCAGGATGCTTGCGGCCTGCTCACCCTGAATCTTTTCTGAAGCGCCGGCATTCAGATAGATGCCTCCTTTGGCAAAACCGTCGCTGTGGGCTATCCATTTCTTCACGCTCGACACCTCTGCTTTGGCTGGCAGGAAGACTGTGAACGGAACCGTCCCGCCGGAAACTGCGGGAAGTGTACGGCTCCCGGCCAAGGACTTGATTGCAGGCAACAAGTCTTGAAGGATATGCTCGCGCTTACCGTTGGCGATGACCACGGCGATGCCCTCCTGTGCCACTTTCCTGGCGATATTGCTCTTTGTCTGCATTCCGCCTCGTCCGAATCCCGATTTCCCGGTGCTTATATACTCGGAAATGTCTCGTCCCGGCTCCACGTGTCGGATAATTTTTGCGTCGGGACTCAAAGGATTACCGGTATAAACCCCGTCGATATTGGAGAGAATCACAAGTGCGTCGCAGTCCATCATCGTTGCGATCAGCCCGGAGAGCTCGTCGTTGTCAGTGAACATCAGTTCTGTCACAGACACCGTGTCGTTCTCGTTGATGACGGGAATCACTCCGTTTGCGAGCATCACGCTGATGCAGTTGCGCTGGTTAAGATAATGATGGCGGGTGCTGAAATTCTCTTTCATCGTGAGTACCTGTCCCACTGCCATACCATGGTCGCGGAAGAGCTCATAGTAGCGGTTAATCAGTTTGGCCTGACCCACAGCGGAGAAAAGCTGGCGCTGCTCCACTGCGTCCATCTTGCCCATCGACAGACCTTTCAGCTCACTGCGGCCCGATGCCATCGCACCCGACGACACCATCAGCACCTCAATGTCCTGACGGCGGAGCTCCGCCACCTGGTCCACCAGTGCCGACATACGCGTCACATCGAGCGAACCGTCGCTCCGGGTCAACACGTTACTTCCTATTTTGATTGTTATTCGCATCTTTCCTGTTTTATGCATTTGTTTGTACAAAATTATGGATTTTTTCGTAACTTTGCAAAGTTTTTTGCAAATCGTTATTATTTAAGGTAAAATGAATGGTGTTTTTACCGTTGGACTTCTTATCGGAGCCAACGTTTTTATGACTTTAGCTTGGTACGGACACCTGAAACTCCAGCAGATGCATATCTCCACCGGCTGGCCGCTTCTCGGAATTATCGCCTTTTCCTGGATGATCGCTTTTGCGGAATATTGCATGCAAGTGCCGGCAAATAGAATCGGATTTGAAGGTAACGGCGGTCCTTTCTCGCTCATGCAACTCAAAGTGATTCAGGAGGTGGTGTCCCTCATTGTCTTTACCCTCATCGCCAATCTTATGTTCCAGGGTCAGCATCTCCACTGGAATCATCTCGCCGCTTTTGTATGCCTGGTTATGGCCGTGTATTTTATTTTTAAGTGATGTTTGGTGGTTTCAATAAGAAATTGTAATTTTGTAGTTGAAATCACTAAAAAGTTATTATGATGACTGCAATTCAAATGAATGCTGAACTTTTGCGGAATATGAGTATCATAGCAGAAGATGAGAGTTTGTTGTCAAGAGCAGCAAAATATCTCCGCAAACTTGTGAAGGAAAAAGAGCAAACACAATCGTTAATGACTAAAGAACAATTCTTTAACAGAATTGACAAAGCCAATAAAGGTGAGCTATATGATATGTTGCCAAATGAGAATTTAACTGATTTTTTAAGGCGACAGGGATATGAAGTATAATGTCAGATATCGAAAACAGGCGCTGCAATATTTGGCATATTTAGCTTTACATGAGAAAAGAGCTTATGTTAAAGCTGAAAAATTGATAGCAGAACTGACTGAGCATCCTAACTTCGGAACAGGAAAGCCGGAACCTCTTGTGGGAGAACGAAAAGGACAATGGAGCCGGAGAATTACTCAAAAAACATCGATTAGTATATGAGATACATGATGATGAAATAGTTGTTATAGTAATTGCTGCTTTTGGACATTATAATGACAAATAAAATATGAGAAAATTATTTTTGATATCGATGATGATGGTAGCAGCCATCACTGCAAATGCGCAGCACGACACACGCGCGCTGCAGGCAAAGTATGACATCAGTGGCTCATGCGCTGCCGATGTGGAGTGGGTTTATCTGGTTGATCCGTCAGCACAGCTGGCGCGCCTCGACAGTGTACGTCCTTCGGGTGGGACATTTGCCATCAAAGGTGAGGACGCCAAGGACAATTTCCTGGGTGTCTCCGCTGGAAAGGGCAATTACGTGGTTTTCGTCAACGACGGCACACCGGTTAAGGTGGATTTGGCAGGCGGAAAGCTGCTGGGTTCGCCACTCAACAACAAGCTGAATGCTTATGACGTGCAGCTCGATGCCATCACGGCAGAGCAGCAGGCGCTGGTGCAGCCACTGGTGGAAGCCCAGAAAAACGGAATCGGTGAGGCTGAGCTGATGGCTATGATTGTGCCGATGCGCGACAAGCTGCAGAGTTTGGAGACAAAACGTAAGGAGTTGATGGAAGCGATTCTCAACGACAATAAGGACAATATTATCCCTGCTGCTTTCAGCGACTACTATGCCAACTATTACGAGACAGAAGAGCTGAAAGAACTTTTCTCTGATGATAAGGTGTATGCCAACCACCCGATGGCAAAACGCCTGAGAGTGTATATCGCCGACCTTGTGGCAGCCGACCAGATTGTAGGCGGTCAGTTCATCGACCTGGAGGAGGCTGATCCCGACGGTGTGATGCACAAACTCAGCGAATACTGCGGTAAGGGCAACTATGTGCTTATCGACTTCTGGGCCACATGGTGCGGTCCGTGTATGGCTGAGATGCCGAACGTGAAGGCCAATTTTGAGAAATATAAGTCGAAGGGATTCAATATCGTGGGACTTTCATTCGACCAAAACAAGGAGAAGTGGATTCAGGTCATCAAAGAGAAGGAACTCAATTGGGTGCATCTTTCCGACCTCCTCTACTGGAACTCACTGGCCGGGCGTACCTACCACATCAACGCCATCCCTTCTTCCCTCCTCGTGGACCCTTCCGGCAAAATCATCGCCAAAGACCTCCGAGGCGAGGCCCTCGGTCAGAAACTGGCAGAGATTTATGGGTTTTAAATAAAGAATGCAGGGAATGTAAAGACGATTGTAATATCAGAATATAAAGTGACAACATATAAATTGCCGCTGAACCAGCTGGTTCAGCGGCAATTCATTTTCAAGAACCCTAAAGTTCAAACCTCAAATTTCAAAGTACTCCAGTCCCCATACTTTGGCCACTGCCTCGTAGGTGCACTTGCCTTCCACCATATTCAGGCCTTTCTTCAGTGCGGGGTCGTCGGCGCAAGCCTGCTTCCATCCCTTATCTGCCAAAGCAACAGCATATTTCAATGTTGCATTGGTCAAAGCGATGGTTGAGGTGTTTGGCACAGCTCCCGGAATGTTTGCCACGGCATAGTGAACGATGCCGTCCATGATGTAGACCGGTTCGCTGTGGGTAGTAGGGTGGGAGGTTTCGAAGCAACCGCCCTGGTCGATAGCCACGTCCACAATTACAGTGCCTGGCTCCATCAGTTTGAGCATATCTCTCGTGATGAGTTTCGGAGCCGCGTCGCCCGGGATAAGTACTGAGCCAATAACCACATCCACAGTCGGCAACTCCCTACGGATATTATGCTCCGATGAATAGAGCGTATGTACATTGGCCGGCATCTCCACCGACAGCTGTTTGAGTCGGGGGAGCGAGATGTCGGTGATAATCACGTCGGCACCCATTCCGGCTGCAATACGTGCGGCGGCCTCGCCCACCGTGCCGCCTCCGAGCACCAGCACTCTAGCGGGTTTCACGCCTGGCACACCGGCCATCAGCTTGCCTTTGCCTCCTTTTGTTTTCTGCAGATAATAAGCGCCGTTCTGGGTAGCCATCCGGCCTGCCACCTCACTCATCGGGATGAGTAGCGGCAGCGAGTGGTCGGCTTTCTCCACGGTCTCGTATGCGATGCAGACAGCGCCGCTCTTGAGCATGGCATGGGTCAGTTCCTCCTCGCAGGCGAAATGGAAATAGGTGAACACCACCTGTCCCGGCCGCACCAGCTTATACTCTGGCTCAATCGGCTCTTTCACTTTCACAATCATCTCCGCCTCACGATAAACGTCCTCAATGGCAGGAAGAATCTGCGCACCCGCCTTCACATATTCCTCATCGGGAAATCCACTCCCTTCGCCGGCAGTGTGCTGCACAAACACGGTGTGACCCCTGCGGGTCAGCTCTCCAACGCCCGACGGGGTCATGCCCACGCGGTTCTCGTTGTTCTTGATTTCTTTTGGAATTCCTACTTTCATGATTGATTCAAGGTTTAATTGGTTAGTAATTAGTTTGTTTAGTTAATGTCTCAGTTGCGAATTTAGAAAATATTTTTCCAACAAACAAAAAAAAGAATGGATTTTTTCCATTCTTTTTTCAACCGTCAACAAATAACTGTCAACCATAAATCGGTCCGAAGTTCTGGCAGGCACGGTAGTCGGCTCCTTCCTTATCCATTCCGAAAGCGTTCCAGGCGGCAGGACGGAAGATGTCTTTCTCGTCGATGTTGTGCATGCAGACAGGGATACGGAGGATACTGCAGAGCGAAATGATGTCGGCTCCGATATGTCCGTAGGCGATGGCGCCGTGGTTGGCTCCCCAGCAGTTCATCACCGAATAGACATCCTTAAAGCAGTCTTTCTTTGGGTCGAGACGTGGCACAAACCATGTGGTAGGCCAGGTCTTGTCGGTACGCTTGTTCAGTATGTCGTGTACCTCCGGGTCGAGGTCCACGCTCCATCCTTCAGCCAGCTGGAGCACCGGTCCGAGTCCTTTCACCATGTTGAGGCGCATCATCGTCATCGGCATGCCTCCACGGGTGAGGAAGTTGGAGGAGAAGCCGCCGCCTCGGAAATACTCACGGTCGGCAGGATACCAGGTGGTGGCTTTCAAGCATGACTCCACATCCTCATTTGTCATCTCCCAGTGATGCTTCATCGTTGGGTTACCGTCACTGTCGTCCATCGCACCAGTGGCGTCGAGAGTGGTGGCGCCGCTGTTAATCAGATGTATAAATCCTCCCGCGGCTGCCCCTTCTGGCTTTTTGCCTGTGACGCGCTCAACCGCCTCTGGGCTCCAGTAGGTGCGGATATCGCTGAACATCACGCCTTTATTGGTGAGCAGATGTCCGAAGAGCATCGACACGCCGTTGAGAGCGTCGTTCTCTGTGGCTAGCACCTCTGCCTCGCGGATGCCGTTCCAGTCGAACGATGTGCACATAAGCGACTCCGGGAAGTCGAAGTTAGGCCAGTGGTCGGTCCATTGACGCTGACCCTGCACGCCTGCAAGCAGTGCGTTATGCCCGAGCGCCTCCTCTTTGAATCCTAGTTCTCTCAGTCTTGGATTTCCGTGCATCAGGTCACGGATGATAAGCATATTTTTTACCGTGAATGCCCAGTCGGTGTCTTTCTCGTCGCGACTCTTGCCCTTACCTTTGTCTTCATTATAGTCGTGACCTTCGTTCGGCATACAGTATTTCTGTGTCCAGGCCATGGCCTTACGGTATTCTTCAGGGTCGAAGATCCCTTCTTCCACGCGGCGCAGAATCTCCACGAGGTCGGCATACTCGGTGCGCATTCCCAGATAGTCCTGGAAAAAATCTGCGTTCACAATACTGCCGGCGATACCCATACAAGTGTTCCCAAGTGAGAGGTAAGACTTTCCGCGCATGGTGGCCACTGCCTGGGCTGCACGTGCGAACCGGAGGATTTTCTCTGCCACGTCAGCAGGTATTGTATTGTCGTCGAGATCTTGCACGTCATGCCCATAGATGCCGAATGCGGGCAGCCCTTTCTGAGCGTGTGCGGCGAGAACGGCTGCCAGATAGACAGCTCCCGGACGCTCAGTTCCGTTGAAACCCCACACCGCTTTCGGATAATACGGATTCATATCCATGGTCTCAGAGCCATAGCACCAGCAGGAGGTGACGGTGATGGTGGCGCCAACGCCCTCACGCTCGAATTTATCGGTACAGGCGGCGCTCTCAGCCACTCGGCCTATCGTTCCGTCGGCAATCACGCACTCCACTGGTGATCCGTCGCCGTTGCGCAGGTTCCGGGTTATCAACTCAGCCACGGCTTTTGCCAGACTCATCGTTTTGTCTTCAAGACTCTCTCTCACACCGCCCTGACGACCATCAATCGTAGGTCTGATGCCGATTTTAGGATAATTCCTCATATTTTTTATTTTTAGGTGTTTATATAGTGGCAAAATTATATAAAATAAAGTGATTTGGAGTGGATTTTTTAGCTATTTAATTGTACTTTTTCGCTATCTTAAAAATATTTGTTATCTTTGTCCCATGAATAAGAATTTTGAGAATTGGCGTATTTTTACCTTGAATGTGGGAAAGTCTGTGAGCAATGGCGACTGGAACTGGTCTCATGTGCGTAGCCCGTTCGCCAGAATTTATTATGTGGAGGAGGGAACGGCGGAGGTGGTGATACATGGTGAAAGTGAGCATACGATTGTGCTGCAACCTGGACGGCTGTATCTCATTCCGCCATTTACAGAGCACACTGACCGCTGCTCAGGCCATTTTGTCCACTATTACATCCATGTGTATGAGGAACCGCACGGAGATAATTTCCTTGACGATATGGATTTTCCTTATGATTTGGAGGCGAGAGATGTGGACGTTGCGCTGTTCAAGCTCCTTGCCGAGCTGAATCCGTCTATGCGTTTGTTGGAATATGATCCGAAGGCATACGATAATCATTCCACCCTGCAACAGAATCTGTTGGTGAACCGCCAGCGTGAATTGTTCAATAAAGTGGAGTCAAGGGGAATTCTGTATGTGTTAATTTCCCGGTTCTTAATGGAGGCACGTCCGAAATCAGACATCAAAGATGCCCGAATTCAAGAGGCAGTCCAATATGTGAAAGAAAAAATCACCGAGCGTATTAGCATTGACCAACTGGCGTCAGTGGCATGTCTGTCGCCCGACCATTTCATTCGGTTGTTTAAAAAGGAGGTGGGGGAAACTCCAAATATGTATGTCAACCGGCGCAAGATGGAGCGTGCGGAACTGTTGCTGGTCACCACAGACATGACGATTAAAGAAATAGCCGGTTCGCTCGACTATCTCGAACCAGCCTATTTCAACCGTGTGTTTACAAAATATGTGGGAATAAGTCCTCAGCGTTACCGGCTGTCTCAACGTTAACCGTCAACCGTCAACCGTCAACTGTCAACCGTCAACTGTCAACCGTCAACTGTCAACCGTCAACTGTCAACCGTCAACTGTCAACCGTCA
>FLNY01003182.1_pt1 | contig 14262 bp, 13 predicted proteins | sample 1140381 | NCBI WGS metagenome assembly FLNY01 (sample SAMEA3878172, study PRJEB12797) | bioreactor metagenome | biome: Moose rumen | place: Sweden | collected 2011-10
TGGAGAGGTGGCGGAATTGGTAGACGCGCTACTTTGAGGGGGTAGTGTCAATTGCGACGTGGGAGTTCGAGTCTCCTCCTCTTCACCATTTTAGGAAGCCCCTTGTATTGAGAAATTGCGGAAATAGCTCAGTTGGTAGAGCACGACCTTGCCAAGGTCGGGGTCGCGGGTCCGAGTCCCGTTTTCCGCTCTTTTTCGTTTTATTTTTAGGAAAACATCAATTCAAATGAACTTATATCTTAGATATTTTGACCGTGAGACACTTGTTTATAGTGTTGACGAGGCTATTGATTTTTTGTCAGGCATTGACGAAATTGGCATGAACCCAGTGCTTGAGTCAGATATACGTGACTATGTGGCCAGCGACGTTTACTATCCCAAACGCTATAAAATCCGTCCTCGCGTTTATTTCATTATCATCAAGACCGAGGCTGCCACGATGCAGGATTTCAAGGACAAGAAGGCGCTTCGCTCAGGCAATAATGACAGTGATGCATTGCCGAAAGACCGTGCAACTTCTCCTGTTGTGTTGAAGCTTAATGAGGAGCGCGAGGGGTGGTATGAGGGCTCCATTGATTTCAAGCGCGTTCTTATGGTGCCAGGCACGGGTAAGTTCCAGTATCGCGACACTCATTTTGTTGCTCAGGTGAAGGCTGCTTCAGGTCTTGATTGCTATAATCGCATTGTTGATCATCTTCGTCAGCGCGTTGATGACCGCAGCCAGTTTCCTTCTGCAAAGGGAAAGAATTTCCATTTCCGCTATTTAGGTATGGTACGTTAAGATTTAGGAGGAGGTACGACGATGAACAAAGTGATGCTGATAGGCAATGTGGGTTTAGAGCCCGAAGTGCGTTATGTTGATGAAGGCGTGGCTGTAGCGCGCATCCGCCTGGCTACCACGGAGCGAGGCTATACCCTGCAAAACGGCACTCAGGTGCCCGACCGCACTGACTGGCACACCGTGTTGCTTTGGCGCAAACTTGCCGAACTAGTCGAACGCTATGTCCACAAAGGCGATAAGCTGTACATAGAGGGGCGCATCCGTTACACCTCCTATGACAATAAACAGGGGCAGCGACAATATGCCACTGAAATATGGGCAGACAACATGGAACTCCTCACTCCGAAATCTGCTGCACCATCCGATTCAAATCAGGGATAATGGACTATTTCCAACAAATCTTCAATGAGGTCCACCTTGTGGCTCCGTCGGCTGGAGCCATCGTCTCGGGCGTCCTTGCTTGCCTGTTGCTTTTTGTTTCAGGCTTCGCGTCGGGCTCCGAGATTGCTTTTTTCTCTCTTTCGCCGACCGATCTCAATGAACTTGATGAAGACAAGGTCACTGCCGACCGTATGATTCGTCGCCTCCGTGAAGATTCTGAGCGCACATTGGCCACAATACTAATAAGCAACAATCTGGTCAACGTGACTATCATCATGCTGTGCAACTACTTCTTTGCCCACGTTATCTCCTTTGGTCATGCACAGTGGCTCGAGTTCGTGGTTATTACAATCTTGCTCACTTTTCTCTTGCTGCTCTTCGGCGAGATCATGCCGAAGGTCTATTGTGGTCAGCATGCCCTGAAGGTTTGTCGCATGTTTGCGCCAGCTATAGTGATGCTCCGCCGTTTGTTCTATCCGCTTGAGAGCGTGCTTATTCGTTCAGGTGCCCTCGCAGGCAAGGTTATGTCGCATGAGAACCACATCCTTAGCGTAGATGATCTCGAACAAGCTCTCGAGTTGACCGACAAGGAAGACATCCGTGAAGAGAAGAACATGCTGGAAGGCATCGTCCGATTCGGGGATGAGACGGCCAAGGAAGTCATGACCAGCCGTCAGGATATAGTCGACCTTGATTTCCGATCCTCTTTCTCCGAGGTCATTCAGTGTATTGTAGAAAACAATTATTCGCGCATCCCGGTTTATCAGAATTCCATTGACAATGTGCGTGGTATCCTTTACATCAAGGATCTCCTGCCACATCTTGGCAAGCCAGCCTCATTCCGTTGGCAATCACTGATCCGGCCGCCTTACTTTGTGCCTGAAACGAAGAAGATTGACGATCTTCTCCGTGACTTCCAGGAGAATAAGGTTCACATCGCTATCGTCGTTGACGAATTTGGCGGCACCAGTGGCCTGATCACGCTCGAGGACATCCTTGAAGAGATTGTCGGCGAGATCAACGACGAATATGATGATGAGGAGCGCAACTACGTTCGCCTGAATGCCAACACCTACGTCTTTGAAGGAAAAACCTTGCTCAGCGATTTCTATAAGATTCTGCATCTTGATGACGGCATCTTCGAGGATGTTGAGGGCGATGCAGACACCCTGGCCGGATTGCTCCTTGAGTTAAAGGGTGACTTCCCCCAGCTTCATGAACGCATTGACTATAAGAACTTCCGTTTCGAGATTCAGGAACTCGACGGTCACCGCATCTCGAAGATTAAGGTCGTCCAAAGTGATAGATGAATTCATCTGTCGTCATTCGAATCTGCTCCATCCGACAGCATCGTACCAGCTCATCTGGCGGATTTCGCGATTGAAATCGTAGTTTCGCGAGAAGTTATATTCCGGCTTCGCAACAAACATGCTTAGCCCTCCGTAGTTGTCTTCAGTGAAGACAGATGTCTGGAAGCCTCGATATACGTCAAAGTGGTCGGTGTCCGTCATCCATTTCTGTGAGAACCGCCTGTAGGGTATAGCTTTGTTGAGCGATAGTTTCCATTCTCTGTAGTTATCTTTGTCCACATTGCGTTCCATGAGACTGCACATGTCGAACATCACAGGTGAGTCATTCTTGTCGCAGTAGTAGTAGGCAATGTCGTCTGTGATGAATTCCGACGGAGCACGCAAGACTGCGCGTGTGGCCTCGGCCAACAGGTCCATCTGGCTCATGTCGGCAACACTTAGAGGCACACTGCAGCCCGTGTAGGTCACGTCCATGTATTCATCGTAGTATGCGTCGACGATGTCACGATAGAAATCATCAGACGTGTTGAATAGCAGGGGAGCAATCTTCTCATAGGGAGCCCCGTTGCCAGGAATCTCGGCCGGCGAACCTATGAGATAGTCGGTCGTATGGCGCAGTTCATAGGCCACCTCGGCACACATCATGCAACAGCAGTCGGCAAAGATGAATCGGAAGCGAGGCAGCCCCTCCAGCGCACGTGCCATCTGCGTGATGTTCATCCATCGGTTGCCGAAAATGTATTCCACAGCTAAGTTCGTGCCCGAATCAACGCCATAGGCATGCTTTGGCCGGGCCTGTGCTACAGAGTCCTTTTCTATCAGCCACCCCTTGGCGTGGCCCCAAAGCACAAGCGCATAGCTCTCTGCCGGAAATAACTCCTCAATCGTAGTAATCACCTCGCGAAACTTCTCAGGATCAGAGGCATAGAAATCCTCAGAGTAGGTCATGACCGTGTCGCGCCGTCCCTCCTTGAATTCTACGATATACGGGTGCGGCGTGCTGGCGTCATCGACAAACGCTACCAACCGCTGGCGCTTGTTCAGTCCCGAGCTGCCCTGTGTCAGTTCATAGAGGTCCGAACGTGAATAGCTTGAGAGATTATTTTCCGCCGCCACGTAGACAATCACCGTTCTCAGTGCCTCCTTTGGCTCCTCTTCGTCATCGTGGTGATGACAGGCCGCAAGGGCCAGCGCAGAGCATATAAACAACAACAAATGTTTCATCTTCTTAAATTTTCGGCAAAGTTACGCTTTTTCGGCCAATTTTCAGTAACTTTGCACTTCAAAAATGCAATCAGACATGAAAAAAATTAGCTTTTTTCTCCTCATAGCGGTCATGTTGACCCTTCAGACCCATGCCCAGCAGAATCCTTATCTGGCCTGCGAAGACTCCTGCAGCCATATTCACGGCATCGATCTCAGCCACTATCAAGGCGATGTTTTCTGGCAGACCATCGGCGAGAACACGAACATGGCCTATGTCTATCTGAAGGCTACCGAGGGCGGCGACAACGTCGATCCACGCTATGAGCGCAACATCGATCTTGCCCATCGTCACGGGCTCAAGGTCGGCACCTACCATTTCTTCCGTCCGAAGACGCCCCTTGACCTACAGCTAAAAAACTTCAGGGCTCAATGTCTGGCAGCCGAACAAGACCTCATCCCCATGCTCGACGTCGAGACAACTGGCGGTCTCACGGAAGAAGCCTTCTGCGACTCCCTTGCCCGCTTCCTGCAGCTGCTTGAATTGACGTATCATCAGAAGCCCCTCGTCTATACTTTCCGTAATTTCTACAACAAGCATCTCCTTGGCCGGCTTGATGGTTATCAGCTCATGGTGGCGATGTATGCCGATGAGCCGCCTGTGCTCGACGACAATCGCGACTACATCCTGTGGCAATACACCCAGAAGGGACGCATTGTCGGCATCAGCGGCCACGTTGACAAGAGTCGGATTATGGGGCGTCATTCACTTCGCGAACTCCGCTTCCGAAGATAGGGAGGGAATAGAGAAGCGGTGCTTCTCCTTCAACGAAGTGGCCCTTCTCAATGAAAGAAGCGGCCCTTCGCATTCAGCAAAATACCGCTTCTTTTGTATTGAAGTGCCCCCTCGTTTTCTACTCACTCTGTTTTCTCCTCAGCGGTAGCTTCGTCCATGTCACCCTCAATGTAGAGGCGCACCATCTCAACAACACCGTTGGTGCGGATGGTGATTGACTTCTTGAAGTGGCCAGGGAACTTGCCCGTGCCGTTGTAGGTCACTTTGATTTCGCCCTTCTCGCCTGGCTGAACGGGAGTCTTGGTGTATTCAGGCACGGTGCAGCCGCATGAGGCCACTGCCTGATTGATCACGAGGGGAGTCTCACCGATATTCTCGAAAGTGAATACGGTGCTCACCACGGGGCTTTTCTCTGAGAAATGACCGAAGTTGTGAACAACACGGTCGAACTTGATTTCGGCCTGCTTTTGAGCTATGGCGAAGGTCATGCCTGCCATAAGCATAAAGGTTATCAGTAGAATCTTCTTCATTGTCGTAAGTGTTTATACGAGGGCAAAGTTACGAAATAAAGATTATATAATGTAACGTCAACGCGTTTTTTTAATATTATTTTATCTTTTGAGCAGCTTAAAGTACTCCGTGGCGCCAAGGAGGAAGCACCCTGTGCCGTAATCTTCGAAGTCTGGGATGCGGTCGTAGCTGAGCGGCTGTCCGGCAGCAGGATCCTTTCCGGTGCCCTGCATCCAGCCGAGAAAACCGTTGGGATGGACGACAGTGGTGAGGGCAGTCCAGGCGCGGTCGGCCATTGGACGATAGATATCCTGACTGAGGTAGCCCTGATTCATGCCCCAGCAGAGTCCATAAAGGAATAGGGCGGTTCCGCTGGTTTCAGGCATCGCGTAGTTGGTGGAAACGAGGCTGGGGTTCCAGAACCCGTCCTCGCGCTGACAGGATGCAATGCCCTTCGTCATCAGACGGAAGTCGCTGAGCAGTTCGCGATAGACTTTCTTATCCTTCTTCGGTGATAGCTGGTTCATGCATCTCACGAGGGCAACGTAGACCCATCCGTTGCCGCGACTCCAATAGCAGTCCTTCCCGTCTGGCTCCTTGTAAGGAGGCACATAGTCAGCATCGCGCCACCATAGTCCGTCGCCCTTGACGTTAAGCAGTCCTCCTCCACATTCATTGCGACTCCAGCGATACATCTTCATCGCATGGTCACGATAGGCTTTGTCGCCGGTCAGTTGATAGGCTTGCATGTAGACGGGCATCGCCATCTGTATGGCGTCAATCCAAGTCCACCAGCCAATCTTCGTCTGCATCTGCAGCTGGAGGTTCTCAAGTGTGGGGGCAATCATGCGCTCGTCGCGCTCCTTGGCATAGCGCATCAAGTAAGTCTGTGCACAGCACTGGTCGTCGGCATCAGTCGTTTTCACGCCGTTGCGCGGTGTCCATTTGTGGAAGTCAGCCCAACGGTCCGTGTAGTCAATATACCGCTGTTGAGGGTCAATATCGTTGAGGGCCATCAGTCCTTCATAGTAGACGGCACGAGTCCAAAGGTTCGAAGGGCGCACTTTCTTCCAGTTGGTGGGCACGGTGGGATCTTCATACCTCTGCATGAAATAGTCGTTGGCTTTACGTGTGAGAGCCAGCACGTCGTCGGCCGTTGTCTGCGCAAAGTTGAACGTGCAGAAGGCCAATGCAGTCAAGAGAGTTGTGATTCTTTGTTTCATCTTTGTTTTTAATGTTTGTTTATGGGCACAAAGTTACAAATAATAATTGAGAAACGGCACTCGTTCGTCATTTTTTTCGTTCCTTGTATCATTATCGACGGCGAAATGCCCCCGTTTCCTTCAAATTCCAATGTACCACCTTCTTGGCTTTGACTCGCCTGGAATCAAAATGCGAGAAACCGCTTCAGAAGTTCTTAGAGCCAGATTCATCGATAGTTCGACTACTGTCGTCAGTTTCGTCGACTTAAGTCGGCTATTGTGTCGACTTAAGTCGGCAGAAGTGTTGACTAATGTCGAACAGTCGATGAATGTACGTTTTAAAGTTCCTGAATACTTCTTGACATCTATTCCTCCAAGCTATTATCGGTTTTTCTGTTTCGCTCGATGGCTTTTGGCGCCATTCCCCAATTTGGCGCTCACTTGATTTTTGAGTTTCCCCGTTTTGCCTGTATTTTAGAATGAATTGCGTCCGCTCGGTCTAAAAAAGGACGCTTTGCTTGCAAAGAATTCCTCAAATCCATCGTTTGTTATAAACCTTTTTTCGTAACTCAGCCGTCTGCGACGGCGAAATTACTCCGTCTCGGCTAAAAAAAAGAATTAATTCTTTTGTTTTGCTCTCGACTTTTCGTAACTTTGCAGTCAAATTCCAGAACAACAACCAAATGATTAGAAACTAAATCAATATTAAAACTACTCGACCAATGAAGAAAGTGATACTGAATGTGATGCTGCTCTGTGCTTTCACAATTGGAGCCCAGGCTAATCCTATAACACGTGCGGAGGCTCGTCACGCCATTTCGCAGTTGTTGGATATTGACGACAGTCAGAGCGACGATGTCGCCCTTTCACCTTATTATGTTTTCTCACGTGGCGCGGGCCGCGGCTTTGTCATTGCTTCTGGCGACGATGCTACGACGCCGATTATCGGCTATACGGAGCAAGGCGATTTCAATCGTGATTCGATGATTGAGCCCCTCAGGCAGATGCTTGATGCATGGGCCGAACGTATCGAACAGGTGGAACAGCAAGCCCCCTCGGCCGTTCGCAAAAGTCCGCGAGCACGTGCCATCGCTGCCTATAAGCAAGGATGGACAGACGTTGCCGCATTGACCAAGACACATTGGCATCAGTCGTCGCCCTATAATGATATGGCGCCTGTTCAGGACAATGGGTCGAGATGTGCCACTGGATGTGTGGCTACGGCCGGTGCCCAAGTGGCCTACTATTTCCGTAAGGATAACCCCAATGAACTGCAATACGACACACCGACCTATGGCTATGGTGTGCCTGTGACCACCTCGTTGCCGAAGGGTACGCCCATCGAGTGGAACTTGATGAAGCTCAGCGGCAGTGGCACGTCGGCTCAGAACCATGCTGTGGCCACGCTGATGTTTGCCCTCGGTGCCTCGGCCGGTCTCACCTATGGCTCGTCGACGAGCGGTCATAACTACCGTGCCGGCTATTGGAACATGGCCGATGCGCTGAAGGGACAATTCCGCCTGAACTATAGTTACAAAGGCAAGTGGGAAGTCTCGCAGCAGGCTTGGGAAGAACTTATCTACGACAACCTTACATCTGGACGCCCGATGCTCTATTCAGGTGTGCATCCCGACAACGGCGGCCACTCCGTCGTGCTCGACGGCTATCAGGCCTCGACGGGGCTCTATCACTTCAACTTCGGATGGGGCGGGCAGGGCGACGGCTGGTATACCGTCGACGACGCTACGGGCATGAACGGCTTCAACTCCAGTCAGGACCTTGTCTACAACTTCACGCCGCAGGTGCAGAACATGGCTGGCGAACTGAAAACCACGGCGCTCTATCATAAGGCCCCCTCGACGGTCAGCCTCAGTGTCACTAACAACGGAACGCTCGACTTTCAGGGCATCTACCTCTATTCTGGCACGACCGACAAGCCGACGGGGCAGCCCGTGGCCAGCGACGTGCGCACCAACATCCCCGTCGGCCAGACAGTCGACCTCGACTTCACGCTGACCACCAGCACCAAGAATCAGGTCTATGTCTTCTTGTGCGACAAGAACAAACGGGTGCTCGACTCCTGCCTGATGGAGGTGAGGCCCACTGCTGCCGACCTGCATCTGAATCAGCTCAGCATCGATGCCGGCACCGAAAAGACAACTGTCGACGGCATCGACTTCCTGACCGTGAACAACACGACGGCCACCGTCACGGCCCGGCTCACCAACGGTCCGGAGGGCACCTTCTGCCAGCCGGCCTTCCAATGCTACATCGAGGAATATGTGCAGCAGAGTCAGACCTGGAAGCGACTGACCAACATCATCATCAACACGATGACATTCGATGTAGAGCAGACCCGCAACGCGGAGTTCGCCTTCAAGAACCTCACGCCCGGCACGCTCTATCGAGCCTATCTGAATCATCCCGCTGTGGCCACCCAGCAGACTTCCATTGCCTTCGACACCCCCGACAGCATCGCCTACTTTTCTGTGCGTGAGGCTGACCTCGCCGTCGTGACGGAGGGGCGCCAGGCAACAGTCACGGGACGATGGAACGGCCCGCTGTTCCGTCAGCTGACCAGCCATACCGACGTGTGCTCCTATGATATTTCTGCATTGACGGAACTGAACGAACAGCCGCAGACGTCGAATCCCAACGCCATCTTCTTCGCTTCAGAAGCCCAATCGGATCTGCTTGGTTATGACAATGTGGTTGTAGACAATGTGTGCACGAACCTTAAGCTTCAGACCGATGCCGACTTCCTGCCTTCAAAACCCTTCAGTGCGATGAAGGCCTCATTGACGCTGCTTGATGCTGAAGCCGGCAAATGGCATGGTGCCGTTGTCCCCTTCGCAGCTGAAGTGCCTTATGGCATGCAGGTCAAGAAACCGAAGGAGTGGGGGAGCAACATCGTGGAGTACGCCCATACGCTGACCTTCGACGCCATGAGTCCCATCATCTACCTGACGGGGCATGATGCTCTGCGCGAGATCGTTGCCCAGAATGTGGCCGTCGGCACAGAATCGCAGGCAGGCTTCTTCGATGACCAACTCATGACGACAACCGTCCGCATGCCAATCGAATCCACATGGCTGACGCTCGATTATTTCATGGGGGCAATCTATTACATGAGCTCTGCTGACCGCACGGAGGTCGCGCCCTTCCAATCCTATGTGATTAGTTCTACAGGAACTCGCATGCGCACCACCACTGAATCTGTCACTGATGCCTACTATTCAGAACTTTCACAGGCTATCAATGCCGTCTGGCAGGCTTTCGATGAGCGTGGTCTCGACCTGACCGCCGATGCTTCCACCGACTTGACTAATCATCTGGCGATGGCTCAAGACGACCTGACCTATCGACTGAGCACCAGCGATGATGCCATTGTGGCCAGGACGCGCGGTCTCAAGCAGGCCATCGCTGATTTCCTTGAGAACTATACGCAAGGCATTGCGCCTGTTCTCAATGTCGGCGCCAATGCGACCCCCGAATACTTCAGCCTTTCAGGACAGCGTCTGCCGAATCCTCAGCGAGGCATTGTCATCGTCCGTCAAGGCTCAAAGACGAGAAAAATCATGATTAAGTAGCCGAATATTTTGTGGTTTCGGCAAAATTGTATACTTTTGCAACCGAAAAAGAAACATAATATATATAATAATGTATAGAACAAAGACATGTGGTGAGCTTCGGCTCACGGATGCCGGTCAGGAAGTGAAGCTGGCCGGATGGGTACAGCGTACGCGTAAAATGGGCGGTATGACCTTTGCCGACCTGCGTGATCGTTATGGTTTGACGCAACTGGTGTTCAACGAGGCCGTGGATGCCGAACTCTGTGAACGTGCCAACAAGTTGGGACGCGAGTATTGCATTCAGGTTGTCGGTGTGGTCAGCGAGCGCGAGTCGAAGAATCCTAAAATGCCGACCGGCGACATCGAGATTCTCGTCCGTGAACTTAATGTGCTGAGCGAGAGTCAGACACCGCCGTTCACCATCGAGGACAACACCGACGGCGGCGACGACATTCGCATGAAGTATCGCTATCTGGATCTCCGTCGTGCTGCGGTTCGCAAGAATCTTGAGCTGCGCCATCGCATGACCATCCTGATTCGCAACTTCCTCGATTTCAAGAATTTCATCGAGGTGGAGACCCCGATTCTGATCGGTTCAACGCCAGAGGGCGCACGCGACTTCGTAGTACCTTCACGCATGAATCCTGGTCAGTTCTATGCTTTGCCTCAGTCGCCGCAGACACTGAAGCAGTTGCTGATGGTGTCTGGCTTCGACCGCTACTTCCAGATTGCCAAGTGCTTCCGTGATGAGGACCTGCGTGCCGACCGTCAGCCAGAGTTTACCCAGATCGACTGCGAGATGTCGTTTGTCGAGCAGGAGGATGTGCTCGAGGTCTTTGAAGGCCTTGCCCGTCATCTTTTCAAAGAGGTGCGTGGCATTGAACTGCCCCCCCTGCAGCGCATGACGTGGCACGAGGCTATGCGTCGTTTCGGTTCTGACAAGCCCGACCTCCGCTTCGGCATGGAGTTCGTCGAGCTGATGGACGTGCTGAAAGGCACCGGTTCGTTCCCCGTGTTCAATGAAGCTGAGTACATTGGCGGTATCTGTGTGCCTGGTTGTGCCAACTATACCCGCAAGCAACTCGACCAGCTGACCGACTTTGTGAAGCGTCCGCAGGTAGGTGCCAAGGGTCTTGTCTACGTGAAGTTTAACGAGGACGGCACTGTGAAGTCGTCAGTCGATAAGTTCTATGAGCCTGAGGTGTGGCAGCAGCTGAAGGAGAAGATGGGCGCCAACGATGGCGACCTCGTGCTTATCCTCAGTGGCGACAATGCCAACAAGACACGCGTTCAGCTCTGCACTCTGCGTCTTGAGATGGGCGATCGTCTCGGCCTCCGTGATAAGGACACGTTTGTCTGTCTTTGGATTGTTGACTTCCCACTCTTTGAGTGGAGCGATGAGGAGCAGCGCCTGATGGCCACCCACCATCCGTTCACAATGCCTAACCCCAATGACATCCCCTTGCTTGACACTGCTCCGGAGAAGGTGCGGGCCGTGGCTTACGACTTCGTCTGCAACGGCGTTGAGCTGGGCGGCGGTTCACTGCGTATTCACGATGGCAAGCTGCAGGAGAAGATGTTCCAGATTCTGGGCTTCACGCCCGAGCGGGCTATGGCTCAGTTTGGCTTCCTCATCAATGCATTCAAGTATGGAGCACCGCCTCATGCAGGTCTTGCCTTCGGTCTAGACCGCTTCGTCAGCATCATGGCCGGCCTCGATTCCATCCGCGACTGCATAGCCTTCCCGAAGAACAATTCTGGGCGCGACGTGATGCTTGATGCTCCTGGTGAGCTTGATCCCAAACAGCTGGAGGAATTGCAACTGAAGATTGATTTGCGTCAAGAATAGTAGCTTTTCCGGTAAAAAAACCTTGAAATCAACCACTTATATGGAGAAAAAGTGCTACTTTTGCTGCCGGATTGATACAAACCACTTTAAAATGTGTTTTAATTTATAAGTATTATGGCAGAAAAGAAAGCAACAACGAAGAAGGCTGCAGAGGCTAAGGCTCCCGTAGCAAAGAAAGAGACAACGGCCAAGAAGACCGCAACCGTGAAGGTTGCTAAGGCCACAGTAGCCATCAATGCAGAGAACATTGGTTTCAAGGCAGGAGATGTGTATCAGGCTCTGGCAGCAGCTGAGAAGGCTCTCAATGTGAAGGAGATCGCCAAGGCTGCAAACATTTCGGAAGAAGAGACTCTTCTGGGTCTTGGCTGGCTCTTCAAGGAGGGCAAGCTGGTTAGCACTGACGACAACAAGGTTGTGCTGGCATAAGTGACAGCCCAATCTTACCTATAACTTTTACCGATAACCGTTTGCTGGCGTCAGCTCGACGTAAGTGAACGGTTATTGGTTATTGTCTAACGTTTATTGTTTAACGTTTATTGTTAACGGTGTACGAACAACAGATATTGAAGGTCCTTTCAGATGTAGGTGAGCGTGGCATCAGTGTTGGCGTGTTGGCAAAGCATGTCTACAACATGAATGTATCTCTCTTTACGACGCTTGACCTGCAGGATGTAAAACTTCAGGTTCAGCAATATCTGTTGCGTAACTCCAGGTCGCCGCAGTCGCTCATCGAGAATACAGGCAAGCGTGGCTACTACCGCTTGAACACGAGCAATTCGCCTGACGCAAGACAACTCATGTTGGACTTCCGTGAAGCAGAAAGCCCTGAGCCGGAACCTCCGGCAGCGACATCTGTAGACCTGTCTCTTAATTTATTTGACGATTGAGAGAAATAAATTAGGGAAAATTCCGTTATAATCGTATATATGTACAAGGACTTATTATTATATTTACGATTATGGCAACAAAATACTTACTTGGTTTCGATGTGGGCAGTTCTTCTGTCAAGGCATCTTTGGTAAATGCCGATAGTGGCAAATGTGAGGCTTCTGCTTTCTTTCCTGAGAAGGAAGCTCCTATCATGGCAGTCAAGACAGGGTGGGCCGAACAGGATCCTGATTCATGGTGGCAGTATGCCAAGCTCTCATTAGCCAAGATTATGGCAGCGACGGGAGCAAAGGCTGACGAGATTGCGGCTATTGGCATTTCATATCAGATGCATGGCCTCGTCTGTGTCGACAATGACTTGCAGGTGTTGCGGCCGTCTATCATCTGGTGTGACTCCCGCGCCGTACCTTATGGGGAACGGGCTTTCCGCGATCTGGGCAGCGGGCAGTGCCTCTCTCATCTGCTTAACTCGCCAGGCAACTTCACCGCAGCGAAATTGGCATGGGTGAAGGAAAACGAACCCGAACTTTTCGATAAGATATATAAGGTGATGCTCCCTGGTGACTATCTGGCCTTGCGTCTTTCTGGCACAGCCAACACGACAGTCAGTGGATTGTCGGAAGGCATGTTCTGGGATTTCAAGGAGAACAGTGTTGCCAAGTTCCTGCTCGACTATTATGGCATCCCCCAGTCGATGATTGCCGACATCGTCCCGACATTTGGTCAGCAGAGTGCCCTCTCCGTGGCAGCAGCTCAGGAACTCGGCCTCAAGGCAGGCACTCCCATCACGTATCGTGGCGGCGACCAGCCCAACAATGCCTTGTCGCTCAACGTGCTGAATCCGGGAGAGATAGCAGCCACAGCCGGCACCAGCGGTGTCGTTTATGGCGTGCTGGGCGAAGTGAACTACGATTCCCAATCTCGTGTTAACACCTTTGCGCATGTCAACCATTCGGCTGAGCAGACCCGTCTGGGCGTCCTTCTCTGCATCAACGGGACAGGTATTCTCAATGCTTGGACTCATCGTAACATCACGCCGGACATCGGCTATGCAGAAATGAATGATCTGGCCGCACAGGCTCCCATCGGCAGCGACGGTGTCTGCATCATCCCCTTTGGCAATGGTGCTGAGCGTGTGCTCGAGAACCGTGAGGTGGGGTGCTCCATTCGCGGACTCAACTTCAACAAACATTCGCAGGCACATCTGGTTCGAGCTGCTCAGGAGGGTATCGTCTTCTCCTTCTGCTACGGCATGGAAATCATGAGACAGATGGGCATGGACATCCGTATGATTCATGCCGGACGGGCCAATATGTTCCTGTCGCCCCTGTTCCGAGATACACTTGCAGGCGTCAGCGGAGCCACCATCGAACTCTACGATACTGACGGCAGTGTGGGGGCCGCCAAAGGCGCAGGCATTGGAGCCGGCATCTACAAGGATAACAACGAGGCCTTCGCAACCCTGGAGAAACTGCAGGTCATCGAACCCGATGAGCGTCATCGGGACGAATATCGCACTGCCTATGAGGCTTGGAAGGTGCAATTATCTTCACTTTTAGGGTAAATGTTACAAAATCACTACCTTTTTGCAACAAATGGAAACGCCCGATTGAAGAAAATGTTGTATCTTTGCAGCTAACTATTGGTACGCAGGTGTCTCACCTGCGGCCGAATCGCGGGTGAGACACCCGCGTACCAATGCGAACCAGTGAAATAACTTTAGTTATATAGTTACTATGTTTGCAAAGGCTAGCGCCGACCGAGTGCAGT
>FLNY01002480.1_pt1 | contig 14250 bp, 6 predicted proteins | sample 1140381 | NCBI WGS metagenome assembly FLNY01 (sample SAMEA3878172, study PRJEB12797) | bioreactor metagenome | biome: Moose rumen | place: Sweden | collected 2011-10
TTAGCCCACACTGCCTTCCAGGGAGACTTGCAGCAGCTTTTGGGCTTCTACGGCAAATTCCATGGGGAGGCGGCTCAGGACCTCCCGCGCATAGCCGTTCACGATGAGCCCCACGGCCTCTTCCGGATCCAGTCCCCGCTGGTTGCAGTAAAAGAGCTGGTCTTCGGAGATTTTGGAGGTGGTGGCCTCGTGCTCCACCGTGGCCGACGGATTCTGCGAACGGATTACCGGGAAGGTATGGGCCCCGCAGCGGGAGCCGATCAGGAGGCTGTCGCACTGGGAGAAGTTCCGGGCCCCCACGGCGCCCCGTCCCATCCGCACCAGGCCGCGGTAGCTGTTCTGGCTCACGCCGGCCGATATGCCCTTCGAAACAATGCGGCTCTTGGTGCCCCGGCCCAGATGCACCATCTTGGTGCCCGTATCGGCCTGCTGGTGGTTGTTGGTGACGGCCACGGAGTAGAACTCGGAGGAGGAAAAATCCCCTTTCAGGATGGTGGAAGGGTACTTCCAGGTGATGGCGCTGCCCGTTTCCACCTGTGTCCAGGAAAGGTGGCTGCCGCTGCCCTTGCAGATGCCTCGCTTCGTGACCAAGTTCAGGATGCCCCCCTTGCCGTCGGCGTCGCCGGGGTACCAGTTCTGCACGGTGGAGTATTTGACGTCGGCATCCTTTTCCACTATAATCTCCACCACGGCGGCGTGCAGCTGCTGCTCGTCCCGCATGGGGGCGGTGCAGCCCTCCATATAGCTCACGTAGGAACCCTCGTCGGCCACAATGAGCGTGCGCTCGAACTGGCCGGTGCCGCGGGCGTTGATGCGGAAATAGCTGGAAAGTTCCATGGGGCAGCGCACCCCCTTGGGGATGTAGCAGAAGGATCCGTCGGAGAAAACGGCCGAATTGAGCGCGGCAAAATAGTTGTCGCTGGCAGGCACCACCGTGGCCAGGTACTTGCGCACCAGGTCCGGATGCTCCTTCACCGCCTCCGAGAAGGAGCAGAAGATGATGCCTTTTTCGGCCAGGGTTTTTCGGAAGGTGGTGGTAACTGATACAGAGTCGAATACGGCATCTACCGCCACCACCCCGGCCAGCACCTCCCGCTCCTGCAGGGGAATGCCCAGCTTGTCGAACGTCTGGGCCAGGGCGGGATCTATTTCCTTGGGCCGATCCTTGTCCTTCTTGGGCGCCGCAAAGTAGATAATGTCCTGGAAATCGATTTCCGGCATATCCAGGTGCGCCCAGTGGGGCTGCGGCATGGCCTGCCACTTGCGCAGGGCGTCCAGGCGGAACGCCAGCAGCCAGTCCGGCTCCTCTTTCCGGGCCGATATCATGCGCACGATGTCCTCGTTCAGCCCTTTGGGGATGAACTCCTGCTCCACGTCCGTCACAAACCCCTCCTTGTACTCGGCCGAGGTGAATTCCCGTATGATTTTGTTGCTGTCCTGCATCCTAGTCTTGGTTGTCGTATGGCCAGTAGGGGCCGTAATCCACTTCATAAAACACCGGCGGGAGTTCCATAGGGGCTCCCTCGGCGCGGTTTCGCACCGTAAACAGGCCCATACCGCCGTTCACGTTGGTGGGAAGGGTGGTGGGCTCCACTATCACCTGTGCCGTATAGCCGAAGTTCTCCAGGTTGTTCAGCGCGTTCAGGTAGTCGAACTCCTCCCGGGAAATGGACTCCAGCCAGGGAACCAGCGTTACAGTATAGTAAATATAGACCGGGACGAATTCCTGGTCCAAGGGAAAATAATAGTAAGACAACCAGCTTGCCGGCATGGACAGCCGGAGCGTATATTCCTGGTCCCGGAACAGGTCGTCGCTGAAAGCCAGGTAGGTCTTGTCCAGGTCGAAGAAAGACATCCCCGCGGCGGTGCCGCCCAGCACCGGGTCCTTGCTGCCGCTCATGGGAAGGGCCTGGTAGTCAACAGGGAGTTCCCGGGTTTCCCCCTGGGCGTCAATTTGCGTAGTCCGGTATTCGGCGCGTACGCCCACCCGGTAATAGCTGCTGCCCGGAAGGTCCTTGAAGGTAATTCTTACCTGGAACACCTCGTAAGATTCATCCAGGTCCTGCTCCAGGGTACGGAGCGTGTCCACGGCCGATATGACCGGCGCCGGGGGCACATCGGCCTGTGCCCAGGCATCCCAGGCGTCCTTGCGGGCCGTCACCTTCACCTGGCTGCCGGCGGGGAAACCGCCCTGGAAGCGGTAGGCCGTCCCCACCCGGAACGCATCCGTCTCGTCGGAGGGCTCTTCCACGGCCGTGGCAAAAGGCTTTCCGTCCACCAGCACGGCCACCTGGGCCCCCTGCAGGGGCTTGAGCGTAGCCTGGTTGCTCTGGCTAAGGTAAACCACCTGGCCGCCCTCCTGCGCATCCAGCTGCGCATTCAGCACCAGCTGAGGCGTCACTTCGCCGAAATCGATGGGCACCTTGTTGATACAGGATGCCGCCGCAAGCGAAAAAACCGCAATGGATAGGATTCTTTTCATGGCGCTTCAGAATTTATAGGTGATGCTTGTAGAGGGCATGAGGGGCAGGATGGTCACCTTCTGCATCACCGGCTGCGTGTAATAGCTGCCGTCGGCCGCCCTGGCCGACTCGTAATCTACATAGACCAGGTTGGGATTCATGTTGTTGTACAGGTTGTACACGCTCAGGTTGAACACCCAGTGGGTACCCGCCAGGAAGTTCACGCCCACGTTGAGCCGGTGGCTGGGCGGGAGGCGGTAATTGTTCCGTTCCTCTACAAAATCGGCCGCCCTGAGCGGAATCTGGCTGTAGGGGACATCCGGGGACAGCACCACGGTGCGGCGGAGCGGGATGGTGGTGGTGCCGCCGCTGGCAAAGATCCAGGCCGCGTTCAGCTCTATGTGCCTGGTCCACTTGTAGCTGAGGTTGATGTTGAAGTTGTGCCGGCGGTCGTACTTGTAAGGGAAACGCCTTCCCAGGTTGATGGACCCGTCGGGGAAGATGCGGTCGCTCTTGGCCAGCGTATAGGCCAGCCAGCCGGTGAGCTTGCCGGCGGTCTTCTGCGCCAGCACCTCCAGGCCGAAGGCCCGTCCCTGGCCCATCTCCACTTTGTTTTCCCAGCCCATGCTGTTTCCCAGGACCAGGGTTCCGTCCTTGTACTCCAACAGGTTGTCTATGTTCTTCCAGTACCCCTCCAGGGAAAATTCCCAGCCGGGAAGGCCGTCGAAATAGACCCCGGCCGACAGCTGGTCCGACGTCACCGGCTTGATGTCCTTGGTGATGGGCACCCACAGGTCCAGCGGCAGGGAAACGGAGAAGGAGCTTAGCAGGTGGACGTACTGCGCCATCCGGGCATAACCGGCCTTGAAGGAGAGCCCGTTGTCCAGCGAATATTTGGCCGACAGGCGGGGCTGCAGGTTGAAATACGGCTTTCCGTCGGTAAAGAAAAGCGAAGCGTACAGGCCCGGATTCACCGTAAAGTGGCGGCCGACGGAAAAGTCGTCCTCGGCATACAGGGCTACATCGTGCCCCACATAGGACTCGTAGGGGCTGTGGTAGTTCAGGCCCTCTCCGTCGGTGCTTTCGCCGATGCTTTCGCTCATGATGGCCGTGAGGGTTTCCGGCACAAAGGTGTGGTAGGTATATTCCGCACCGAACTTCACCAGGTGGGCGGGCGTGGGGACATAGTCGAAGTCCAGCTTCCCGCTCCAGTCCCGAATGCCGGACTTGTAGTTCACGTCGAACTGCATCCATTCCTGGTTCTCCTCTGTGCGAAGGCCCATGTGCATGAGCATGTTGTACTGGTTGTAGGCCACCGTGGTGTTGGAGAACAGCCGGCTGGAGAAAATGTGGTTCCAGCGCAGCGAAGCCACGTTGTTGCCCCAGCCGATACCCGTGTCCGTGCGGAAGAAGTAGTTGGTAGGCGCCCCATCCACGTCTTCGTACACCAGGGAAGAGGTTTCGTCTTCCTGGAAGCGGAGGCTCATGTTGTCCTTTCCGCTGTAGGCGCCCAGGAAAAAGCGGTCTTTGTCTGACAGGCGCCAGGTAAGCTTGCCGGACAGGTCGTAGAAGTAGTAGTTTCCGTACCGGCCCTCGCCCAGGGCCAGGCGGATGAGCGGGTCGTACAGGAGGGTGTGCAGGCCGCGGGCGCTGAGCGAATAGCTTAGCCGGTCCTTCAGGATGGGGCCCTCCAGGTGCAGCTTGTCCGTGAGGACGCCCACGCCCACGCTGCCGTGGGTTTCCTTCATGTTGCCGTCGTTGGTGCGGATGTCCACGATGGACGACACCCGCCCGCCGTACCGCGCCGGGAAGGAGCCCTTGTACAGGGTGACTTTCTTCACCGCCTCCGTCTGGAAGACGGACAGGATGCCCAGCATGTGGTCCACGTTGTAGATGGGGACGCCGTCCAGCAGGATAAGATTTTCGTCGGCCCCGCCGCCACGGACGTAAAGCCCTGTGAATCCTTCGTTTCCTCCTTGCACGCCCGGCATCAGCTGGATGGCCTTCAGGACATCGGCCTCGCCGAAGAGCACCGGCGTGTTCTTAATTTGGTTCAGGGGAATGTCTATGGCGCCCAGGTAGGTGGACTGGATGCCGGCGTCCTTCTGCGCCACCACCACCGCCTCTTCCAGGGAGGCCGACGGGGTAAGGACCACGTTGATGCTGGTGTCCCGCTGCAGGTTCAGCTGCAGCGTCTGGCTGGAATACCCCACATAGCTGTACTGCAGGCTTGTGGCGCCCTTGGGAAGGGTGAGGGTATAGTAGCCATAGACGTTGGTGACGGCGCCGGTGGGGGTTTTGGCCCCATCGGCCACCAGCACGCCGGCGCCCAGCAGGGTTTCCCCGCTGGCTGCATCCGTGATGTAGCCGCTCACCGTGGCGGTGCTGCGCTGGGCCAGGACCGGCCCCGCGGTAAAGAAAAGAAGAGCCAGTATAAGAGGTAATTTCTTCACTGCCAAAAAATTAAGCATTTAGTGACAAGTCGGCCAGGACGATGGCGGCCATGGCCTCTACAATGACGGGTGTTCGCAGGGCGAAGCACACGTCGTGCCGGCCGGGAATACCCGCCTTGGCAATGCTGGAAGTGGGCTTGAAGGCCACCCGGAACACCAGCGGGTTGCCGTTGGAGATGCCGCCGTTCACCCCGCCCGCGTGGTTGGTGAGGGGAATGCCGTCCGGGCCGAAGGGGTCGTTGTGCTCCGAACCCTTCTTCCGGGAGGCGGCGAAACCGTCGCCGAATTCGATGCCCCGTACGCCCGGAATGGCAAAGACGGCATGGGCCACCCGGGATTCTACGCTGTCCCAGAAGGGACTGCCCAGCCCAATAGGGATGCCGGTAACCCGGCATTCCACCACGGCGCCCAGGGAATCCCCCTGGGAACGGGCCTCTTCTATCAGTTGGGGCCATTCCGCTTCCCGGATTTTCCCGCCGATTTCCAAAATCTCGCTCTCATAGCTGTAGGGGGCCATTTTCTTGGCCACCACGCCGGCAGCCACGATGCCCAGGGTGAGGCGGCCGGAGAAGTGTCCGCCGCCCCGCGGGTCGTTGAACCCCCGGAACTTGACGGCGGCCGTATGGTCGGCATGGCCGGGACGCGGTTGCTCCAGGAAGGCGGCATAGTCCTGGCTGCGGGTATTCTGGTTGCGGAACAGGATGGTGAGCGGCGCCCCGGTGGTGTGGCCCTCATACACGCCGGAGATGATTTCCGGCTGGTCGGCCTCTATGCGGGGGGTGGTGCCGGGCGCACCGGCCTTGCGGCGGGCCAGGTCCGGGAGAAAATCGGCCGCATCCAGCAACAGCCCGGGCGCAACGCCGTCCAGGGTGACGCCGATGCACGCTCCGTGGGACTCTCCGAATATACTTACGCTGAACTTACTGCCAAATGTATTCATGGTTCTTGAGTCAATAATAAGAATACAAAGATAGCAGTTTTTTTGTAAGTGACCTTTAAAAGCCGCACACTTGGGCAAAGACGTCGGCGGCGGTCTCAACCGGGTCGGACAGGGGGGCCGAGGGGTAGGTGCCGGTGCCGAGCGTCCAGGGTTCCTCCAGGGCATACCAGTCGATGGCAGCGCCGGAACCGGGCTCTTTGGCCTCGGCCGCGAAGAAGGCCTGCCAGCGGGGCAGGTAGAAATCCCGCAGGAGCCCGTTCCACTCTTTGTAGGCGTAGTCGTGCAGCTTGCCGCCGTCGGCACAGGCGCGGTCGCCCCAGGTGGTTATCTGGAGCCGGGCGTTCCGTTCGAAGAGGGCCCGGGCCGACGCGTCTCCGGGGGCCACGGTCCCGGCCAGAGAAAGCGCCTGGCCAATCCAGGGGCCCAGCATCCATTCCCGGTGGCTTCCCAGCAGGCGGTCCTGCGCCAGCAGCGCCTGCAGAAACGCCTCACTGTCATGGGCATACAGCAGCTCCCGGGCCCGGTCGGCCACGGCCTGCCGCACCACGTCCACCAGGTCGTATTCAAAGTTGCCGTTGCCGCGGTAAACTTCGGCCACGGAAAGCATGAGGGCGGCCGCGCGGCGCACATCCCCAGTGTTGTAGTAGGGTTCGGTCCGGGAACGGGCATACACCTGGAAGGCCGTCCAGGAAGGCCGGGCGCAGAAGACCGACTCTACGGGCCCCTGCTGGTTGTTGGGGCGGCGGGCATCGTACACGGAGGCGGAGAGCAGCTGCCAGGCCTCCTCCAGCACGGCATCCCGCTTTCCGTAGCGGGCGAAGACATAGTCCCGCACCCACTCCTCCACGCAAACCGCCGGGCGCCAGGGCAGCTCCGAGGCCAGCTCGTACATGACCGGATTCCCCTCCAGCGACTCCATGGTGAAACCGAAGCCCCTGAGTCCGGCGCCTTCCCGGCGGGCCCGGGCGTAATTGTCCGTGAGTTCCCCCATCCTGCCGTGCAGGCCCACCCGGCCGCCGAAGGCCTCCAGCAGGCAAAACAGCCAGTCGTGGCCCTGGAAGCCCTTTTCGTTGTACCAAACCGACTCTTCCTGCCCCCATTTGGGCCGACATTCAGAGAAAAGGTCCAGCACCAGCACCTCTCCCTTGGGAAGGGCGGCGAGCATCTGGTCCCGGGGGTTGTCGCTCCAGGCCTGGATAACCCAGGTAGCCCCGGGGGAAGCCTCCTTCATGGCCTGCAGGACCGCCTGCCCGGCAGCGGCAAAGTCTACCCCGCCGGTATTTCCGCTCTCGTGGAAAGGGTCCATGGAGTAGAAGGCCGCCCGGCCGAACAGGCGCGCCTGCTCCTCGTAATAAAGGGCGGCAATCTGGGCGAAACGCCCGTCGGTGGGGTTCAGGATGGCCGGGCACTGGATTTGGTTCCAAGTCCCCTGGTCCGGAGCGTCCAGCCCCAGCCGTTCGGCCGCGTCGTGCGGCACCATCCCGGAATAGCCGGGCAGCACCGGCTGCATGCCCCAGTCGGCCATGCGGGAGAGAATCTGCTTTTGGAGGGCCTCCTGATGAGGGAACCACCCTTCCGGGAGCGGTCCGCCCCAGCCCTCGATGTTGTTCATCTCGAACCAGGCCAGGTAGGCCGGCCCGGCGATTATGGAAACCGCCTCTTCCGGGGTATAGCCAAGCCGTATGAGGAAGTTGCGCCACACGCACTCGTCCCCCACGGCCGCCAGGGGCAGGTTCACCCCGTGCAGGGCCATCCAGTCCAGTTCCCTCTCCCACTGCGGCCAGTCCCAGAAGGCCATGGAATAGGAGAAGGTGCAGTAGTTGAAATCGTACACATACTCTGCAACCGAAGTGTGGCGTTCCGGACGGGCCGGCAGCGGAAGGCTTTCCGGCAGCCGGGCCTGCATGGCTTCCCGCGTGAGGTGAATGCCGCAGTAATACTTGAGGTACCAGTTAAGGCCCACGGCCACGCTCACGGGGCTGTTTCCGCGCACAAGGGGTTTGCCCTGGCCGGCCGAAATCTCAAAAAACGGTGTGCGGCTTTCGCAGACTTCGGTTTGGATGCGCCGGGAAGCTCCGGGGGAAATGCGCTCCAGCAGGGCCGTCACCGGACCCAGGAGCCGCTCCAGATACGCCCTGCAGGCACTCCACTCATAGTAGGGGCCGGGGCCGAGGGCCGGAACGGATACTTCATTCTCGTTCAGGAGGAACTTCACCAGGGTGGCGCCCCGGCGGTTCCGGTAGAACACCATCTGGAGGTTGGCCGCCATGGGGGAGACCCGCCAGTCCTGCCAGGCCTTCCAATAATTCTCCAGACAAGCCTCTTCAGCGTCCGAGCCCTCCACGCCCAGGAGCGAAAGCAGGCGGATGAGCACGCTGTCGTGGCCGAAGCGGAGCGTAGCCACGTCGCTGCAGGCCCCGGAAAGGGCCGCATCGGCCTTGTCCAGGATATCCTGAAGCAGCGGACGGACACTCGCCGGGCCAATCCCGCTGCCCTCCGGACAGCGCGTATTCACGTAGTACATGCGCGTTGCCACGCACTGCCAGGCGCCGAAGCGTTCCTCCCCGGTAAGGATGTCGGAAAAGTCCAGCCCGGAAGGAATGTCCTGCATGCCCTCCACTATGTAGTAAAGGTCGGACCACGCCGACAGCGGGTCTGCTGCCCGCGACGGATCCTTCAGCAACGCCCCCAACGCCCGGGCCGGGTGCACGTTCCTTTCCTTCACGCCCTTATATACGGAGCGCCGCCAGGGGGAATTTTCGCTGTCCAGGGAGTCTATGGCAGGGTTCTTGGGCACCAGGAGGGCCAGGGTGGCGGAGTCGCAGCGCCGATCTACCCGCAGGGAAGGTCCGGCCGACTCCAGCGCGTCGCAGAAGGCGTCCATGCTGGCGCGGCAGCGGCCCACCAGGCTGGACGAAGCATCTATCCGGGCCCCTTCAGTGAACAGCGAGGGACAGCGCCGGTACAGACGTCCGGCAATCTCCCGGTGCTGCCTTTCCCCAAGTTCCGAAAGCGCTCCGCCCCGGCCCTCCACCTGGGCCCAAAGCTGCTGCAGGCGCTGCAGGAAATCTTCTCCCAGGGGCGTCAGATTGCCTTTCCGGCCCTCCGCTTCATAGAAATCCAACACCCGCTTGTAGCGCGTGTCGCTGGTGAGATAGCGCGAGCCGTGCCGGCCGTAATGGCTCACATAAACGGGCTGGAAACCCTTGGGAACAGGCGTTTCCGCGGCTTCCGGCTCCGGATAGGCGAAGTAGCCTCCGCCGGTGCGGCCGGGCACGGAGCAGGTTTCCAGATAGACCGGATCCAGCGGGGAGAATTCCCAGTCCACCTCGGCCGGGTTGCCGCGCATCCGCCACACAAGGGGCAGGCCCGGGTTGTTCCAAACCCAAATTTCCGCACCCTCATACACATCCTGCGCATGCAGCAGCGTCCGGGAAAAAGCCGTCTCCAGGCTGTCCAGGAGCTGGTATTCGGTGTGGTTGAAACGCACGCGGCCCCGCTCCCGGAGCTCCCGGAAGCGCTCCCGCGGCATCAGGGCGAAGGTTTCGTCCGGCCCCAGCACCACCTGCAGCCCGTCCTCCGGCATCCGGAGGCTTAGGACATGCCCGCCCGCAAGAGCCTCCGGAGTCATGGTGTAACTGCCCCGCCAGCCGCGCATGTTCCGTTCGATGCCCCATTCCAGTTGCAGGGAATCGCCCCGGGGATGCAACGCCACGTCGAAGCGCCGCGTCTGTCCGTGCAGGCGGCAGGTCATGCGGAAGGAAGGGTTCTCCACAAAAGATCCCCGGGGGTCTCCGGAAGGCCGAAGGCCGCCCACAGGATCTTCCTGCAGCTGCAGGACAAGGGTGCCGCCCTGCATCAGGCGGGCATGGGAGAGGAACAGCGAATCCAGCCGAATACCGTCCAGCCGGGCTTCCCGGATGGCGCCGCCGGACGGCCCTTTTGCTTTAATAATCAAGCGTTTCCCGTTAGAGAGCCGCAGCTCGCTCCGGCGGAAAACGGGCGTATGCACCACATAGCTGTCTGTCCCGGCCACGGGATACAGGCCCAGTTGGTGGAAGGCCAGCCAGGAAGACATGGCCCCGGAGTCGTCGTTGCCGGGAAGGCCGCCGGGGGTGTCGTCAAAATGGTCGGCCAGAATCTGCAGCACCTGCCGGGAGGTCTTTTCCGGCTTCCCAATCCAATGGTACAGGCAGGGCGTAAGGAAGGACGGCTCGTTGGCAACATTGTAGTGGCCGCCCGCAAAAAAGCGGTCCAGGCGCGCCTCGAAGGCCTCCGGCCCCCCGCACTGATCTACCAGGCCGGGTACGTCGAAGGGAACGCTCAGGGAATACTCCCAGCTGGAACCCTCGTAGAAGAATGCGCTCCACCACGGGGTGTACCAGGGGCCTTCGGCCGTTGTGGGCGTATAGGTGTAAGTGGGCGTGAAGCGGGCCGAATGGCCGAAGGGAAGGCTGTCCAGCCAGTTCCCCTCGGCATCCCGGGGCATGATGAAACCACCGACGCCCTCGTCCATGACGGAGTCCCGCCACAGCTTGCGCCAGCCTTTGCTGCGGGCCGTATAGTCCGCCGCCAGCGAATCCCGTCCCAAGGCGGCGGCCACCGTGGCGATGGCGGCGTCGCAGGCGGCATATTCCACCGTCCGGTTCCCGGCCCGGGGAATGCCCCAGGGGATGTAGCCCAGGCGGCGGTACTCCTCCACTCCGCCCCGGCCCTCGGCCTCGTCGTCCTCGGGCGGGACTTCGGCATCCTTCAGCATGGCCTCCAGCGCCTCTTCATAGTCTATCCCATCTACCCCCTTCACCAGGGCGTCGGCCAAGACAATTTCGGCATTGGAACCGCCCTGGGTGCGCCCGTTGGCGTTGCCGCTGCGGGCGTCCGGCATGTAGCCGTCGTGCCGGTAAATGGTAAGGAGGGCGTTCGCTATATCCCGCGTCCGCTCCGGATCCAGCAGCGTAATCAGGGGCAGGGACGTGCGGTAAGTGTCCCAGAGGGCGTAAAAATCGTCGTAATAGGGTTCCTCCCCCGCGGGCGCCCATTCGCCGCTGCGGTCCGACGGCATGAGCAGCGTGTGGTACAGGGCCGTGTAGAACATCCGCTTCTCCTTTTTGGAACCGCGCACCTTCACCCTTGAGAGGAGGTCTTCCCAGCGCTGCACACAGCTTTTTTGAACCGCATCAAAGTCTTGGTCCTCAAGCGCTTCCAGATTTTCCAGCGCCCGTTTTCCGTTCAGGAAAGACAGGCCGATGCGCACCTCCACGGCCGCATCGGCAAAACGGACCAGCGAACGGTGTCCGGCCGTCTCCTCCACCGTGAACGGCGAAGAGGTCCTGAGGTGGAAATACACCGTATAGGGCCCCCCGTTGTTCCAGCCGCCCCGGATGGTCTGGTAGCCGGAAAGGTTCCGGCCGTCCAGCACTTCCAGGCCGGCATCTACAAATTCCTGGGCCTCCCGGGCACCGGGCGTCGGGCTCTTTCCCAGGAAAAAGTCCAGGTCCGTGAGCAGGTAGCCCCCTTCCCCCGGATAGCGGATGCGGTACAGCGACACCCGGTCCCCCGCCGTCACCTCCACCCCCACGCCGCTGTTCCCGAAATGCGTGGCATAGTAGCCCAAGGCCATTTCTTCCCGGTCGCGGTACCCATAACGCTCGGCCGTATCGGCCAGGGGCATGATGAGCACGTTCCCGTACTTGGGGCCGCCGCCGGTTCCGCTCACATGTGTCTGGGCAAAGCCGTCCACCCGTTCCGGCAGGGGCAGCCAGCCGCTGTTGGGCGCGGTGGTGCAGTCCGGGCCAGGCCGGGCCAGGCCGAAGGGAACCGCCGGTCCCACGAATACGCGCCCCAGGCCCTCGGAGCCGATGCGCGGGTCTACAAAGTCTGTAACGGGCGCGGTGCAGGAGGCCAGCAGCAGCAGGGGCAGCAGGAAGCGGAAACGCATGGTTTACTGGAGGTTTTGGACGGTGACTTCCTGGGTGCGCAACTGCTTGATGGCCCCGCCGTAATGGAGGATGGCGGGCTGACGGGACTCTACGCGGCAGTCGATGATGCGGATCCGGGACGCCTGGTCCAGGTAGAAGCCGTAGGTGTCGTCATAGACGAACTCGTCCACATTGCAGGGACGCCGGTCGTAGAGGCCCCCCTCGTATTCACTCTGGCGCCGGAAACACACGTCCACCGCCTGGAAAGTAATGTCGTGCACCTTGCCGGGAACGTCGCCGCTCACAAAGATGCCGTTCTCCCCTTCGCAGCGGATGTTCCGGAACACAATGTCCGACACCTCCCCGCAGCTGCCCTGGGTGGCACCCGGAGGGAAACGCCAGTTGCCGTCCTTGTTCTTGGCGTCCTTGCGCGGGAAGGCGGTCACGTAAATGGGTTCGGCCTTGCCCCACCAGGTGTCCGAGTAAAAGCGGGTGGCCAGGGTGATGTTGCTGAACACCACGTGGGAAATGGTTCCCTCGTCGCGGTTCTGGATGCCCAGGGCCCGGTTTCCGCCCTTGATGATGCAGTTGTCTATGAGCACATGGGCAATACTGTCTACATTCTCCGATCCGAATTTCACGGCGCAGGAGCGCGATTCCATGATGCAGTTCTGCACCACAATGTCTTCGCAGGGACCGTAGGCCGACAGCTCCCGGCGGTTCTTGAGGCAGATGCTGTCGTCACCCGACTCAATGAAGCAGTTGGAGATGCGCACCTTCCGGGAATGGTCGATGTCGATGCCGTCGCCGTTGCGGATTTTGAGCTTGTTGGCGATGGTGACCCCGTCGATGACCACGTCGTAGCAGCCGCCCAGATGCACCGTCCAATAGGCGCTGTTTGCCAGCGTAACGTCCCGGATGCGCAGCCCCTGCACCCCGTAAAGCGTCATCAGGTGCGGCCTGGGGTCGAAATTATCTACAAGGGGCTTGAGGTCGTAGCTGTCTTCCAGCTCCTCTCCCATGAAGGCCACGCCGTTGCCGTCTATGCGGCCCGTGCCCGTGATGGAAATGTCCCGGGCGTCCTGGGCCCACAGCCAGCACATGCCCTCCCCGCGGTTGTCCCCGAAGGCGCTGCGCGTGTAAAGGCTCTCGTCGGGGCTGGCCAGCAGGACCGTCCCCGGCTGGAAGCGGTACTCTACCCCGCCTTTGAGCTCCAGGGGCCCCGCCAGGAAGGTTCTCCCGGAGGGGAAGACCACGGTGCCGCCGGTTTCGGCGGCCTTGTCTATGGCTTTCTGGATGGCGGGAGCGTCGTCGGTGACACCGTCACCCCGGGCGCCGAAACGGGTGACATCGTACTCCTGGGCCCGCTGGCCGCAGGAAAGGACCGCCAGGGCGGCAAGCATGCAGATAAGATATTTTTTCATGGTTGTTGGCACATTTCAAATTCAAGGATTCCGCCCTTCCGGAGGGCTTTGTGGGAAAGGAAAGGCCGCCCGCGGCGGGTTTCGGCATCCCAGAGGATCCGGCCGTTCAGGCGCACGGCCCGCACGCGGGTGTTATCGGCCGAAAGGCCCCTGGCCACGATACGGAGGGTTTTTCCGTTTTCCAGCTGCAGGAGCGTTTCCGGGAAGGCCGGCGCGCCCAGGGCGTATTCCCCGCTGCCGGGACACACCGGATAGAAGCCCAGGCAGCCGAAGACGTACCAGGCGCTCATGGCCCCGGCGTCGTCGTTGCCGCTCAGGCCGCCCGGGGTGTTGCGGTATTCGCTGCCGAGGATGCCCCGCACGGCATCGGCCGTCTTTTCCGGACATCCCACATAATTGTACAGCCAGGCCACCTGGTGGCAGGGTTCGTTCCCGTGCCAGTAGCGGCGGCAGGTGAACATGGAGTCCAGCCTTGCCGTGAATTCCTCCCGGCCCACGAAGCCGATGAGCCCGTCCATGTCCTGGGGCACGTACCAGCTGTAGTGGCAGGGCGTCCCTTCGGTAATGAAGGAGGTCTTTTCCAGGTAGTTGTCCTCCTGCAGGAAGCTGCCGTCGGCATGGCGGCCCTGGGGGTAGCGGGTGCGGGGGTCGAAGACGTTCCGCCAGTTTCCGGCGCGGCGCCTGAGGCGCCACCAGTCCCTGAGGTGCCCCCGCCGCAGCGCCACCCGGGACAGGCACCAGTCGTCGTAGGCATACTCCAGCGTCCGGGAAACTTGCTCCCGGGGGTGGTAGGCCTGCGGAACCTCGTCTTCCAACGGCACATAGCCGTATTTGAGGTAGGAAAGCAGGGCCCGGCGGCCGCGGCCGTCGGCATAGTCGGCCGAATCTTCCCCGGGCGAGTCGAAGGCGTTGTGGCGCATGGCCTGCCAGGCCTTCCTGCGGTCGAAGTTGCGGATGCCCTTCAGGTAGGCATCGGCAATCATGGAAATGGCGTGGTCCCCTATCATGGCGCTGGTGTAGCTGCCCCAGCAGGGGAAAATGGGCAGCCAGCCG
>FLNY01002111.1_pt1 | contig 14219 bp, 13 predicted proteins | sample 1140381 | NCBI WGS metagenome assembly FLNY01 (sample SAMEA3878172, study PRJEB12797) | bioreactor metagenome | biome: Moose rumen | place: Sweden | collected 2011-10
ATGTTTTTGCTGTCGCGAAGCGGCTCCCAATAAAAGAAACCGAACGGCATATTCGCTTCTAAAATATCGCCCTCTTTAACATTGTCAAAGAAGTAATCGGGAACGAGGTACGGTCTGTTGCGTCTGATAGTAACCTCAACGTAGCCGTTTTCACCGCGTGCCTCGTACGGAGCGGAGCTGATGGTGTAGGGTCTGGTCAGCAGGCTGTCTCCGATTCTCAGGCGGAAGTTAATGTACTGACCTGCCTGGAACACGGGAATATGACCATCGGTAGACTGCAGTCTGAATAGCTTTGAAGTAGGAGAGGTATCCTTAATAAGAACAACCTTGAATTCCATCTTTGCCGGATGAAGTTTATCTGCAAGCTCGCGGACAAAGTCCTTCGGCTGCGGCACATCGGAGGCATTTTCAATAACCTGATGTCTGAGCGCCGTAATTCTTGAGGCACCGCCGACATCCTTTAAAAAGCCTTTAACTTTAATGCTTTTTCCCATTATTTTTCACCCTCCTTTTTCGCCATATCTTCTAAGATTGCTTTTGCTGCGGCTCTGCCGTTTGTTACAGCCGGTCCCATACCGTTACCGGACATACCCGGTGAACCGTTAAATTCAAGACCTTCAATGAAGTGGTCTTCCTCTTTCATACCAAGACGTGCAACGGCGTGATTATCCATAGAGTGTGTGTAACCGTAAATGCTGCCCTTCCATGCGCCGACATAGTGGGAGATGGTCATAGGCGTAGTGATTTCAATTTCAGTGATATTCGGTCTGAAATCTATGCCGGAAATCTTGATGTATTCCTCCATCATCTCGTTCCCGAGACGCCGCTTAAGGTCGAAGTAATCCTCTTCCTTCAAGCCCTCAAAAGCGGTAACGGGCACCAGTGCAGTGATAGAAACCTGAGTGTAACCCTCGGGTACACAATCGGGGTTTGCATAATTAAGGCAAATGGTTGTGATGTAATTATAAGGTTCGGTGATATTCTTGTAATTCTCCCAAATTTCGTTGGTGTCCATCGTTGTTCCGGAGAAGGTGGAATAGTTCATCAGACCGTTTTCTTCGGGCGTTCCCTCCAGCACGGCAATCAGCGATACCGGACACACTGAGAGGTGTAAGCCGTTAATCAGCTTGATAGCGCCCTTCGGCACTTCGCTTAGCGGCTCAATCATCTGAGTATAAACCTTATTAGGATAAGGTGCGGAAACAACGTAATCACAATGAATTTCATCGCCGTTTCTCGTTCTGACTCCGTAAACCTTACCGTTCTTTACAAGAATTTTATCCACTTCCTGCTTGAACTCAAACTGTCCGCCGTTTTCTTCAATCTTCTTTTCCATTTTCATACTCATCTCGTGTGAGTAGCCGCGACAGACATAGCTTCCTGTCAGATAATCAGCCATCAGGAAGGCATAAATAGTAAACGGAAGGTCGTCCATACGGTTACCGACGTAAATCCAGTACGGAGTAATCATTTCAACAGCCTTCTTTGGCAGGTTGAAGGTATTGATAACCTCAGTAGCAGAATAGCCGACAGTCTTAACAAAATCGGGGTGCTTTAGCAGCATCTGCACCTTGCTCATCGGAGTAACGGACAGAATGTTCATACTGTCGTAAACCCTGCGGCAAAGCATAAATAGCTCGTGCACCTTTTCATAAGTGCCGGGAACGACTGCGTCAACCTCCTTAGCTGCGGTTTCATAACCGTCGTGAATAATCGCGTCAATGCCGGAATTCGGCAACGCTACTCGGTAACATTCAGGCACCGGAAGCCAGTCAATATCGACGCCCATATCATCAAAAAACTGGCCAACCTTCAGGCGCTTACCCGGTTTACCGATGGACATCATTTCGTGCAGAGTAGCTTCAATTTCAAAACCGTTTCTCACGAAGTCGGTAGCAAGACCGCCGGGCAGGTTATGCTTTTCAAGAATCAGAATATCCTTCACGCCTTTATCCTGCAGATGCAGTGCCGTTGACATACCCGAAAGCGCACCGCCGATGATAATGACATCGTAATGATCTTTAAAAAAGCTCATAGTCTTTTCCTTTCAATAGTTAGTTGTCACTCAAAAAACGGGAAGGGGCTAACCCCTCCCCATTATATCCGTTTAGAATTTAGAAGAAACGCTCAATAAGCTCTCTTGAGTATTCTGCGGTTTCATCCATATCGCCAAAGGACATTACTTCGCCTGCATAGAAAGTGTCATACTTATCCTGCATTGCTTCTACCTTGTCATACCAGCCTGCTGCATAATCTTCACTGAATACATGCGGGAAGTAATAAACGCTCCACTCGTTAACAATATTAGAAGCGGGGTTGTGCATGGTCTTGAGGTCGTCAAGTACCATCTTCTTGCACTCCTCATAAGGAATTTCTTCGCTGTTTCTGTGCTTACGAAGTGCATAAGTGGTAATAACCTGATCCTTGGTATCCTTCCAACGACGATAGTAAACCATCAGCTTGCCGAGGGTTTCGGGCGTCATATTGTCAAATACATAGTAGGAGATCTCCGGATGATCCTCGGGCTTTGTTTCAACAGCCAGTACATCATAGCGCTCGTAGTCGATCTTGGAGAAGAGTTCAAGTTCATCCTCGCGTGCATCGAAGTAATCAACCATACCAACCTGACCGTCATCACGCTTGTTCGGTATGTAAAGCGGAGCAGTAACGATTATCTTGTCATACTCTTCAACCTCACCGTTAACGGTTACATAAACCTTGCCGTCCTTACGCTCTACCTTCTCGATGGTGGAGTTAAGTCTTGCAGGGTTCTTCAGATGCGCATTAAGAGCTTCCCATATGGACTGTGTGCCGTCCTTCCAGGTCCACAGATTAATATTAACAAAGTTCATTGTGGTCTGGAAATCAAGATACTTAAGTACATAAGCAGCCGGAATTTCATCAAAATAGCCATAACCAAAGGAAGTAAAGGGACCGATCCATACCTTCTGAGTTAACTCAACACCTTCCTTTTCACACCAATCCTTGAAAGGCATAGCAAGATCCTTAAGGTTCGGGTTTACACCGCTGACGGGCTCACGCTTTGCGTTCTGCTGTGAAAAGCCGTCGTATCTGCCCTCTGCAACGCCGCGATGACCGTTGAGGTCATAACCCTTGTACTTGGTTTCAAGAATTTCAGCAAGCTTCTTAGTCTGCTTTTTCATCTTGAGCAGCTGAGGAATCTTAGTGATGTTCTTTTTGGGGTTGAACGGCTCGATAACGTTGCCCTTGCCGTCCTTGTAGTTTCTGTTAAGCTTCGGACCGTCGTGGGTAATACCGCAGAACTCCTCTACATCGTGAACAGCATAGTAGGACGGAACGCCCATAATAGCGCCCATTTCATAACGTCTGCCGTTGAAGGTGGGAGACCAGCACTTACCGCCTACACGGTCAAGTCTTTCAAGGATAGTGTAGTTCTCATATCCTTTTTTTTCGAGGTACATACCTGCCGAAAGACCAGCCGGACCTCCACCGATGATACAAATGCGAATGTCTTTTTCCATTTTTTATTCCTCCATAAAAAGATTGATAAAATTATCGCAAATTTATTATATTATACTTTTACACAAATTGCACTACTTTTTTTAAATTTTTTTCAATTTTTTCAAAATATTTTGCAAAAGGACTACAAAAGCGAAGCCGAATATGTTAAAATGATCACATATTCAGTAAAAGAGAGGGAGGAAAGCTATATGCGGTTTCAATCCTTTACGGAAATGCTGACATATTATGCCGAAAACGGCTCAAATCAGACAGCGCTGATTTACGATAAAGACGGCACAATTCTTTCGCTGAGCTACGGCGAGCTGCTTGAAATGACGCAGCAGCGAAAAGAGGAGTTGCTGGCAAGCGGAAAAACCAGTATCGGTATCTTCTGTAGCTCGACGGTAGAATGCATTGTGACCGTCTTTGCTGCGGCGACTGCTGATATGCAGCTGGTTATGCTGGACGGAGTTATAGCGGAGGAACATATCGCTAAGCAAATCAAGGCGGGCGACGTCGATATGCTGTGGAGCGACGGCAAAAAAAGCATAGCGGGTTTTGAACAGTTTTTGACGGACGGCGTTGAAAAAAACGCAGGAAGAATGTTATTCTTCACTTCAGGAACGACCGGTATTTCAAAAGCGGTTGTGCTCACTGAGCAAAGCCTGTGCGCAAGCGCATATAACGGTTCGGAAAAGCTGCCGCTCTCGCCGGAGGACACGCTGCTTTGTCTGCTACCGCTGTCACACGTATTCGGCTTTGTATGTTCATTGCTTTGGGGACTTTCCTGCGGCGCTGCCGTTGCACTGGGAAGGGGCGCAAGGCAAATGCCGTTTGATTTGCAGTATTTCAGACCTACCGCTGTATCTGTTGTACCGATGCTGTTGGGCTTTCTAATCAAGCAGAAACTACTGAATGATAATCTGTCGCTGGTTTTAATCGGTGCAGGCGACTGCCCTGAGAAGCTGCTTGACGCCGTTGCCGCTATGGGCAAACGCGTCAGCTTCGGATACGGACTCACAGAGACCAGCTCAGGCGTTGCGATAAGCGTGACGGGCGATCCGCATGCGATGGAAATCTGTCCTGACGACACGGTGACAATTGCGCCTGACGGAGAAATTTTGATTCAGGCACCGACTTGTATGATGCAGGGCTATTATAAGGATAAGGAAAGTACGCAGGCAGTGCTGAAAGACGGCGTACTGTTTTCCGGTGATTTAGGCTATATTGACCTTGACGGCAGGCTGCATATTACCGGAAGAAAAAAAGAAATGCTGGTGTTGCCGAGCGGTACGAAAATCTATCTCCCCGACTATGAGCATGATATTGCTAAGGCGCTGGAAAATGCAGAGCTTGCAGTCATTCTGCTTAAGGCAAAGCCTGTACTTGTTATTAAAGAGTTGCCTGAAAAACGGCAGGAAATTTTGGATAAGCTGGCTCAGGTGATGAAAAAATCACCGAGGGCGCACCGCATTACAGATGTTATTTTCACCGACAAGCCTCTTCCGAGAACGGCTACGGGTAAAATAAAAAGATGGGAAATTCAAAAAACGGAGGAAGAAAAAAATGGCAAAAATGAGTAGAGAAGACATCCTGCAGGAAATTATAAACGCAATATATGACTGCCAGCCTGAGCTTGAGGGCACCGAAATTGATGAAAACACTAACATCAATACTGAGCTTGGTATTGATTCTATGGGTATGATTATGATTATCTGCCGTCTGGAAGGAAACTTTGATATTCAGGTGCCTCAGAATGAGTGGGATGATCTTTCAACGCTCGGTGATGTTATTAACGCATTTGAATCAAGAATGGACTAATTAAGCAGCAATGGATTTTTACGAAAAAGAATATCTCATTCAAAGCTCTGACGTTGATATGTTCCGCCGTCTGCGTATTTCGCAGCTGTTTACATTTACGCAGGAGGCAGCTATTCACCACACGGAGCAGCTTGGCGCAGGCAGGGAAAAAACGCTTGACCGCGGCTTTTTGTGGGTAGTGACGATGCAGCATGCAGAAATCAAACGGCTGCCCGAATATGATGAAAAAATCCGTCTGGTTTCATGGGCGGGTATTACAATGCATGTAATGTTTCCACGGTATTATGAATTCTATGATGAAGGCGGCGACTGTATTATCAAGGGCAGCGCGCTGTGGATGCTGATGGATATCGACTCAAGAAAAATGATCTTTCCCGATAGCGAGAGTATTACCGTTAACGGAATTGTAACAGGCAGGGAGTATCCGCTACCGAAGCCTATAAAGCCGGTCGAAACTGACCGCACCGTTACATTTACGGTGCCTTATAGCTATGCGGACATCAACGGACACCTGACCAATACCAAATATTTTGATATTGTACAGGATATAACGGCGTTTTCATCCGAAAAAAGAATTCCGCACTATGTTGCGGCGGAATATTCGGGTGAGGCAAGATTTGGCGAGAGCTTTGAGATTGCCGTTAAGGAAGAAACTGACAGCGTGTTCATTTCAGGCACAAATGACAAAAAAATATTTCGGCTTAAAATTGAGCTTTGACCGAAATACGATTAGCAATTAATGATACAGCGCTCCCTAAGCGTTATCATATCCATTAACAAAAAGACAGCCGAGGGGCACTCGCAATAAAGAAGGTTTACAGACTGATTGAGAATAATTCTCATTCGGTCTGTTTTTTGTTGACTACAATGCTCATTTTTGATAAAATGGAAGTGCCAAAAGTACAACTGAATATTACACCTAATGTGTGGCATGCATTTTTATCAGCATCCACTTTATAGGTGTAATGTTGTACTTTTGGCGAAGTAGAGTCTGTGTTTTTACACGCAGTTCTACTGCGCGTTTTTTATTTTATCTGGAGTGAGAATATGGCAAAAAACGAAAAACTTGTAAAAGCAATTGGTATATATTTAACGGCAGAGAAGGTGTAAAAACATTCCCTGCCGTTATTTTTTAGTTGAATTTTGGTAAAAAGCTTCCGTGAGCTTCAATTAAATCATCACACATTTTTATAATTGTATCTATATCAAGCTCTGCAGAGGTGTGCGGGTCAAGCATAGCAGCGAGATAAACGTCGTTTTTCTTATGGCTTCTTGCCGCCTCAATCGTCATTAACTGGCAGTTGATATTTGTCATATTCAGCGCGGCGCAGGCAGTCGGAAGCGCACCGATACGGGTGGGATGAATTCCTACTCCGTCAACAAGACAGGGCACCTCAACGCAGGCTTCCTCAGGGAAGTTCGTAATCAGATGATTGGTGTTGAGTACGTTACCGCCGATTTTGTATGCATTGTTTGTAACAACTGCCTCCATAATGCGTGAGGCGTATTCTCTTGAGCGCTCTATATCCTTTATTCCGCCGCTTTTAAGATTTTCGTATTCTTCCTTCCAGCGTTCAATCTGGCTAACGCACCGCCTCGGATATTCGTCAAGCGGAATATTGTGGCGCTCTATGAGCTCGGGATAATTTGATTTAATGAAATACGGATTGTATTCCGCATTATGCTCGCTGCTTTCGGTACAGTAATAGCCGAAGCGCTCAACGTAAATATTTCTGACCTGGTCGTCAAAATCACGGTCTTCAAGCAATCTTTGGTGCACTCTGCGGCGGATTTCGGGATAAAGGTCGTTGCCGTTTTTATCCTCTATTTTCAGCAGCCACGCCTGATGGTTTATGCCTGCAATCAGTTCCTTTCGCTCTGCCTCGTATTCCTCCATACCTACGCCCTTCAGAATACTGTGAGCGCAGACCTGAACGGAGTGACAAAGCCCTATGGTATTAGTAAAAGCATAGCGCTGCGTATAGCCCGTAATCATTGCCATGGGATTAACATAATTCAGAAACAGCGCGTCAGGGCATACCTCGTTCATATCCCTGCAGAAATCCTCAACCACGGGGATTGTGCGAAGCGCACGCATAATGCCTCCGATACCGAGCGTATCACCTATCGTCTGGCGAAGTCCGTATTTCTTCGGAATCTCAAAATCGGTTATCGTGCAGGGGTCGTAGCCGCCTACCTGAATAGCGTTGATAACAAAGCTGGCACCTTTCAGAGCAGCCTTCCTGTTTTCAACGCCCAAATAGGTTTTAATGTTTGCCTTAACGCCGAGTGATTTACTTATCGCCTCGAGAATAACCCTGCTTTCCTCAAGGCGTTTTCCGTTGATGTCGTAAAGGGCGAATTCACTGTCTTTCAGGCAATCCGTCAACAAACAGTCGCTTATAATGTTTCTCACAAACACCGTGCTTCCTGCGCCCATAAAAGTTATTTTCATTTTATCGTCCTCCATTAAAATAATAATTCATTTAAACTATTAAATAATGTTACCGCAAGTGAAGCACCGAAAAGTTGCTTTTCTTCGTTATCGCCGTGAAAAAATAAGGCGTAGCGATATTTATAATCTTCGGGCAGTTCAAGCACAAAGCCCGCTGTTACTCTGTCCTTCGCCCAGAACCATTCACTTTGATTCAAAGTTGTAATGCCGCAGTTTTCAAAGTGATTAAAGTCCCTTGTTTTCAGTAAGCCAATACCGTTTTCGGGAGAATGAAAGATAAGGTATTCGCTGTTTTGCTTTAATACGCAAACATTCTCTCCGCAATCGGTACTGCCCTGAAACGCCCATTTTTTCAAATCCGTTGAGGTACTAAGCGACACGCCGTTCTGCTTGAAGAAGCAACGAAAAATGCCGTTATCCTCTAATATATACGGGTCTATCATTCTGCCCATATCGTCAACAGGAATATCGCCTTTTACCATAATGATTTCAGGCTCATCCCAATGAATTAAATCCCTTGATTTCATTGTATAAATACGGGAAGTATCGTTGCCGTAGGTTTCGCCATTTGGTCGGGAATATGTTTGCAGGCACAGATAGTAATGCCCGTTATACTCCACAACATTTCCTGGCGAGGAATAGTTTTTGCTTTTATCCTTTTCGGTAAGAATAACGGGCTCGCTCCAATGAATAAAGTCTGTGCTTGTACTTTCAGCTATATAGAAATACTGCCCGTTCTCTGCATTTTCAACAAGCGTGAAGAACAGATATATTACGCCGTCTTTAATAAACGCCGCAGGGTCACGATAAGAATGCTTATCTATTTGTTCAAAAATTAAATGAAACATATTATAACACCATCAGCAAAGTTCCTGCACCAATAAAGGTTATTTTCATTTTACCCTCTATAGATTACTTATATTGTCAAATCCCTGATACAGCATAGCCAGATGTCTGCCGATATGCTTTTCCAATCGCTGCTCATACTCATCGGCATAAGCGAACCAATCCGCATAAAGACGTTTGCGAAACAAGTATTTGCCATTGGAGTCCTTTTTGCTGAGAATATAGCCAAAGGTGATATGCAGCAGTTGGCGAGTTTCATTACTCTTTAGTGTATGCGCAAGCTCATCGTCTTTCATTGTATCAATCTCGGGAAGTTTGGTCAATTCCGTAGAAATATGGTAGTGCTTTTTTGCGTCCGGCAATACGCTAATTGCAAAAGCATAAATCTCTCGGTAAAGTGCAGGGTCTTTTTCTGCGATTACCGACATCGCTTCCAGCCAGCTCGTTCCTGCGGTCTTAAGATGAAAATGTCCTTTTGTTTGCTTTCCTATAATACTGTAAATTGAGAATTTGTCCGAGCCGGAGTGGACGCTGATTTTATATCCAAAGTGTTCTGCTATGGCAACATGAACAGCCAGTTCCTTTTCAAGCTCCCCGACGTCGCCGATATAATCAACCGCCTTTTGAAACTCTCCGCAAAAGCGCGGCGCTAACGTGCATGGCTTTACGCCCATAGTATTGAGTCTGTCAGCAAAAAAGAAATGCTGTGCAGGCGTAGTGGTGCCGGAGGTTTCGTCAATAGAAATCTCAAAATCCGCTTTTGCGTTTTCACCGTCAAAATATTTATGATATATTTCTGAAGCAAAAGCAATGGCATCGTTGTAGATTAGACAAGCTCGTTTGAAAGTGTCTCTGTCAAAGGATATGATATGATTCCCGACTTTAAAGCTTTTACCAAGATATCTTTCCTCCAATGCGGCATCGGGAACATAGGCTGCTTCCACCTCATCTGCGCTCATAATCGCCGCCTCGTTTCTAATATGCTCGCTGCAATCAAGTGTTATCATTGTATATCCGCAATTCAAGGCGTATTCAATTTCATTACTGGTTTTAAGATGGTCGCCGTCTGCGCCGAACGGTCGCCTAAAGTTCTCTCTGAAAACAGCAAATGTTGCACAGTCTAACACTTCTTCATATGTGCGCTCAGTGAAAACCAGCTCTCTCATGGACTGCTGTGCCAATACAGGATATGCATCATATTGAAGAAACGCCCGTATGTGTCCGGGCGTGGCAATTCCCAGCCTGTCACCCATGCCCAGACTGCGTTGCTTTCCGAGAACCCGAGACGGTGCGGTAAACGGAAACAGTATGCGCAAGCGTTGTGCGTTTTCGTGATTCAGCGGACACAGCAGCCAGCCACCCATATTTTCCCCGTAAAAGCCAAGTCCGTCAGTGGCGACCAGCCAGTCCTCATTCTCTCCTCTGATCATAAAAACCGCTCCACCGTTTACGAGGTTCACTGACTGTGAATAGATAGCGGGAAATTCCTGTGAGTTTTTGCATCCTCCATCTATAAATGCTTGTATAATAGTTCGCATTTTTACGCCTCCGTTTTTTAAATTACAAACAGTCAAACTGCCTTTATACCAATCAACAGATTGACCGCTTTTAGCAGAGCTATTCTTGTTCCATTTATGAATATTTATTTGTCTGTTCAAAAATCAAATGAAGTATGTTATAACACCATAAACAAGGTTCCTGCGCCTATCAAAATACAGCCGATTACGGATTTTGCCGTAAATTCCTCGTGAAGAAATACAAACGCCAGCACAAGCGTAATAACAACGCTCAGCTTGTCAATCGGCACGACCTTTGAAACCTCGCCGAGCTGTATTGCCTTATAGTAACAGAGCCACGAAGCGCCCGTTGCAAGTCCCGAAAGAATGAGGAACAACCAACTCTTTTTACTGATTTCACTCAGTCCGCTTTGGGCGTGAGTAATAAACACCATAGCCCACGCCATTATAACCACAACAACGGTACGCACCGCCGTTGCTAAATTGGAATCCACGCCTTCAATTCCGACCTTCGCAAGAATAGATGTAAGTGCGGCAAAGACAGCAGAAAGTATTGCAAATATCCACCACATATTCATTTCACCATCTCCGAAAGAGTTATAACAGAATTAAATTTCTAAGGTTTATTTGCCGATGATATCGGTAATAAATATTTCAATGCCTATACCGATTAGTATTACTCCGCCCAGTATGGAAGCATTTCCGGCAAGTAGGTTGCCGAAACGCTGACCTATATTCAGCCCGCAAAGGCAAATGATAAAGGTTACAACACCTATTATGAGACTGGCTGCAAGAGCTTTCGCAATAGGATATTCCGCAATCGTGAAGCCAACGGACAATGCGTCAATCGAGGTAGCCACGCCCTGTATCAGCAATGTGCCGGGCTTCAAGTCCATCTCCGTATGTATGGGATCACCGCCATGAATTCCTTCAAGCAACATTTTACCGCCGATGAACAGAAGTAATAACAGTGCAATCCACGGTATTGCCTTACGAAAAGAAGCAAACACCTCTGCGATGCTCTTTACACAAAACCAGCCAACGACGGGCATAAGAAATTGAAACACCGCAAAAGTTAACGGAATAATAAGATTTGTGCTACGCGACATTTTAGGTGCGTTAAGACCGTTGGCAAGCGATACAGAAAAAGCATCCATAGCCAAGCCTACGCCTAATAAAACACTGTTAACGATAAAAGGAATAACCATACCTATAAAAATTCTCCCATTTAATATACAAGCGCCATAGCCGAAGTGCAAAGATTTGTAAGCAGATGGTTTAACTCATCATCCGGAATATTTTTATTATTATTGTTCCACTGGATATAGGTAGAAAGAATTCCGTTGACTAAAAATTCGGCAATATAATCGTTATAATGGGGATTTTTGCTGTTTTTGCTTACTCTTTCAAGAACGGCGTTTTTTAACGTTTGCTTAACCTTAATATAAAGAGAGGATTGCTTTGTGTTGCGCATAAAATAGGAAACCATCTCAGAATGATTTTGCGTAATCTTATTAATCTGTTTGAAAAACGAAAAAATATCATTTTCATTAAGCGGATGTGTTTTTGAGGTAATTGACGCGATAATATCGTTGAGCCAAACAATCAAGTCGTTATCAATATCCTCCTTCGCTTCAAATATGGAATTATAGTGAAGATAAAAGGTTTTTCTGCTAATATCCGCTTTTGAAGTAAGCTCCGTAACGGAAATGTTATTGAGAGGTTTTGACCTTAAAAGCTCAATCAAAGTGCTTTTAATACTGCTTTTTGTTTTTCTTATTCGTCTATCTTCGTTCATATTACACAAAATCCTTTTCTTTGAGTATTTTTACATCATTACAGCGTTATTGGTCATTGACTTAACGCCTACACAATTGTATTATAATACACAGATGAGTATTAGTCAATAGTTAAAGAAGGTGAAAATATGATAGAAAAAACAAACAAACTGATTGCTCTTTTAAACAAAGCGGTTGATGTTTTAAAATTCTTTGTTACGGGCTACGCAAAAACGGTTGAGAGAACAGAAAGAATTTCAGGCAAAATTATTACCATTGCACGCATTGCCGTTTTAAGCATCGTCACTTTTGGAATCGGTTTTGCCGTTTATAAAATAATTCAGGCAGTTAAAATCAGAAAAAGTATAAAAGAGTCTGAAAATACTGTTAACAGCGATCCCGAAAATATGAATTTTGATTATCATTTTACCGTTAATAATGAAGAGAGAGAAGATAATGAGACTGGTCTTTAAGTATAATTTCTTTCAGTATGTGTGGATTTTTATTGCAGGGTGTTATATAGGCTACGGTATTGAAACCCTTTGGTGCCTTATCAAAAACGGATACATAGAGAGCAGAAAAGCTTTAGTTCTTGGGCATTTAAGCGTTGCCTACGGAATGGGCGCTGTTTTGCTGACAATCATTCTTGTGAATTTTGAACATTCGCAGTTGTGGAAGGTATTTTTGATTGCCTTTTTAAGCGGTACAGTTGTTGAATATATCTGCTCTTGGGGACAGGAAACCTTTTTTCATACTGTTGCCTGGGATTACAGCCACCTTCCGCTGAACATCAATGGCAGAGTATGTCTTTTATATTCTCTGTTTTGGGGCGTTTTAGGTGTGACTTGGGTGAAACTGATTATTCCGCTTTTCACTTATACCTTTGATAAAGTAAATATCCCGTTTGAACACTTAATCATATACGGCTTTGTCGCCTTTTTCATCTTTGACGCTGCCCTTTCGGCTTCTGCAGGCATAAGAATGAATCAGCGAGCGGAGGGAATTGAGCCGAGAAATCGCTACGAGCAGTTTTTAGATACCCATTACGACGATGAAACAATGCATAAAATATACGCTAATTCAGTGAATGCCGATAGTATCGAATAATTCAGCACAACATTCACAAAAGGCAGGAAATTATAATGGCAAAAACGACAGATATAATTGCAAAAAAGATTTTAGATGGCATTACCGACAATATAATAAAGAAAAATAAAAGCGAGCGGGTTGATGACCTTGAAAGCCTTGTTGATTTTGTCAAAAAGCACGGAATTAAATCCATTCCCGATACTCAATATGAGTCTATTAAAAAAGCAATCAACGACAAAGACAACCGTTGGATAAATATGATCAATAATACAATTGATGAAATCAATCCAAACGTTTTTAAAACTACCGTTTACAATTTTGGATATAACGCTTTTCTTAAAGGTACCAAGCAGGTTCGCAAAAACAGGGAAAAATACAAATGCAACATTCCTTGGTTAATACTTTTTGACCCTACTTCAGCCTGTAATATGCACTGTGACGGCTGTTGGGCGGGCTCATACGGCAACAAACACAATTTGAGCTTTGACGATATGGACAGTATTGTTACTCAAGGGAAATCGCTCGGCATTTATTTTTATATGATGACTGGCGGCGAACCGCTTGTTCGCAAAAAAGATATTTTAACCCTTGCAGAAAAGCACAACGACGTTCAGTTTGCTATCTTCACGAACTCCACTCTTATTGACGAGGAACTGTGCAGAAAATTACAAGAACTCGGTAATATAGTATTTTTCCTTTCGATTGAAGGAACACTCGAAACGAATGACGCAAGGCGGGGCAATGGACACTATGCAAGCGTTATGAACGCCATGCATTTATTGAAAGAGCACGGTATTATTTTTGGCGTATCAATATGTTACACAAGATATAACATCGACTCAGTCACAAGCGATGATTTTATTAAACTCGTAAGCGATAACGGTGCGAAATTCGGATTTTATTTCCACTATATGCCGATAGGCAACAGTGCAAATTTAACGCTTTTGCCAACGGCTGCACAAAGGAAATATATGATAGAGCGAATTCGATATATCCGTTCTGACGATTGCAATCTTCCGTTTTTCCCGATGGATTTTCAGAATGACGGAGAATATGTTGGCGGCTGTATTGCGGGCGGCAGAAACTATTTTCATATCAATTCCGCAGGTGATGCAGAGCCCTGTGTGTTTATTCATTATTCTGACAGTAATATTCATTCTGCTTCGTTGATTGAGGTTTTACAAGCGCCGCTATTTATGGCGTACTATAATCATCAGCCATTTAATGACA
>FLNY01000062.1_pt1 | contig 14205 bp, 11 predicted proteins | sample 1140381 | NCBI WGS metagenome assembly FLNY01 (sample SAMEA3878172, study PRJEB12797) | bioreactor metagenome | biome: Moose rumen | place: Sweden | collected 2011-10
TGAACAGACAATTTATCTCACGGATAAGCACAATCGCTGTTTTTGCAGTGTTTTTGCTCAATAATGTCGTTGCACAGCAGTCGCGCAAGGACTTCAAAATCAATCCCATAGTATGCTGCGATAATTATCTTGCATATCCAGAACCAAATGGCGATGTAGCACTTACGGCTGCGCCAGAAGGCTATGAACCATGCTATATCAGTCACTACGGACGTCATGGTTCGCGCTGGCTCATCGGTCGAAAGGCATACGACAAGGCGTGGGAAGTACTCAGTGAAGCCGCTGATTCATCACGCTTGACTGCGTTGGGACAGCGATTGATGCTGCAACTCGATACGCTGCGACAGCGTGCTCATGGTCGCGATGGCGAATTGACACCGCTCGGTGCGCGCCAGCACCGTGGCATAGCACGACGTATGTACGAGCATTTCCCTATGCTCTTCTCTGCAAAGGGCAAAGTAGAGGCGCGCAGTTCCACTGTGATACGCTGCATATTATCTATGGCTAACGAATTGGCAGAACTACAAGGGCTCAGTCCGCAACTCTCTATTGACATGGATGCTGCGTCTGTTGATATGGCTTTTATCAATAATCCGGAGAAGATAAAAGACAGCAATGGCAACCGCCGCAGTGGTAATGGCTCAGGCGAGTTTCGCTCACGACACTTCTCGCCTGACAGGTTTCTCAACACTATCTTCAGCGATGAAGGCTATTGGCGCAGACATATAGAGCACCCCTCGCGCTTCGTCGTCGATGATGTATGGAAACTTGTGGCTGATATGCAGAGCCTGGAGCCGGCATGCGGCATCGACCTGAGCGGATATTTCACTGACGAGGAAATGTATAATATCTGGCTTGTGAGAAATGCTGAGTGGTACAACTCTCACGGTCCGTCGCAACAAGGTGTTAGCAAGCAGATGCTCAAGCAACATAATCTGCTGAGGAATATAGTGGAGAAAGCCGATTCTTGTCTGGCGCTCATCGCACAAGGTAGCAGCGAAGCGGTCACGGCTAATCTGCGCTTCGGTCACGAAGTGGTGGTGATGCCTACGGTATGTGCTCTAAACCTCAACGGTTTCGGCACAAAGTATGAAGACTTGGAACAACTGGAACAGCAGGGGTGGTATTCCTATCGTATTTTCCCTATGGCGAGCAACATACAAATGGTGTTCTACAACCATGCGGGAAAAGACACGCTCGTTAAGGTTCTGCTAAACGAACGCGAAGCAACTATGCCACAACTTACTGCTGTATATGGCGATGTATATTATAAGTGGAGCGACGTACGCAGCTACATCCGCACGCTGATTGATAGTTACGAAAAGCAGATAGAACACGAATGAAATCCGCGGTAAGCGCGCGTGACTACTCAAAACCGAGTTCCACGCGCGCTTCCTCAGTCATCATGCTCTTGTCCCATTCGGGTTCAAATACCATGTTGACCTCAGCTGACGTGATACCCTGCACGGCAGCGACCTTCGTGCGCACGTCTTCTATGATGAAGTCGGCAGCAGGGCATGAAGGAGCAGTAAAAGTCATATCTATATCGACATGTCCTTCCATGTCAAGGTCTATCTTATATATAAGTCCGAGGTCGTAGATGTTTACGGGAATCTCGGGGTCATATACGGTTTTCAGTACCTCAATGATGTGTTGTTCGGTCTGACTGTGTTCTTCTTGTGTCATCAACTTATCCTTACCTTAATTATTATCCTTACAGTTTTCCTTGGTCTCTGAATGAGTAATAGCTTCCATCAGTTACGATGATATGGTCGCAGAGGAAAATGCGCATCGTCCTGCACGCCTCATTCACACGCTTTGTGAGGTTCTCGTCATCCCTGCTTGGTCTGTTGTTTCCACTGGGATGATTATGTGCAAGGGCTATTATCGTAGCATTATTCATCAGCGCATACTTCATAATCACCCTTACATCGACGGCCGTTTCGGTTATTCCACCGTGTGACAGACGTATGGTATCTATGAGTTTATAATTCTGATTCATCAGCACCACGTATGCTTCCTCTACGTCAAGGTCACGCATACGTGGCCATAGATGCCTGTATAATGCCTCGGAATTACCCAAATCGATGCGCTCAGGTAGTTTCTCTATCTCCCTGCGTCGTCCCAGTTCGCTGGCAGCTATTATCGATAAAGCACGTGCCTCGCCAATGCCGTCGTAGCTCATGAGTTGTTCCAGGGTTCGCTTGCTCAGCATTGCCAGATTGTCATCGCAATCCTTGAGTATGCGCCTCATCAGTTCCACGGCAGTCTCTTTCGTGGTACCTCCACCGATAAGTATTGCAAACAGTTCGGCATTGGTAAGAGCCTCCGCACCGAGTCGCATGAGTTTCTCGCGCGGACGGTCTTCCTCTGGCTGATTACGAATCGTCAACCTCCTTGGTTCTATTATCTCGCTTACCCTGTATGGTATGAATTTCTCTTCCATTTATTTGTAGAAAGTATTCTCAAACGCCTGAAACTCATCTTCTTTCTTGATGCAACGTTTCCACCATGCCTCAATGAAACCGCTGCCATAGCCTATTAGTTGCGTGAAGGCAGCAGGCACTGACAGCAGTCCTACATGAAGGCTGCGGTTCTGTATTGTAGAGCTAATACATATCAACAGCGAATACATCAGCAACGGTAGCAATGCCAACTGACAGATACACGTGCCTGTAGGTCTCATGGTGTTGCCCCCGAAGCCTGCCACTGCCAAACCACATACGAACAGTAATGCTAACGCTGCTACACCAGCAGTGAATATAGCAGGCAGGGCATGCACCAGTTTTAGCGTACCAGGATGGCGTTTCTCAAGGTTTATGCGTGCTATGCCACTGTTGTAAACCTGACGGAAGAACTTGCGGAAGTCCGTGCGTCGCTTGTGCCATACCCATGCTTCGGGAAACAAACGACATGTGCAGCCTGACTCCACGATACGATAGGAGAAGTCGATATCCTCGCCGAAGCGCATTTTTGAGAACCCACCCAGCGAATGGTACACCTCACTGCGTATGCCCATGTTGTATGAGCGTGGATAGAAACGGTCGAGCTTTTTCTTCCCTCCGCGTATTCCGCCTGTAGTAAAGAATGACGTCATGGCGTAGCTTATGGCCTTCTGTACTGGAGTGAACGACGGGTGCGAGGCATCTGCACCGCCAAAGGCATCGCAGGGGGCGAGTGTCAGTTCCTCATCTACTGCCTTCAGGTAGCCATCTGGTAATACCACGTCGCTATCTAATATTATAAGGTAGTCGCCCTTGGCGCGCTCCGCACCATAGTTACGGCTCTGCCCCGGACCAGAGTTCGCCTTGCTGTAGTATGACAACGACAATCGCTCGTTATAGCTTTGGCATACCTTCTCGCAAGTCACCTGTGAGCCGTCCTCCACTACTATGACTTCAAAATCACGATAGGCCTGACGGGTCAGACTGCTGAGCAGCTCGTCAACCTCGTCAGGCCTATTGAATACGGGAACGATTATAGAATAAATCATTTTTATTCCTTCATGCGCTGTATGTAGCTACCGTCACGTGTGTCCACCTGCACGAGCTCACCTTCCTCAATGAAGAGAGGCACGCGGATTTCTACGCCAGTCTCCAGTGTGGCAGGCTTCAGTGTGTTGGTAGCGGTATCGCCTTTCACTCCTGGCTCTGAGTGTGTCACGCGCAGAACAGTCTTCACAGGCATCTCGGCATAGAGCACTGTGTCAGTATCAGCGTCGCTTACAACCTCAACGATGTCAGATTCCTTCATAAACTCCACGCCAGTAACAAGCTCGGCAGCGATAGGTGTCTGGTCGTAAGTCTCCTGGTTCATGAAGATATAGTCTTCACCCTCCTTGTAGAGATACTGATAAGGGCGGCGGGTAATCTGCACTTCTTCGAGCTTCTCACCGATGTTGAAACGACGCTCGAGCACGCGGCCATCGGTCACGTTCTTCAGCTTTATGTTCATGATAGTGTTACCCTTACCTGGCTTGCGGTGCTGGAAATCGATGCAAACCCAAATACCACCGTCCATACGTACGGCTACGCCTTTCTTAATGTCTTGTGAGTTAATCATTTTCTTTGTTTCGTGTATTTTGTATTTTTTTTATTCCTTACGATGTATATTTTCGCACACATACAATAATGCAAAGTTACAAAAAATATACAGAAAAACACACGAAGTGCTTGTTTTTTACTCTTTTTTGATATGTTTTCCGCTGTTTTTCTTGCGTATGTCGAATAAAATGAGTACCTTTGCACCTCGAATTGCGCATTTTGTGAAAAATGCGTTGTTTCAGCATATTAAAAAACTAAGATATCTTAAAACAAAATGAAAAGAACATTTCAACCACACAATCGTCGTCGCGTAAACAAGCATGGTTTCCGTGAGCGCATGGCAACAAAGAACGGTCGCCGCGTATTGGCTGCACGCCGTGCACGCGGTCGCAAGAAGCTCACCGTAAGCGACGAGCATCACGGAAAATAAATCCTAAGACGCAGGCATAGCATCTGCGTGAGGTGAAAACCGTAAGAAAAATAGCATATCACTTTAGCTAAAAGCAGAGTGATATGCTTTTTTCGTATATGCAAATGCCTGTGTTGCTGCCAATAAATGTATACTTTCAAGATAGAAGTGCAATTTCTTGGAGTAGAAAATAGACATCCCTCTCTGTAGGACGCAGACGTTCTCGGAGCGTAGCGACTAGGTTGTCTGCGTCCTACAGAGAGAAAAAAAACAACCAGCAATGCAAATAAATAAAAAGGGAGACCGCTGTCTCCCAAAGATTAAGTAACTTTGCATTGCTTATGTACAAACACTTAACCCAGGCACAAAGGTACTACATTTATGTGGAACGACAAAAGGGTAGTACACAAAAATCCATCGCACAGGCGATTGGAGTGAGCGAGGCGACCGTTAGCCGCGAGATCAGGCGCAACGGTGGCAAAAACGGTAGTTATAACTTCATTAAGGCGCAGGAGAAGGCAGAAGTCCGCTCCCACCGCTCTCCTGGCAACCGTGCCATCAGCGACACGCTCAAGTGGCGTGTCAGAGAACTGCTGACCAAGGAGCAGTGGTCGCCCAAGCAGATATCAGGACGGCTAAAGAAGGAAGGGCATGAAATCTCCTATGAAACCATCTATGCCATGATACGTGCAGACGACACGGGGGAACTGGCCAAACACTGCCGACACAAGATGAAGTACAACAAGAAAATCCATATGAAGCATGAGACGAAGGCTACCAACATCAAGAACCGTGTGAGCATACACGAGAGACCGCCAGAAGCCGACGGTACGCGCTTCGGAGACTGGGAGATGGATCTCATCGTAGACAAGGACCAGAACGCCATACTGACGCTAGTGGAACGCAGCAGCGACCGCTTCCTCATGGAGAAACTCAAGCACGGAAAACAAGCCATGCCACTTGCCAAAGTCGTCTGGAGGATGCTACTGCCATACAAGGGGGAAGGACTCAAGACTATCACCACGGACAACGGCTCTGAGTTTGCCGCACATGAATGGCTCTCAAAGAAGCTGGGAGTACCCATCTACTTCACTGACTCATACTCGTCATGGCAAAAAGGCAACATCGAAAACACCAACAAACTCATCAGGCAATACATACCAAAAGGAACAGATATAAGCACTGTGGCAGATAAGAGAATAGCATCAATTCAGGCAAAAATCAACAGAAGACCAAGGGAAAAACTAAATTTCCTTACCCCAAATGAGGTCTTTTTCAAACATTTTGCCTAACTTTGCAACAAACTTGCACTTGCTGGTTGACTCTATAGTATTACACTTCTGTCATATTAAAACGTAAAAACTCTGCAAATATTATCATTGTTTCGGAAAAAAGTTGTAACTTTGCAACGGAAATCGTAAAGACCCAAGAAAGGTTTGAGCGAGAAACAGAATGTGACACCTGAAAAGAAACAAAAACAGAGTATTATGGCAACAGTAATTATTCTGATAAGAGGTAACTTCAGTTAAAACTTTGTCACTTTTGTTTGCCGTAAGTTACAAAATGGGCAATTCCTGCCTAATATGTACAAAAAAGTTGTGAGCATTTTGACGATTATTCCAATTTTTTTTGTATCTTTGCAACTAGAAGGTTACGAAACTGCTCACGCTCGGCAATTGATGTGAACATTATTGCCCTCGCTTAATCGCAGTTTTGTCCGCCGTTATAACACTTTAATGCGCATGATTATGTCGAACGAAGAGAAAAAGGAAAGGATGGCAAGAAACTATGCCATCAACTCGAAGAAGACTCCGAGAACGAAGAGGATGGCCTTTGCAAGGGCACATTCTGGTGCTATCATTATTACAGACCCCAAGTTGAAAGAGAGATTGACAACCTACGTGGACTGACTTATGGCAAAGACGAGACTGTTGCTTGACACTTGTGCCGTTATCGACCTGATAACAAGTTCCGACGAGACGGCTCTCGAATTTTGGGACATCCTTGACGATCCAGAAACGATGCCCTATGCCAGTTTTGAGACTGCACGTGAGTTGGTCGTACACTTCAACAACAAAACCTTGTTGTCCAAGCACTGGCAGACGGCCAAGCAAATGCTCACTTCCATTGAGCAGGATTATGGCATAGAGTTTCTTCCTCTGCGACGTGATACGGCTTTCACATACGCAGAACTCCAACTCAATGAGGCGGATGATCACCGCGACCCCAGCGACCACATCATCATAGCCCATGCCATCACCGAGCGGCTCACGCTCCTGTCGAGCGACCGGAAGTTTGCCTTTTACCGCAGTCAGGGACTCGACCTCTTGGAATACTAACCACATTAACCGAACGACGATTTTAACTGACACAAAGAATGTCATGACATGCTCGCACTATGAGACAGCTCACACTTAATGCCACGCTCGAATATTACGACGTGCCACAGATTATCACTGCCACCGATGCTACTGGTACTCGCTACCTATGCACGCTATACGCCCAAGAACCCGACGGCTACCGCTACCTTGGCGTACAGATTTCTGAGCCTCGCTTGATGGCATTCATTGGGGGACAGCTTGACTTGCGAGATGCTTATCTACACCCCGAGGTCAGCGATGCCCTATACACCGTCAGTGCTGCTGCTGAGCAACTCATGGCCGAACCTATCCTGTCTGCAGACATCGACGAGGCGATGCTCCCCGAGGCTGGCTACTATTTCGACGCCACCGACCTTACCGACGATGGCGATGTGCAGACCGACACATACCAACTTGAAGTTCCAGCCCACGACCGTATCACCTTTTCCACTCTCATCAGTCGCATGGGATGGCATGCCTCGTCACTTGGCAAGTCACTTAGGAAAATTGCTGCGCTCTAAGGAGAAGAAAACAGAACAACAATAATAATCAATGATACTCACCGCTACATATCACTATGCTTGCAACACCCTAAACATAGGGGCTGACGCCTTCGTTCTGAGTGGCGCACAGAAGCCGTTACCCCCCCGATAACGCCCTGTATATCAGTAGGTTCCAATTATACAAATATTTATAATGACAAGGCTCGTTCATGTCTCACTGTGAGACATGAACGAGCCTTGTCGCATTTGTATGCTATATGCCGACGAGAATAACAGAACGTTTTCGTTAAGCCAGATGACCAAAGCCAAACTTGTTTGAGCTTTGGCATGGCGAGAAAAGGTGCATGAATATGAACGTTTTCGTTAAGCCAAAAGAGCAATGATAAGCTTGCTTAATCATTGCCTTGGCGAGAAAAGGTGCATGAATATGAATAAAGTTGAACAATATAATAACAATTAAAAAAGAAACAAAATGAGAAGTATGATCAGGATTAAACGAACATTCAATCTCATCCTCACCCTTGCCGTGATGCTCACGATGGCGCAGACAGCGTGGGCTGCAACAGTGAAGGAAACAAGAACCACAACGTGGCAGATGGACGGCGGCGCATCGGGTTCGACAACGTTGGAAAACAATCTTACACTGCTCAACGCTGAAGGAAAAAGGCTTTATTACTATAATACAATTCAAGACGGTGACAATAGTTTCTCCCTGTCAACTTGGTTCGGTTCAAATACTACCAGTCTTAGAGGAAACATTCTTGATAATCAAGGCGAATTGCGATTCACCAATCTTGAAGGAACTGTTACCAAAGTGGAATTGAACAACTTCTCATTAGTGACTAGTGGCATTCAAATGTACGTCGGTCGAGATAAGACCAACACCTCGACGCTCCTGCATCTACAAGGAAACAATAGCGACTATGATGTCCCGTCAAGCGACAATCAGGCTTACAACAGGTCGGCCACTTTTGAAGGCAGCATCGCGGTATCACAAAGCAATCCTCTGAAAATAATGTTTAAGGATGATGGCCACAATGCGTCTCTACAGTCGGAATTCGGATTCGGGAAAGGCTACATCACCGTCACCTATGAAGTTGAGGTGGAAGTAGCAGACCCTGAAGACCCCGGTCACACGTTCTCGTTCAATGCCAGTGGCAACACGCTGACCGCCACCTGCACCGAGACCGCCTCTTATCATCATTGCAGCCTTGGCAACAGCCGCACATCCACGCTGACTCTCACTGCCGATGATGTTCCCTATACCGAACAATTCTATGTAGCTTCACTCAATCTGGGCGACTTCATAGATGTGACGGGACTCGCTGTCACCAACGGCGGCAGCGTCTATAGAAACAAGAGCACTGGTGTAGAGCGTACCAACGGAGAATTCGAGGTGGGCGACTACACCGTCACCGCTACCATCATCATTAGCGGTACGAGCTACACGCTGACCAAGGACTTCAGCATCTTGGCCGGATACAAAGTCAACAACAATTACTCGCAGTTCAGTGTCAGCAAGATTTCGGCTTTGGAGGGCGACGAAGTGACCATCACCTATACGCAGCAGATGGACGAGAACCTTGAAGGGCTGACCCTGACTGGCGCGACATCGGGCAACAACATCGCCTACACGCAAAGCGGCAACACCTACACGTTCAACATGCCCGCTGAGGACGTGAACCTCAATGCCACGATTACGTACCCGCTGAATGAAAACAACATCACGCAGAGCGGCGACACCTACACCATCAAGACTGCCGAGGGCTGGAACTACTTCTGCCAGCGCATGAAATATGACGCATCTCTGAACGGCTTCAGCGGCAAGACCGTAGAACTTGCCGACAACATCAGCGTGACGACAATGGCAGGCACTGTGCATCCGTTCAAGGGAACCTTCGACGGCAAGGGCAAGACGCTGACGTTCAACCCCACTGAGGTTGGAATGTACACCGCCCCCTTCCAGAACACCGACGGTGCCACCATCCGCAACCTCCACGTGACGGGACTGATTGAGGGCGGCACCAATTCCTACTTGGGCGGTCTGGTGGGCAGTTCCGAGGGCAACCTCACCATCCGCGACTGCCACGTGAGCACCCAAATCAGCACCACCTTCGACAGCAATACCCTCAGCGCGGACGTCGGAATCGGCGGCATCGTGGGCTACATACACTACACGACCTACGCTCAAAAATGCCAAATCACGGGCTGCGTGTTCGACGGACTCATCTACAACCCGAACACATGGAACCAAACCTACGGCTGCGGCGGATTTGTCGGTGCCATGTCGCAGTATGCGTATGTTGACCTCACCGACTGCCTCTTCCTGCACGGCCAGTACGACAACAATGGCAACAAGTGCGAACTGCTGTGGGGATATGACAACGACAGGAACAGCACCTTCTTCCACCGCACCAACAACCAAGGCGAGGGCACGCTGAAAAACTGTTTCTACGTCGGCACGCGCGGCCTGAAGCAAGGCTCGCCCGCCGTGGAATCGGCCGACGCTCCCGACAATTTCGCCCACTTTGGTGACCCGACAACCGACCACTGCTTCATGCAGACCTATGGCCACACCATGGTCTTCGACGGCAAGTACTATACGCCGACATACGGTGACTTGGTGGAGAAGTACGACTACAGCGGGGTGAAGAGTTACAACATTGAGTATGACGACGCGCCCCTCGGCATCCCCGACATCACGTCGCCACTGTGGACGGAGAGCCTGCGCTATAACCGCTCGTTCACCGCTGGAAAGCCCGTGACCATCATGCTGCCGTTCAACTTCACGAGGAACCGCATCACGCTGGCTGGATCCAACGAAAACCCGTCGGGAAAATTCTACGAGTTCAAGGGCATCCGTCTGGATGAGAATGTGTCGAACAAATGGGTGGCCGTGATGATAGAAGCAGGCGAGACATTATCGAACGAGGTGGTCGAGAACACGCTGCAGGCCAACCATCCGTACCTCTACGTGCCCGGCGAGAGCACGGAGCATTGGGCCATGTATGTTAGCGGCGGCTTCTCCATCTTCACCGAGGGCAACGAGGGCGGCGAGAAGGTGACCCCGTATGACGGCACTGCGGATTTTGCCTGGAACAAATGGGACTTCAAAGGCACCTACCAGCCGCGCTACTGGAGCGACATCGAGAACCCTGAGGAAATCGGCAAGGTGTATGGCTTCGCAGGAGCGACCAAGGAGGTGGACGGACAAATTGTCGTGGCCGGCGAATTCGTGAGGGCGAAGAGCGGCGCGAAGATTCGCCCGACATCGTGCTACCTGATGTGGACGGGCGAAGAACCCGAGACCACAGACTCTAATGGAGCCAAGGCTGCTGTCGCAAGTGGCAGCATGGCAACAACGCAGGAGTTGCCACAGACCATCACAGTAAGACTTGTAGATGCCAACGGCGAGACTACCGGCATCGGCGAGATTGACACCAAAACAGGTGAGGTGTCATTTGACAGCGAGGCTTGGTACACCATAGACGGCATACGCCTTGACGGCAAACCATCGAAGTCTGGCATGTATATAAACAATGGTAAGAAAGTAATGATTGAATAGATTTTAACGACCACAGATTGCGCAGATTAAACTGATTGCTTTGTATGATTGCTTTGTGATTACACAGATTATGGAAGCGTAGCATCAGTGAAATCAGAGAATAGTCAATAAGATGTTCAGGCATTGCGCAGACAATAATCAGGGTAATCCGCGCAATCTGTGGTCAAAAAGAAAGTTTGAAATGAAAAAAGAATATAAATATCCCTCAATGGAAGTATTGAATGTGGACGTCATGAACCACCTGCTTCAGGCAAGTAGTACGCCACCCAATGAAATCCCAGACTACGACGACTGGTTGGAGGCAAAGAGAAGCAACAGCCTATGGCAAGAAGAGGAGGATGAGGAATAATAAAACAGACATTACGGAAAGTAGCGGCGTTCAACAACGGAACGTCGCTACTTTCGGTTTATGCTGGATTTAAGATATAAATTCGGGGGGATTACATTCTTTTTGTTTTGACACTTTGACAGGTATTCTCCTTCTTTACTTTACAAAGTGTCAAAATGAAAAGTGCCGTCAGAAAACTCAAAACAGAGCTTCCGACGGCACTTTCATTGGTCTTTTTTAGGGGTAAAACAGCTATTGAGGTGTCAAAGCATAGCTTTTACGATGTAATATGATAGCTTTCACAGTGTAAAAAGCTATGCTTTAACAACGAGAAACGAATGCTTTTATAGCGCAAAATGATAGCTTTTACAAGAAACGAATTTTACCTAAAAAAAATTAAAGCCTGATTATCAAGAACTTGCAAAAAGCGAAATTTTCGGCTTTTTCGTGACCAGACGGAAAAAATTTGCAAATATCGCAAGGAAATTGAGGTCGCAAAAATCAAAGTGTAAGGAAAACAGCAAAAAAAGTGACACTATTGCATTTACAGGAGTAACACAACCATTCCCATTCGGGATTTATTGTAAAAACCCTGGTGCTGAACACGAAAGAACTTTCCTTCTTGTCACATATTGACACGATGGAGTGACTGCCGACTGCCACTATGTCACTGTTGGCATCATCAACATGGCAAGAGGGAACTGTGGCACAGTGGTTGCAAAATATAACGGCGAGAGACGAGAGAATCTCAAACGAATAAAAAAACAAAAAAATAAAGAAAGGAAAAAAACTATGGGAAAGATTATTGGTATCGACCTTGGTACAACAAACTCATGTGTTGCCGTTTTTGAGGGCAACGAACCAGTGGTAATAGCTAACTCAGAGGGTAAGCGCACCACTCCGTCAGTAGTAGGCTTCGTAAAGGATGGCGAGCGTAAGGTAGGTGACCCTGCAAAGCGTCAGGCCATCACAAACCCACAGAACACGGTGTTCTCTATCAAGCGCTTCATGGGTGAGACCTATGACCAGTCTGCTAAAGAGGCTACACGCGTACCTTATAACGTAGTAAACGAGAACGGCTACCCACGCGTTGACATCGACGGACGCAAGTATACTCCACAGGAGATTTCTGCCATGGTGCTGCAGAAGATGAAGAAGACCGCCGAGGACTACCTCGGACAGGAGGTGACAGACGCTGTCATCACCGTACCGGCTTACTTCTCTGACTCACAGCGTCAGGCTACTAAGGAGGCTGGACAGATTGCAGGCCTCAACGTACAGCGTATCGTCAACGAGCCTACAGCAGCAGCCCTGGCTTACGGCGTGGACAAAGCCAACAAGGATATGAAGATAGCTGTGTTCGACCTCGGTGGTGGTACATTCGATATCTCAATTCTGGAGTTCGGCGGCGGCGTGTTCGAGGTACTGTCAACAAACGGTGACACACACCTCGGCGGTGACGATTTCGACCAGGTTATCATCGACTGGCTGGCTAACGGCTTCAAGGCAGACGAGGGCATCGACCTTACAAAGGACCCAATGGCTATGCAGCGTCTGAAGGAAGCTGCCGAAAAGGCAAAGATTGAGCTCTCAAGCTCTACATCTACAGAAATCAACCTGCCTTACATCTCAGCTGAAGGCGGTGTGCCAAAGCACCTCGTAAAGACTCTGACACGTGCTCAGTTTGAGCAGTTGGCACACGACCTGATACAGGCTTGTCTCGTACCATGCCAGAACGCTATGCGCGACGCAGGTCTCTCTAACAACGAGATTGACGAGGTTATCCTCGTAGGTGGCTCAAGCCGTATCCCTGCCGTACAGACTCTCGTGAAGAACTACTTCGGCAAGGAGCCTTCAAAGGGCGTTAACCCTGACGAGGTGGTAGCCGTAGGTGCTTCTATACAGGGTGCCATCCTCAACAAGGAGTCTGGCGTAGGCGACATCGTACTGCTCGACGTGACACCTCTTACCCTCGGTATCGAGACCATGGGCGGCGTAATGACAAAGCTTATCGAGGCTAACTCTACAATACCATGTAAGAAGTCTGAGGTATTCTCAACAGCCGTTGACAACCAGACAGCCGTTACAGTACACGTACTGCAGGGTGAGCGCCCAATGGCAGCACAGAACAAGTCTATCGGTCAGTTCAACCTTGAGGGCATTGCACCAGCACGTCGCGGTGTGCCACAGATTGAGGTGACATTCGACATCGACGCCAACGGTATCCTCAACGTATCAGCCAAGGACAAGGCCACAGGCAAGGAGCAGCAGATTCGCATCGAGGCATCAAGCGGCCTGTCAGAGGAAGAGATCAACCGTATGAAGGCAGAGGCAGAGGCCAACGCTGAGAACGATAAGAAGGAGCGTGAAAAGATTGACAAGCTGAACCAGGCAGACTCAATGATATTCACCACTGAGAACATGCTCAAGGAGCAGGGTGACAAGCTCCCAGCCGACGTGAAGAGCGAGATGGAGGCAGCCCTTCAGAAGTTGAAGGATGCCCACAAGGCACAAGACCTTGCAGCCATCGACGCAGCCATCGCCGAGGTAAACAACGTAGCTCAGAAGATGTACGCAGCAGGTGCCGGTGCACAGGCAGGCGCACAGGCTGGTCCAGACATGGGTGGCGCAGGTTTCAACGGCGCCGGAGCCCAGGGAGGCGCACAGCAAGGCGGTTCTTCAAACGCCCAGCAAGACGCTCAGGACGCCGACTTCGAGGAGGTGAAGTAAGTTTGATAAGCAAACAATAAATAAAAATAGAAATCCCGTATAACTCAAGCAGTTATGCGGGATTTTGCTTTTATGCGCCTATTCTGCATTTTTTACAGGTATTAATCATCTTCAGGGAAATACTCATAATAAATATCACCAATGGTATCTGCAAATCCCCATCCGCATGGCGAGGCCCACTCCATACATTGTCTCAAACGTGGTTTGAAGTGCTCCAACATATTATTCTTGGCAATGAATGCCATTGTCTTGTCGAAGTTATTCTCT
>FLNY01002112.1_pt1 | contig 14190 bp, 13 predicted proteins | sample 1140381 | NCBI WGS metagenome assembly FLNY01 (sample SAMEA3878172, study PRJEB12797) | bioreactor metagenome | biome: Moose rumen | place: Sweden | collected 2011-10
AAGGGGCGTAAAGAACAATATAAGTCTTATGATATGAAGCGGAGTTTTTACCGTTGAGGCTCTGAGCATATCGGTAAATTCGTTTACCCTTCTCACTTCCTCGGCGGCGTTTTTCGCGTCCTCCTCAAGCCTTTCGTCAAGCCTGTAATACATAAGATTTACACCGCATTTAGGGCAGGTCTGCTTTAAGTAAAACGGGCTGAGCCTTGCATTACATTTGGGGCATCTGTTATTAGTTTTCTTCACTGCCCGACACCTCCTTTGAAAGCTCCTCGCGCCTTGTCTTCATTTCCTGTCTGATTGTGCTGAGCTTCTCACCCGTCAGGTCGTAAAAATGGTACGGGATAAGCGAAAGCAGTCCGAGCGCCCACGGTATAAGCGTAAAGAGCGCCCATATCATAAGGTCGGTTTTTTCGCCCTTAATCGCCGTCGTGCTGCCGTCAGGGTTCTTTGCAAAGGACAGTCCGATTACGGGCAGGAGCGCCGCGCCTATCGAGGTTGAAACCGAGCCCGTGAGCTTGCCCACAAAAGTAAGTACCGAGAAGGTAACGCCCTCCGTTCTTTCGCCCGTTTTCCACTCCATATAGTCAACGGTATCCCCTATCATTTCAGTCGGGATTACCATATTAATAGTATTGAAAAAGCTGAAAACAAAATTCTGTACCATAAGTACAATCGATATTGCAAGCACGCTCGTGTTGTAGAATTTAAGCCCTGCAAGGAAGGTCGCCGCACCAACGATAAAGCGTACTATGATATTTAGTATTACAATCTGACGGTTATCAAATTTCTTTTTAAGCTTAGGTATAAGAAGATATGTAAGGAAGCCGAAAATCGTACCCGGAAGCGAAATCCAAAGCACCGCCGAGGAAAGATTAAGCACCTCCGAATAATAGTAGGTCTGGAAAACTCCCGCAAGTCCCGAAAGCGTTCCGACAACGTTCCCGATGATAATAAGCAGCAACGGCTTATTCCTGAACATAACCTTAAAGCCTTCAAGCACCGAAGGCTCCTTTACGCTTTGTACGACTCTTTCCTTAGTCTTTCTGCCCGCAAGCGAGAAAAGCGTTACAATTAAAAACGCCGCAATAATCGCAAGAATAAGGAAATCCTGAGAAAGAGTGAGTCCCCATACGCCGTTATTTGTGAGGTCCATCATAACGGGAATAAAGGTGAGGGAAAGACCGCCGAGCAGCGAGGATATAAACCTTGCCGTTGAAATCGCCCTCGTCCTGTCGCTCGGGAGCGGTGAAATCGCCGTGCTCATTCCCCAAAACGGAACGTCGCCGAGCGTGTAAAGAAGCTCCCATATAAAGTAGGAGACGTACATATATATAATTTTTACGGTTGTGCTTTTAACGTCGGAGAGTATTTCGGGTCCCGCAAATACCATAATAGTCGCCGCCGCAAGCGGAAGCGGAACGAAAAGTAGGTACGGTCTGAGCTTACCGTATCTTGTCCTCGTTTTATCCACTATTCCGCCCATAATCGGGTCGTTTACGGTATCCCAGATTCCGAGCACTAATATCATAGTAGCTACCGCTTTTTCGGGTATTCCGAACACCTTTATGAAAAACAGCGAAAGGTATCCGCCCGCAAAAAGATTATAGCCGAAAACCTGACCTGCGTTAGCAAAGCCGTACGCAAGGTTTTCCCTTACGCCTACATATCTGATTTCATTTTTCTTTTCGCTCATATTTATACCTTTTCCAGTCGTGCAAAATTAGCCATCATTTTTTTGGTTCCCGCCTTGTCGAAGGCAACCTCCATAAGAATATCGTTGCCCATCGGCTTACAAGAGAGTATAACGCCCGTGCCGAAGGTCTTATGCTTAACGGTATCCCCGACGTTATACGAAACCTTCGGCGCTGCGGCAGTATTGCCCGCCTGTCCGAAGGAACGCGCCGCCGAGCTTGCTTTATGTGCGTTTCCTATTTCAACGCTCTTTGCGTATTTTGCGGCGGTTTTGGGCTTCCCGAAGCCGTGGGAATATCCGTCGGCTCTGTTTGTAAAGCCGTAATAGCCATATTCCTGCTTGGTGCTCTTATCCTCGGTTATCTCCTCGGGAATTTCCTTAACGAAGCGCGAGGGCATATTTCGGTTTGTCGTTCCGTAGAGCATACGCTGACGGGAATTAATGAGATAGAGCTTCTGCTTCGCCCTCGTAATTCCTACGTAGGCGAGCCTTCTCTCCTCCTCCAAATCCTCCTCGCTGTACATGCTCTGATTACCTGGGAATATGCCCTCCTCCATACCGGGAATGAACACAACGGGAAATTCAAGTCCCTTAGCAGAATGAAGCGTCATAAGTACGACGCAGTCCTCGTCCTCATTATAGCTGTCAATATCGCTTACGAGCGCCACGTCCTCGAGGAATTCGTTCAGCGAGAAGTCCTCGTCCTCCTCCTGATACTTAATCAGCATCGTGGAAAGCTCCTGAACGTTGTTCTTCCTGTCCTCCGCCTTGTCGGGCTCCTCTTCCTCAAGGTACTCAAAATACTTGGTTTCGCTGAGGATTTCCTGAAGCAAGTCGGACATCTTCATACCCTCGTCCACGCAGGCTCTGAAATGCTTAATCATATCGCAGAAGGCGGAAAGCTTACCCGCCGCGCGCGAGGTTTTTGAAAACTCGTCGGCGTGCTCGCACACCTCAAACGCGGTCATACCGTTTACCGCGGCAATTTCAAGTATGTACGAGAACATCGTGTCGCCGATACCCCTTTTCGGAGTATTGATAATGCGCTGAAGCCTTACGTTGTCGGCGGTGTTGTTTATAACAGCAAAGTAAGAGATAACGTCCTTAATCTCCTTACGGTCAAAGAAGCGGTTTCCGCCGATAATTTTATATGATATGCCCGATTTTGCGAGCATTATTTCTATATTCCTCGACTGTGCGTTCATACGGTAGAGTACTGCGTGGTCCCTGTACGCCATACCGTTTGCGACGTTATTTTCTATCTCGTCGATTATAAACTGCGCCTCGTCGGTTTCGCTCGTCGCGGTATAGATATACACCTTGTCGCCGTCAAGCCCCGTGTATGAGCGCAGATGCTTTTCGGCAAGGCGAGTTTTATTATTCTTAATTACGGAATTCGCGGCGTCAAGAATATTCTGCATTGAGCGGTAATTTTCCGCAAGCTCAAGCTGAATAACCTCAAGCCCCTCGTCCTCATAACGCTCCTTAAAGCGCATAATATTTTCTATCGTAGCTCCTCTGAAGCGGTATATGCTCTGGTCGTCGTCGCCTACTACACAGATATTGTGATACCCGTCGGCAAGGAGATAAGTCAGCACGTACTGCGCGTAGCTCGTATCCTGATACTCGTCGACGATAACGTATTTAAACTGCCTCTGATACAGCTCAAGCACGTCCGAATTCTCTTTAAAAAGCTTGACCGTATTGAATATCATATCGTCAAAGTCCATCGCGTCCGCGCGCTGAAGCTCCTTTTGATATTCAATATAGCACTGTGCAATTTTTGCCTTGCGGAAGTCGTTTACGGTTGTTGCTTTGTACTCCTCGGGTGAAATAAGGCTGTCCTTTGCGTGACCGATTTCCGTGAGGACGGAACGGTATCCGAGGAATTTTTCGTCAATTCCGAGCGATTTCATAACGCGCTTCATTACTCGCTTCTGGTCGTCGGTATCGTATATTGTGAAATGGGGCGTGTAGCCGATTCTTTCGCCGAAGCGGCGCAGAATCCTCCCGCACATTGAATGGAAGGTGTGCGCCCATATATCGTTAGCCTCAGTTCCGACTGCATTAATAAGCCTTTCCTTGAGCTCCCCTGCAGCCTTATTTGTAAAGGTAATGGCGAGCACCTGCCACGGTAGCGCGTAGCCGTCGCTCAGAATATGCTCAATGCGCTTAACTATGGTCGCGGTCTTGCCCGTACCTGCTCCCGCTACAACAAGAACGGGGCCATTGATTGTATCAATAACCCTCTGCTGCTCTTTGTTCGGTTTTACTGCGTCTTTATTTGCCATAAACAATCCTTTTAATTATAACGAAGCCTTGCTGCGCAAGACGAAAATTATTACGAAGCCTCGCTGGCGCAAGACGAAGAATACAACGAAGCATCGCTTCGCTCAAACGAAACGCAGACTCAGTCTGCCAGAACGGTCTGCGACGCGATTATAAATCGTTATTCTTTACTGTGGTATTAATGGATTTAATCAACAATATTTTGATTTTTCGGCACAGTTCTTCAAGCGGTTTGTATTCTTCCTCATTTATATATTCCGAATTCAGAAGTATCTCCAGCCAATATGCCGTTTCATTAGCTTCTTTTAAAGCAATACGAAGCTTGTTTACAAAATCCGCAGGACTTGCTGCATATTTAGCTTCGCTATAATTAGCACCGACAGAGGTCGCGCTTCTTGCAATTTGGTTAGAAACAATGCTTTCATTATTTGCCCTCAATACATTTGCAAGTTTTATTACTCTAACAGAAAAATCCATTGTTAAATTATACAATCTATCTTCCATCTCTTCACCTTAAAAATGCTGTCCGCAGGACCGTTCTGGTTGACCGCCGGTCAACGCTTCGTTGCACGTTTGCGTGCGTTTCGTTTTTTCGTTCTTTCGTTATCCAAGCAGGGTTAATAGTATACCCGCCGCGACCGCGGAGCCGATAACGCCCGAAACGTTGGGTCCCATTGCGTGCATAAGCAAGAAGTTCGAGGGATTTTCCTCCTGTCCGACCTTCTGGCTTACCCTTGCCGCCATAGGCACTGCGGACACGCCGGCCGAGCCTATAAGCGGGTTAACCTTGCCCTTTGTAACTATATACATAAGCTTTCCGAAAAGCGTACCGCCGATAGTACCGAAGGAGAACGCAACGAGCCCGAGCACGACGATAAGCAGGGTTTTGAGATTCAAAAACGACTGTGCCGAGGTGGTCGCTCCGACTGAAATACCGAGCAGAATTGTAACTATATTCATAAGCTCATTCTGCGCAGCCTTTGCAATTCTCTCCGTCCTTCCGCTCTCCTTGAGCAGATTTCCGAGCATAAGCATACCGACGAGAGTCGCCGCGTCGGGAAGCAAGAGCGACACAAATACCGTAACCATAATCGGAAACAGTATTTTCTGAAGCTTTGATACGGGGCGGAGGTTATCCATAACTACCGCCCTTTCCTTCTTCGTAGTCAGCGCGCGCATAATCGGCGGCTGAATAACGGGAACGAGCGCCATATACGAATACGCCGCGACGGCTATCGTACCGAGCATTGACGGCGCAAGCTTCGAGGTTACGAAAATTGCCGTCGGACCGTCAGCTCCGCCGATAATCGCTATCGAGCCCGCCTCCTGCGGAGTGAAGGATAAATCAAGGTTAAGGCTCGGCGCAACAGTATGGATAAGCGTACCGAGGCTATCGCCGAGACCTATTGCGATAATATACGCCGCGAAAATACCGAGTTGCGCCGCCGCGCCGAGAATAAAGCTGCTCGGCCTTGCAATCAGCGAACTGAAATCCGTCATAGCGCCGATTCCGAGGAAGATAAGCGGAGGATAAATTCCCGCCTTGACGCCGAAATAGATAAAGTCCATAAGCCCCGGAGTTGCGGCAACCCAGTTCCCCGCCTCGTCGAGCGCGCGCCCGTGCGCAACGAGCTCAATAAAACCGTTTAAGTCGTGGTACTGCACCGCAAGATTTGCACCGGGAAGATTAGCAAGAAGCATACCGAAGGCAATCGGAATCATCAATAGCGGCTCAAAGCCTTTTTTAATTCCGAGATAGAGGAATAAAAAGGCTACGAGTATCATTATAAGGTTTTTATAACCGTCGGGTGTAAAAAAGTAGGCGTATCCGCTATTTTGGATAATATCCTTTATTACCTCCCAGACGCCGTGTAAAACTTCCATAGTGTCTCCTAAAAGGGTTTAGTGTTTTCAATAACTGCCGCCTGCGCCCACGGGCTCTGCGCGCGCTTCGGGGTGCGTTTTATTGAGGTTATTTTACTACTCTCGCCCTCAAGCGAATAAATCGCCGCGCTTATTACCGCGACAATTTCGGGCGGTACTCCGTCCTCTATCGGAGGGGGCGGCGGAAGCTCATTTACGCCCTTGATTTCAGGCGGGGCGGGTACAGTTTCCTTTATTTCGTTTTGCTTTTTCTTATTTGCTCTTTTCTCAAAAAACGCAACAATATATGAAAAAAGGCTGAAAATAACAATCATCGCCGCAAGCGTTAAGAGCACTATAAACAGCCCCGCAACGACAACCGTTGCGGTAAAAGCAAAGGAGCCGTCGGGCTTAAGCGAGGTCGCAAGTAAAAAGAAAATCACGCCTTTTCCTCCTAAAATACTAATCTAAATTATTATAAATCATATTCTCATATATTTCAATAAAAAGTATTGATTTATTAATTAAAAGGGGTATAATATTATTGTAATAAAGGAGGTAGTAAAATGTTAAGTAAGGAAGCTATGATTATCGCAATCCTTGTTGCGCTTATACTTCTCTGGGCGACTGAAACCCTCGGAATGAGAAGAACCTCCACTCTCCTCGGAGGCGTTATTGATTTAGGATTTGCACTTATCAGATAGATATACCAAAAGCCCTGAACACTCGTTCAGGGCTTTTTATTTTATTCCTTTATAAAACACATTTTAAGCGCACCTTTTTCAACCTTAAAGTCAAGCTCGGAATAGTTGAAGTTTTCGCCGTCGCAGTTGCCGAGAAGGGCGCTGCCGTCCTCCATCCAGAGCTTGCCGCTTTTAACCCAGCCATTTGTAAACTGTTTCGGGAAGGTCTTATCGTTAGCGGTACCCGCGGAATACTTGCCTATCATCGGGAGCGCTTCCCTCAGGCTCATTCCGTTAACGAGCGCAAAGTCAAGGAGTCCGTCGTCAAGCACTGAATCGGGAGCGGGACAGAAGCCGCCGCCGTAAAAGCTTGCGTTACAGATTGCAAAGAGCGCGAAATCCTTATTATCCTCGCGAAGCTTATACTCCTCGCCCGTTTCCTTATTAACGCAGTTTAAATCAAAGCTGATTTTATAATGCAGGGGCTTTGCAAGAATCGGAACAATCGCTACATTATAAGCCTGATGGCCTAAAAACGGCGCCTTGTCGGCAATCTTCTTACCGAGGGTTTCAACTAGGGTATCAAGTCCGAAGGACATAACGTTAATGCACTTTTCCCCGTTGTAGTCAATAAGGTCAATCGGTTTAACGTTGTACCTTAGCTTACCGTCGTAGAGCCCGAAAGCCTTAATAACGTTTTCAACATTGATTTTCTTAGCGCCGTAAATCTTCTTTGCAAAGTCGTTACCCGTGCCGAGCGGAAGAAGCATCATCGGCGTATCCGTACCCGCAAGTCCGTTTGCAATTTCGTGCACCGTACCGTCGCCGCCGCAGGATACGATAACGCAGTCCTTTCCGTATTTCGCTGCATAATCCGCGGCAATCTCAGCAGCATGACCGCCGTACTGAGTTTCCTCAACAATCATCTCGTCGTCAATCAGACGGAAGGTTGATTTAATTCTGCCAATAAGCTTTTCCTTATCCTTATTTCCCGCTATGGGATTGATTATAAAAACGTATTTCATATTTATATTTCCTCTTTTTTACAGAATCTGACAGCCACCGACGGGTCTGATAATCAGCACGTGGCAGGTACCCTCGCCGAATACGGACTCAATAGTCTTTTTATATGTATCGAGCATATCGTTCGGAACGAACGCCTGAACCGTACCCGCAAAGCCGCCGCCGTGAACGCGCCATGCGCCCTTGCCCTTAAGGAGCTCCGCGCTGATTGCAAGCGCAAGCGAAATCTTCTGCTCGGTGGGATTCTTCGGCGTATATACGTTCTGATTGAGCATATATGACGAGAAGCCCGAATCGAGTATAATTTCCTTAAACGCTTCAAAATCGCCGCTTTCAAGGCTTTGAACGGCGTTTTCAACGCGTTTGTTTTCATTGTAGAAGTGAATAGCCCTGAGTATTGCTCTGTCGTTCACCTTTTTTGTAAGCTCGGGTATTGCCTTAAAGAAATCCTCATATTCGATTTCACGCAGCACGCTCTTACCCATAGCCTTTGCGACCGCTTCCATCTCGCCTCTTACCGCGGCGTAATCGTCGGTTAAATCGCTGTGGTTTCCACCTGTATCAACGATACAGAGCGAATAACCCGAAGCGGAAAAATCATACGCAACCTTTTTTATAACGGGTTCGCTTACGGACTTAAAGTCAATGGTAACGAACGTACCGACCGAGGACGCCATCTGGTCAAGGAGTCCGCAGGGCTTACCGAAAAATACGTTCTCGCTGTACTGCGCAACCTTTGCAATATCAACCGCGCTTATTGCGCCGTCGTTATAAAGAAAGCTGAGTACCGAGCCGAGCAGCACCTCAAACGCAGCCGAGGAGGAAAGTCCCGAGCCGCCCATAACGTCGCTCGTGGTGAAAGCGTCAAAGCCCTCAACCTTATAGCCGAGGTTCTTTATTCCCGCCGCAACGCCCTTAACGAGCGAGGTTGAATCTCCGTAGTGCTCAGCCTTCGGCTCAAGGTCGTCAAGGTAAACGACATTCATCCTGTGTCCCTTTGACTTAACGCGGATTATACCCTCGCTGTTCTTACTTACGATTGCAATTGCGTCAAGATTTATTGCCGCCGCAAGCACCTTGCCGTTGTTGTGGTCGGTATGGTTGCCGCAGACCTCTGTCCTTCCCGGCGCCGACATAATACTTATTTCCCTGTCATATCCGAAAAGCTCCGCAAAATCCTCGATTGCCGAAATATATCTCGGCTTTTGAAGCTCGACAGCCTCGTCGGTTACGTAAACCGCCTTGAGCGCGCCGTCATAAGCTCCGCCTTTTATCGCATTAATCAGTTCCTTAGCTACCATTTTTCTGTCCTTTCTATAAAACAATTTTATACTTTTCCTTTTCGCTGTACATCAGCAGCGTCTGGTTCATCTGGCGGGACTTCGCCCCGTAGAAGATATTAAACACAAGGCTCGTTATGCCCGTAAACGCTACTATTATCATAAGCGTTACTATAAACCTCGGCGAAAACGGATTTGTAAACGCAGCGCCGAGCTTTGTATACATATATATTCTCGGGAAAAAGCCTATAAGGCTGAGTATTGAGTAATACAAAAAGTCATACCTCAGCGCGCCGTAATACTTTGAAATCATCGCAAGCGAGATTACGGGTATGGTTCTCGTTACGGTAAGGACGTACGGGTTTCCGTTGCCCTTGAACTCAACCCAGTCCTTTATAAAGTGCATGCTTTTTATATTCAGGATAATTCCCGTCCAGCCGGGACCTATGAATATTCCCTCAACGTATTTTACGGTAAAGAAGAAGAAACAGAAAACAACGTTAATAAGAAGCGCGGTATTAAGCGGGAACACCATACCCGATATTGCAAGCAAAAAGCTTATAGGAATCGGGAGCTGACACTTTGCGATATAAAGCGCAAAAATACATATGAGGATTTCCTTTTCCGTGTCAAGATTAGCTACCGAATTATCCACTCTTTCAAGGAAGTGAATCATCGTCATAAACCTTGTTTCAAACTTTCCGTGGTTAATAAGAATAAGAGTAAGTGCTACGAGCAGCGCTATCGTAGTAATAGAGATAATAAGGGATATAAAATTTGTTCTGTGACGTTTAGCCTGCCTCATAAAAACACCTCCTATTCTTTAATGTTATTATTGCTTAATCTCTTTATAATTGCCTAAAAACTTGAATTCCTCAAGCTCGTCGTGAAGGGCGCAGAGCAAATCAAGCGTCTCCTCGTCATATACGTTGCCCTCAACGTCGGCGTAAAAGAGATAGTCGAATTTTCCGTTTGCAACGGGGCGGGATTCAAGCTTAGTAAGATTGAGCCCCGACATTGAAAAGCGCCCGAGCACCCTGTAAAGCGAGCCCGTTTTATGCGGTGCCGAGAAAATAAGCGAAATCTTATCAGCGCTGTTGTCAATAACGAGCTTTTTCGATATTACAATAAAGCGCGTAGTATTTTTTGTTACGTTCTGAATATCTTTTTTGAGTATCTTGAGATTATACTTCTTAGCCGCGCTCTCGGAGCAGATACAGGCAATATTATTCTTTTCGCTTTCGCTTACGTATTTTGCGGCGATAGCCGTATTATTCGAGTTAACGCCCGTCAGTCCGAAGTTCGTAATGAAATTACCGCACTGTCTGAGCGCCTGCGGGTGGGAGTAAACCTCCTCAACCTCATCAAAGCTAACGTTTTCCTTAGCCGCAATACAATGCGAAATCCTTAAATCATACGCGCCAACGATATAAAAGCGGTATTTCATAATAAGGTCGTACGATTCGTGCACTGAGCCTGCCGTGGAATTTTCAACGGGGATAATCCCGTAGAGTGCCCTACCGGTATTAACCGCCTCAAACACATCCTCAAAATGCCTGTGAAAATCAATTTCACAGTCAGGGAAAAGCTTACGCGCCGCCTGAGCGCTGTACGCTCCGTCAACGCCCTGACAGGCAATCAGCTTTCCGTCGGAGCTTAGCTTTTTACATCTCAGAGCGTTCTCAACGCTCTCCCTGAGCTCGCTTCCGCCGCCTATCAGCCTGTGCTGGAGCGCCCTTGAGGCGTCCATCGCCGATATAAATACGGTCTTTACCGTTTGAGCGTACTCTCCGCTGTTTTTAACAACCCAGTCGAGTATCTCGTTCTCTCTTTCCTGGTTTAATACGGGTACTGAGTTTTCAATTTTATACTGTGCAACCTGCTTTGAGACCTCAAGCCTTTTCAGCAGGAGGGGCAAAAGCTCCTCGTCTATGCCGTCTATCTCATTCCTGAGTGATAATAAATCCATTTTCCTGTCCTTATAAAAGTATATCGAGCAGGGCTATTGCCGCCGCCGCTTCAACAACGGGTACGGCGCGCGGAACAATGCACGGGTCGTGCCTGCCCTTAATCTCGAGCATTTCGTTTTCCATAGTTTTAAGGTTAACGCTCCTCTGTTTTGCCGCAATTGAGGGCGTGGGCTTAACCGCAACGCTGAACACTATCGGAGCGCCGCTTGTAATTCCGCCGAGTATGCCGCCGTTATTATTGGTAATAAGGCTCACCCTGCCGTCCTTTATTTCATATCCGTCGTTAACCTCTGCGCCGTTTGACTCTGCAAAGCCGAAGCCGAGCCCGAACTGTACGCCCTTAACCGCAGGTATTGAAAACAGAAGCGAGGAGAGCTTACCCTCAACGGTGTCGAACATATTTCCGCCGACTCCTGCAGGTACGCCGATAATGGCGCCTTCAATCTCTCCGCCTACGCTATTGCCCTCGGCTTTATAACGCGCAATTTCAGCTCTCATTTCGCTTTCAGCGCTTTCATCTATTACCGAAAAGCTCCCGCTTGTGAGCCTTTCAAGAAGCGCGCGGTCAATGCTGTTATAATCAAAGCCTCTGTCCTCAACCTCGCCTATTCTTTTAATATGCGCGCCGAGCGTAATACCCTTTTCTTTTAGTATCTGCTTTGCAACAGCTCCCGCAAAAACGAGCGGCGCGGTAAGCCTTCCGCTGAAATGCCCGCCGCCTCTTACGTCGTTAAAGCCGCCGTATTTCATATATGCGGCATAGTCGCTGTGGCTCGGTCTCAAAACGTCTGAAATGCGCTCATAATCGCCGCTTTTCGTATTTTCGTTTTCTATCAGCATAGCAAGCGGTGCGCCCGTGGTAACGCCGTCAAGCACGCCTGAAATAATATGCGGTATATCCCTTTCAAGCCTCGGCGTAGCGGTACTGTCCCTGCCTGGAGCGCGCCTTGCCATATCGCAGTATATTCTGTCATAATCAAGCTTAAGCCCTGCGGGCAGTCCGTCGATAACGCAGCCGATTGCCTCGCCGTGACTTTCACCGAATACGGCAAGCTTAATTTTATCACCCGTTACTGATGACATCAGCCTTTCCTCCCAATGAGTTGTAATCCCTGAAAAACGAGGGGTATGATTTTTGAATACTCTGTGCGTCGTCAATAGTGGTTTCACCCTCAGCACAGAGCGCCGCAATACTGAACGCCATAACTATCCTGTGGTCGTTACAGCCCTTAAGCGAAGCACCACGGGGAACTCCGCCCTCAATAATCATTCCGTCGGCGGTTTCAAAGGCGCGAACGCCCATTCTTTTGAGGTTTTCGACTACGCTCTTAATCCTGTCGGACTCCTTAAGCCTGAGCCTCTCGCCGCCAGTAATCACCGTTTTTCCCTTTGCAAATGCGGCGCAAACCGCAAGAATCGGTACTAAATCGGGAATGTCCGATACGTTTATATTTATACCGTAAAGCTCGGATTTTTTCACCTTGACCGTGTCGCCGCAAAGCTCAACCTCTGCGCCGAAAGCACGCAGGAGCTCGACAATTCTTTTATCGCCCTGTGCGGATTTCATATCAAGTCCGCTTACGCTGACCTCGCCCGTGAGCGCGCCGCCCGCAAGGAAAAACGCCGCCTGAGACCAGTCGCCCTCAACCGTATATTCCCTGTTTTTATATGTCTGCGAGCCTTTAATAAAGTATCCGTCAGCCGTCTCTTCAATAAAAATTCCGAAGTCGCCGAGCACCTTAACGGTCATATCAACGTAGGGCTTTGACTCAAGTCGGGTAGTTAGAATAATACTGCTGTCGCCTTCAAACAGAGGCAGCGCAAAGAGAAGCCCCGTAATATACTGGGAGCTTATATTCCCCGCAATTTCATATTTTCCGCTCTCAAGCTTACCGCTGATTTTTAGCGGTAAGCGCTCGCCCTCAAGGCTTATTCCGTGGCGTGAAATCAGCCTTATATATTCGCCGATAGGTCTTTCTGGCAGCCTGCCCTCGCCCGTAAAGGTAACGCTCCTGCCGAGCGCAGCCGCAACGGGAATTAAAAATCTCAGCGTTGAGCCCGACTCACAGCAGTTAATTACCTCGGCTCCGTTATTAAGCGCCTCAAGTGCGTTTTTTGTAGCGAGAATATCCTTTGACTCCTCAATACCCTTAACCTCGCCTGAGCCCGCAAGGAACGCGCATATAAGCGCCCTGTGGGCTACGGATTTCGAAGGCGGAGCAGTAATACTGCCGCTGAGTATTGAGTTTTGAATTCTCGCCTTACTCATAGTTAAATCCCGAAAAACTCCGGTATATTCTCATTCTTAACGGGGTTAATATAACCCTCGCCAATACGTTTAATCAGTATAAAGTTAATTCCCGAGGAGGTGCGCTTTTTGTCCGCGCTCATTGCGTTTATAATATCCTCAACGCTGTTTTCGTCCTCGGTTTTGAGGTTGTATTTTTTAAGCACGCTGGCAATTCTTTCAGCCGTACCGCGCTCGCAAAGTCCGTTTCCTTCGGCGGCTTTTGTAATCATTACCATACCGATACCGACTGCCTCACCGTGCGTTATTCCCTTAAAACTGTGCAGCTTTTCAATAGCGTGACCTGCGGTGTGTCCGAAGTTTAAAAGCGCCCTTTCGCCTTTTTCCTTTTCGTCGCGCTCAACTACGCCTGCCTTTAGGCTGACGCATTCAAAAATTATATCCTCAATTATATCCCTTGCGCTGCCCTTTTCGATTTTTTCAAACAGGCTCGCGCTTTTTATACAGCCCATTTTAATCGCTTCTGCCATTCCGTCGCTGAAATACTTTTGGGGAAGCGTGTCAAGCGTTTTTGTATCAATAAGCACAAGCGCGGGCTGGTGGAACGCGCCGCAGAGGTTTTTACCCTGCGGTAAATCCACCGCCGTCTTTCCGCCTACGGAGGAATCCACCTGGGAAAGCAACGAGGTCGGAAGCTGAATATATTCTATTCCCCTGAGGTATATAGCCGCAGCAAAGCCGCACATATCACCCGTAACTCCGCCGCCGAGCGCAATTAAGATATCACCGCGCGTGAATTCATTTTCAGCAAGGAGAGCAACTATTTCAAGTACAGTATCTGCTGTTTTTGACTCCTCGCCCGCGGTAAAAACGAAGTCATATACATTAAAACCGTTTTCCTCAAGCTGTGTCTTAAGCGCATCGGCATATAGCGGATATACATTAGTATCGCTTACGATACAGGCCTTTTCAGCGCCGCTGACCTCGCGTATATATCTCCCCGCTTTTGAGAGTATATTATTTTCAATATATATATTATAGCCTTTTCCCGCATTTACTCTAAGCTCTTTCATAGCTGCAACCTTTTACATATAAAAATACATATTAATAATAATATATTTAGAGTTCAATGTCAAAC
>FLNY01003084.1_pt1 | contig 14187 bp, 15 predicted proteins | sample 1140381 | NCBI WGS metagenome assembly FLNY01 (sample SAMEA3878172, study PRJEB12797) | bioreactor metagenome | biome: Moose rumen | place: Sweden | collected 2011-10
CATTGCTGTCCACTAAAAATCTGAATCTAACAAAGTGCCGATTAGTTGATGTTATAAAAGGCTTAAAATCAATAGCGTTTTTTACCAAGTATCTAATAATCAGTTCAATTATGATTTCAAGTCCGTTGACTCAAAAAAAGTATACAACAAACTAAAAATCAGTATTTTATAATGTTTATCACGATTTTTTAATGGACACTAATGATTCATTATCGTAAAACATGGTGATATAATATTCCCCATTGTGCTCACTTATTCTAAACCATACAGGTTTTTTGAACAACATATCCATCCCTATTTTAAGAGCAATGGATTGAGCCTCTTTTTCCGTTTCTTCTGTCGGATTCTGCAATTCAGCCTCAGAGTGTTTCTTCAACAGCTCATCTCGGACCTGTCTTTGTAGTGTGAGTGTGTCAATTTTTTCAAAATCTGGATTTTGGTAAAATAGTGCATCGTAGTTCTTCTTATGGACAAGCATTTCATAGGAAATGTCCTCATCATCCGAGAGAGTATAGCTGTCTAATGCTGTATACCGCTTGTTGTTTTCGAATTGACTGACTAACTTGTTAAATCGAATCTTTATGTTTGCTTCACTTTGAGTATTAGCATCACACAACATGATACGATAAACTTTGTTGTTGTTTGTCGCTATATAAACATGAACATCCGTTCCGTTGAACTCACCCTCAAAGTATTCTTGTCCAGAAACCTGTTTAGGTGTGAATCCCTTAGCAATAAGGGATTTTCTCATATCAGACTTAAAACCATCAACGGGAATTCCCAAGAATGTTGTAACATCCTTTTGCGCGAAAGCCAGTAAGACGCAAAGCATCATGGCAAGAGTTTAAAAAATCTTTTCATATGTACCTAATTCAAATAGTATATTGTTAATATCCTGTTCTATCTTCTGCTACCATCATTGGCTCTTCCTCTAGTATCTCATACCGCTTGACAGTCCTGTCTTGCAGGAATATTCCGTTGAGCGTATATGCCAGAGACTTCAATGTTTCTTCTCTTTTGATGGGCTTCAACTCACATTCCCATATGGTGATAGAGTGCCAGCCCATCGTGGCCAGTTCATGCTGTACTTTCACATCACGCTCCTTGTTCCGCTGTACTTTATTGGTCCAGAACTGCGTATTGGTCTTTGGTATGGTGTAGTAACGACAGCCCTCATGTCCATGCCAGAAGCAACCATTAATAAAGATACATGTTCGATACTTCCGTAACACGATGTCAGGTTTCCCTGGAAGTCTGGGATGATTCAGACGATAGCGGTAGCCATGTCCCCACAGATAACGTCGCACCACCATCTCGGGTTTTGTGTTCTTTGCCCCAATATGGCTCATACAGCGGTGACGTTGTTCTATGGTCAAGACATCGTTCATTTTTACTTTGATCTAACCTGCAAATTTATCTTTATGTAGTACTTCCCATCTTCCTCGTATACCCATCCATAGAAGATTTTTTTCTTGGCATCTGAACGAGGATGGCCGGGGGTTCCTGCATCCTCACTTGTTGATGCACCTTCAAACTTGGTGGAATTGAACAAAAACTCTCGGAACCTGTTCAATTCATAAATGTGATAACATACAATATCACCATCCTCTTTTACAATAATTTGCCCACCCGTAGCGTCATAAATGCCCAGCCATGGTTTCTCAGGTGTCATCCCCTGTGCGCAATCTTGCAGGAAACGTTTTATCTTATATTCATAAATGTTGCCGTGTGTGGAGGTATCAAAGCCAAGAGGATTTCTTTTTGTCAGTTCTTCAGTGCAACGCTTTATGTCATTGAATCCCATTTCCGATTTGATTAGCAACAACTCTGCCAAGAGAAAGGGCATATGCCCATCGATTGCCAAGAGATTTTGATACAAACAATCTGATTGTACTTTCCGGAAAGCAAACGTTGCATCATATTCATCACGCAATTTCTTAAGCCGTACACCAATACGACCGGTCATTGGATATGTAGCCCTGTTAAACTCATCGCATTCGAGTGACTTGCCTTCTGGGAGCACAATTTCATAAATAAAATTTGTTCCTGTTCCTGCATTGAAAAGCGTGGAGTCACTACCGAGGAAAGATTTTATGCTGAATCCCAAAGTTTGTGGCATCCCAGTCCTGAAGTCTTCAATAGTTATCGTTATGTCACGATTGTGTCCTACATCTTTAATTGTCCCAATTCTCAACTCTTTTAGAAAAGCATCAATAGGTGGCAACTGAAAAGCCCTGCCACTTGTGCTCTTTATCAAAGACAGTAAATTGTTAGCTTTTTCTGCGAAAACCGTTATGGGATATGAGAATTGCTCGGTTTCACCTGTTTGGTCGTTGACAACATTAATAGTGACCATGTCATCTTCACGGACATAGTTGTTGGTCGTTTCTGTCTCTTTGCGGATGATTTCCAGAATACGATAAAACTCATTAGGTATCGCATTAAGGTTCTCGTCTGCAACATCCAGTTTACCTGTATCTAACAAACGGAGAAATACATAGATTTCGCTCCATTCTCCTTTATTTCCTGATAGTGCCATATTATCTTATATTAGTCCTAACATTTGAAGTTCTTTTTCAGCCGTTGCTTGTATAGCGGGTATTGCCACCGAATTACCAAACTGTTTATATGCCGAAGCATCAGCCACGACGATTCTAAACTTATCAGGGAAACCTTGCAGCCTTGCCCACTCACGGGGGGTCATCTTACGGATGCCGTCGCGGTTTACTTCACCCTTAATATTGGTGATTGGAGTAAAATTTGTCAAACGCTTATCAATTATCAAATTGCATTCCCTACCCATACCACCAACGACAATAGCGTTCGCCACACCGTCAAGGTCAATGATTTTATAGCCAAAACCATGACCAGCAGCCTCATGCCTTGCTTTATGTCGCTTTAGGGTTTCTACATATACCGTAGAAAGGTAATATTTAACGGACACCTCATTTTCTTCCATCACATCCTTAAACCTCGGACGTTTATCACCTGGAGTGGTAGGCTCGGGATAGTGGAAATTCGCAACGTTGACACGAAGGTCTTTACGAAAGCCAATGATGTATATGCGCTCTCGATGCTGTGGAACACCATAGTCCATTGCGTTAAGTATTTGTGGCGGTACAACATCATAACCAGCATCATCAAGGTGCTCTAGAATGGTCTTTAGTGTACGTCCCTTGTCGTGGATTGCTAAACCCTTCACATTTTCAAGGAAGAAGGCTTTGGGCTGGTGTTTCCGTAGGATGGCTTCAATTTCAAAAAATAGAGTTCCTCGTGTTTCGTCGTTAAAGCCGAGCCTACGCCCAGCAAGTGAAAATGCTTGGCAAGGGAAACCACCACAGAGAACATCAAATTTCTTCGGGATATAGCTTTTTGTGGATTCCTTAGTGATGTCTCCAAATGGCATTTCACCATAGTTGGCAAAATATGATTCCTGTGCCTTTGCATCAAACTCTGACGAATAAACACATTTTCCACCCAAGTTTTGCATAGCAATTCGAAACCCACCAATACCTGCAAATAAGTCAATGAATGTAAATTTAGGATTTTCTGGTGCAGGGAATGGTATCTCAAAGAAATCAGAGAATAGGTCATATTGAGTTGCATCCTCTGCCACCTTCCAAATTTCTTCATCAGATAGTTCTTCACTTGTTATACCTTGACGGAATTGTTTCCGAGAAAGAAACTCTCGGACAGAAGAAATAATTTCTTCCTTCCGCTTTTTTGTAACTTTTACCTCATTATTGTGCAGATAGTGGCTTAACACCGCAATTTGGTTTTCATACGATGTTTCACCATATATTTTTATGCCTTCCGATGTGATTTCTTCAGGGAATGCGCGTAATTTCAGACTTTTGGCCATAATAATATATTATACTCTTATTTTTCCTGTTCCTGCGACAGAAGATATTGCCTATACTCGCTGACAAACAACTCTCGTATATCAACCTTTAACAATTCTGCAATTTTGACTATACAAGAGAGGTCTGGTTGAGATGTGTTTGTACACCATTTACTGACAGTTGAAGGATTGACTCCCAGTTGCTCTGCCAGCCATTTACTCGTTCTTTTTTTCTCTACAAGAACTAACTTTATTCTATTGACATCTTCCATAGGAAATCGTTTTAACGGTGCAAAGATAGTGAATATTTCTCACTTTCTGCCAATTTTATAATTAGATAATGCAGTAACGACACAAAATTATATATTTTTGGCATTTCAAACAGTCATTTTGACTAACTACCCTCTTAACGTACCAAAATACCTCAATTTTTTTGCCATGAAATGACCTCATGTGTCCCATATTGGGAACACAGAACCTTCATGCTCCCCAATTTGTCCTTATAATCAAGTACTTGCAACGCTTTTATTTCATGCAAGGTCCATTTTCTTCTACGGCTTTTCCTTCAAAAGCTGTGTCAAACTTACTTTTCTTTTCAAAGATTAACCTTGTTGACTGCATCAATGTATCTGTTTTCAATACATAAGAACCAAATCCCGTTTTGACATCGCTATTTGATAATGCGGATTTTTTGTATGTATGTTTATAGATATGGATAATCTTCACAATGGTTAAAGAATTTCATGTTTTACTGTGAATGCTTGCCATGTCCTCTGTGCGTTCCTATGTCTACAGAGCTGTTCTTGTTATAATGAGCGCTAACCATATTTCCTATCCACACCCACAATTTTTGTTGTCCAAAACTCCTCTTTTTCCGTTGATACGCGACATCGGAAAAATGACTTTTGAGATTTTTCCGTAGCTTATTCGGCGTCTGAAAATCTTAGGTTAGGACGTTGAAATGTTCAGGTTTGGATTATTAAAACTGCAGACCTGCATATAGACTACAACCTAACCTGAGAATTTCAAAAAAGAGATATGAATTTTTTTTATGTCTTGTTTTGAGAATATCAGTAAGTTAACTTAATTTTGATAAAAAATGGCATGGGGAAATTTGGTTATCAGTCAAATTGTCCTTTATTCCACATCTTTAGTGACATATTTTTATGATTCTTACAGACTAAACTTTATGTCTTGATGTTCACAGCATAGAGTATGGTTTGTTCTCTTGTTTATATTTTAATATGCTGATGTCTTCACAATACTATATAATAAAAGAGGTATGGAGAAATCCATACCTCTTTCTATATGTCATGCCGATGTGAGAATGTTAAACGTCTTCATCGTCGTCAAGGACGTCAAGGTTGTCAATGTCCTCGATCTGTGGAGTGGCGTCATCCATATCCTCGTCCATGTCGTCGTCGTCATTGTCGGGAACTCTGTCGTTCATGTCATCGTCCATCAAGTCGTCGTCATCATTGTCGGAGTCGTCTGAGAAGTCCTCGTCCATAATGTCTTCGTCATCCATGCTTCTGTCGGTTCCGAGTCCTGAGCTGTATTTCACGCGATCAACCCTTGGTTTGGACTTAATAAACACGGCCTCAATCCAGCCTCCGCGTTCGATTTCGAGAATGTCATATCCTGCGTCTTTACGTTTTTCCAAGATTCCACCGGCTCTGTGCATGGTGCTTGCTGGAAGCACGCTGCAGTCCACGAAGAAGTTTGACTCTATGATATCTTGGATGGCCAACGGCAATCCTTTCCAACCTGTTCCCATGTTTTTCTCAATCAGGTTGAGCACCTCATATGGCTCAAGATGTGATATGTTCTCGAGTGTGAGATCTGTTATCTTCTTTATAGGATGCTTACGAATGGCGATGGCGTTATTCTCTCCCTCACTTGGTGATGAGAAAATCTCATAGTGGAGCGATTCCAACTGTGACACCTTCTTCTCATCGTCCCTGTTCAGATACTGAATGTCAAACACCGTACGGATGATATTCATATAATGAGTCTCATTCTCGGCGAAGTCATCATGTTTCTTTGCATCAATAATCATCTGATGCAGTTCCGCCTCGTCTATTGTCCAGATATTGCTTTTTGTCAAGCTATCCAGAGACATCTTTGAATTTTTCTTCATCTGTAATATTTATTATATCTACAAATATTTTTCTTTCTTAATTTGTGTGCGTTGATTACGCGGTATTTGTCTTACAAATAGATCTGTGCTGTCTTTTTGTCTGATGTGTTTTGAGCGACTCCCTTGCGCACTCTTCCCTGAGTGTGTCGTGACGTGTGTACTGTTTTTCTGTCTTCTCGTGATTTGCGCGAGTATCCTCTTTTCCAACTGCAAAAATACTAATTTTCTTTTTTAGTTACAATATCTTTTTCCGAATAGATATTGTAAAGGTTAGTAATTATATGCTCTTTCTTAAAAAAAATCTTACCTTCGCGGTAAGTTTTCACATAATATTTATTCAAATGAAAGAATTAGCATTGAAGTACGGGTGTAATCCCAATCAAAAACCGTCAAGAGTGTACATGAAGGAGGGTGAGCTTCCTATTGAGGTCCTCAATGGACGCCCAGGATACATTAACCTTCTTGACGCTTTGAATAGTTGGCAACTGGTCAAGGAGTTGAAAGCGGCGACAGGACTTCCGTCAGCAGCTTCTTTCAAACATGTCAGTCCTGCCGGAGCTGCAGTTGGTATTCCATTGTCTGATACTCTCAAGAAGATATATTTTGTTGATGACATCAAGATACCATTGTCTCCGATTGCTACAGCCTACGCTCGCGCGAGAGGTGCTGACCGTATGTCTTCATACGGAGATTTCATCGCTCTTAGTGACACTTGTGACGAGGCGACTGCCACTCTGATCAAACGTGAGGTGTCTGATGGAGTGATCGCACCAGACTATACTGAGGAGGCTCTGAAAATATTGAGAGAGAAAAGAAAGGGTACGTATAATGTTATCAAGATTGACCCTAACTACAAACCTGAACCGATAGAGACCAAACAGGTCTTCGGCGTTTGTTTTGAGCAAGGACGTAATGAGATTGATCTTTCCTCTGACTCTCTCTTCGACAATATTCCTACCGCTAACAAGTCTTTCTCAGAGGAGGCGAAGAGAGACTTGAAGATTGCTTTGATCACTCTCAAGTATACTCAAAGTAATTCCGTGTGCTATGTGAAGGACGGACAGGCTATCGGTATCGGCGCCGGACAGCAGAGCCGTATACACTGTACTCGATTGGCTGGTAACAAGGCTGACATATGGTGGCTGAGACAGTGTCCGAAGGTGATGGCACTTCCTTTTAAAGAAGGTATTAGAAGAGCTGACAGAGATAACACTATTGACGTATATATCGGAGATGAGTATGAGGATGTGCTCAGAGACGGCACTTGGCAACAGTTCTTTACTGAAAAACCTGAGCCTCTGACGTTACTGGAGAAGAAGGAGTGGATTAGTAAAAATACCGACGTGGCTCTCGGCAGCGACGCGTTCTTCCCCTTCGGCGATAATATCGAGAGAGCACACAAGAGTGGTGTACGTTATATCGCTCAGGCGGGAGGTTCTGTTCGTGATGACCATGTTATTGATACTTGCGACAAATATGACATAGCAATGGCATTTACAGGTGTTAGACTCTTTCACCATTGATAACCAGAAAAGTGATATGGCTACAGACAACGAGATTTTATATGCCATGATGCATGGGATTAGTTTCGCCGGAGCAAAGAAGGAGAAAAAGGATGACGGGAAGAAGGTGAAAACTAAAGCCAGGATCAAGTCTTATAAGACTGGTGCACACAGCTCTGGCGCCGCTAAACATAAGGCGGAGATCAAACAAAGAGTGCAGAACAGACCAAGCCAAAGGAGAAATAAGGGGTGAGGATTTTTTCTGTTTATTCGTTCTTTGTTTTCCTCATTATAATGACAGCATGTAACTCAGAGAGATCGCAGACTGGTAGGTCTGCGGTTTTCTCTGAGTCTTCTGACTTTGGTGACGCCGCTGCTTGTGACCTCAGCGAGATTCAGAACAATGGCGAGCTGATAGTGCTGACAATGTATGGACCTCATAGCTTCTTTGAACAGCGAGGGGAGTGCTTCGGTGAACAGTATATGGTGATAAAGGAATATGCTGGTAGCGTTGGAGTGAAGGTCAGAATGGAGGTGTGCCGGTCTGAACAGGAAATGATAGACAAGTTGGCGAATTGCGAGGGGGATGTCATCGCTTATGCAATCCATGCCGACGACTCTGTGGCTGGTGATATCGTGTATTGTGGCAAACGTCAACTGGCTACGTTGTTCGATTCCCTCTCCCTGATAAGACATGACGCCACGATACGGACTAATGGCGATGTGGCATGGGCCGTCCGACGCTCATCTTCTGACTTGGCTGAGTCTTTGACGAAATGGCTGACGAAGAACCAGGGTCGTTTGATTGATTACACGTTTTTAAGTAACAAGGGTAAACGAGGAAGTGGCAGGACGAGAACAAGACGACGAAGGGTTTTCTCGCCAGTTATCAATGCGTCGAGAGGACAGATTTCTGTTTATGATAACTTGTTCAAGACTTATTCTAAAAGTTGCGCGTGGGATTGGAGACTTCTCGCGGCTCAAGCCTATCAGGAGTCTGGATTCGATTCTTACGCCGTGTCATGGATGGGAGCTCAGGGACTTATGCAGTTGATGCCTTCTACGGCTAAGGATATGGGACTGAAAGATAATGAGGTGTTTAATCCGGAGGATAATCTGAGAGCTGCGGTGGCTTTTATAAGACAGCTTAACGGTCATTACGCTGATGTCCCTAATGTTGACGATCGCTTGTGTTTTGTGCTGGCCGCATATAACGCAGGACCTGGACATATTGATGACGCAAGAGCTTTATGCAAGAAGAATGGACTTGACCCGAATGTGTGGAGATATAATGTTGAGGATGTTGTGTCTCACATGGGTGAGGTGAGCTATTACAATGACCCTGTGGTTCAACACGGATACTTCAGGGGCGAAGAGACTTATGACTATGTCACGTCTATCCGGACGAGATGGAATGAATATAAACGACTGACGAAATGATTCGCCAGTCGTTTTCTTATTGTGTGAGGCTTGTGTGACGTGATTGTTTTTTTCTCACTGTCGTATGTCAATACTAAAGATATCCTGCTTTCTCGAGTATTGGTATTATGTGTTTGGCAAGTCTACGCTTCGTGATTTTTTTCTCTGCATAATACTCATCCAATAGCGTTTCTTGCCCTTTCAGTATTTTTTCAATCAAATTGTCATCCAATAGCAGAACGTTTATGTTGTCTTTGAAATCTGTTCCTTGACTTATAACGTAGCATACTTGTTGCTTTTCTATTTGTGAGGCCATAACAGCTCCTCCAATGGCTCCGAACATGAAACCCATGGTACTGGCCTTGATGTTAGTTTCTTTGTCGCACATTCTATTAACGAAAAGAAGACTTCGTTCTCCGATTCGCCTGGCTTGCACATAGCCGTTTCCGAATGGAATCTTGTCATGTCTTAGGTTGCGGCAATTGATGTATGTGGTGTCATTGTGAACGACGGCGAACGCTTTTTTCTTGAGTACTTTGTCTGTCGCTTTGTCTCCTGTAGCTATCGTGAAATCATTGCCGCCCCACCATTTCTGACGATTCTTACTGCGACTGTCTAATATGACAGTGTCTATGGGTTGTCGCTGACCCGCGATGTACTCTTCGTAAGTGTTGTAATAATAGCTCTGGCTGGAAGCCCATAATGAATTGGCAAATAGTATTGTGTGTACTAATGCGTTTTTTAATGGTGAATTCATGTTTTTCCTTTTAGTTAATAGGTTTAGTGCACAAATGTAACTAATATTCATGAACTGTACAAACTGTTTGCTTACTTAGATGTCTTTTGGGATTTTTTTTGTACAAAATGAAGTTTGTTTTGTGCAGACGAGAACTGCATTTTGTCATTTGACAGATATGTTTTTTCTTTGCGGCATGAAACCAATTTTAACAATAACAGGTAGCGACTCTACTGGAGGGTCAGGTATTCAAGCGGACATAAAAACCATCTCGGAATTGGGTGAGTATGCCGTGACGGTAATCACGTCTATTACTGTTCAGACTACTCTGGGTATCTTGGATTTCTATGATGTGCCGTCTGAAGTCGTCGGTGGACAAATCGAGGCTGTGATGAATGACTTGCAACCGCAAGTGATTAAGATTGGTATGGTCAGAACGACAGAGACTCTGAACGTGATTGTTGAATGTCTGGAGAAATATAAACCTCGTTACGTCATTCTAGATACGGTGACTCAGTCATCAAGAGGAGATACGATTATTGACGAGACGATGGCTCTGTCCATAAAGAAGGTGTTGGCGCCTTTGTGTGATGTCGTTGTGGATAATGTGAACGGTAATACGCACGGACAGTCATGCTGGTTCTCAAGCTCGCTCGCATGTTATCTTAATCAAGGTCTTAGCCTGGACGTGGCGAAGACAAAGGCTGATGCGTACGTCAAGATGATGATGGCGAGATGTGACTCTCCAAAGGGACGCTGCGGCGAGTTGTATGAGGATTTTCTCAGCGAACTGCAAAAGCATTATAGACATGCCAGCGATGTGCATTTCTACGCTGAGTGCCTTAACGTGAGCAGTAGGTACTTGGCTCAAGTGACTAAACGGGTGTCTGGAAAGTCTCCTAAGAATATTATTGATGAGTTGTTGATACGCGAGATCGAGATTCAACTGAAATCGACTGACTATAATGTACAAGAGGTGGCTTATATGTTTGGATTCTCTTCACAGGCTCACTTTACTAAATTTTTTAAAAAACAGAAGGGAGTTAGCCCAAGTGAATATAGAAGATTGTTAAGATTATAATTGTAACTTATGAATGAGGTAAGACAAAAATTAAACAGAGAACTCGCACAGATGTTGAGAGGCGGGGTGATAATGGATGTTACAACACCTGAACAGGCGCGTATCGCTGAGGAGGCCGGAGCGTGTGCCGTGATGGCGCTTGAACGTATTCCAGCCGACATAAGAGCGGCTGGAGGTGTGTCGAGAATGAGTGACCCGGCTATGATTAAGGGAATACAGGATGCCGTGTCTATTCCTGTCATGGCAAAATGTAGGATCGGACATTTCGTCGAGGCACAGGTTCTTCAGGCTCTGGAGATTGATTACATTGATGAGAGTGAGGTGCTTAGCCCTGCCGATAATGTGTACCATATTGATAAGTCTGAGTTTGACGTGCCTTTTGTTTGCGGAGCAAGAAATCTCGGTGAGGCTCTCAGACGTGTGGCTGAGGGGGCGTCGATGATTCGCACTAAGGGTGAGCCGGGTACTGGAGATGTCGTGCAGGCGGTGACTCATATGAGGATGATGCAGGCTGAGATACGCTCCGTCGTTTCTAAAAGGAACGATGAACTGTTTGAGACAGCAAAGCAGTTACAGGCTCCGTATGAACTGGTGAGGTTTGTTCACGATAACGGATGCCTGCCTGTCGTGAATTTCGCGGCTGGGGGAGTGGCTACTCCTGCGGACGCTGCTCTTATGATGCAGTTGGGGGCTGAGGGCGTGTTCGTCGGTAGCGGAATTTTTAAAAGCGGCGACCCAGTGAAGAGGGCTAAGGCTATTGTGAAGGCTGTTACGAATTATAATGATGCTAAACTCATTGCTGAGCTTTCTGAGAATCTTGGAGAGGCGATGGTGGGCATCAATGAGAAGGAAATTGAACTGCTGATGGCGGAAAGGGGTGTCTGATATGAGAATTGCTGTGTTGGCGCTGCAAGGTGCGTTTAGAGAACATAGGGAGATGCTGAGACGTATCGGAGTGGAGTCTTTTGAGGTCCGACAGTGCTCTGATTGGATGTACCATAAGGATGGACTGATATTGCCTGGGGGAGAGTCAACGACTCAAGCGAGACTTTTACATGATTCCGGACTGTTCGAACTACTGAGAAATGATATTATACAGGGATTGCCTGTCTTCGGAACGTGCGCAGGCATGATATTGATATCTTCTTTACATCTTGCAACGATGTCTATCGATGTGTTACGTAATGCCTACGGACGACAATTGGGCAGTTTTCATACTGTCTCAGATATGGATGAGGTCGGTAATAATGTGCCAATGACGTTTATCAGAGCTCCTTATATAAGTGGCGTGAATTCTGAGGATTGTCATCCTCTGGCGTCTGTGGACGGACATGTGGTTGCCGCAAGGCAAGGTAGACAGTTGGTGACTTCTTTCCACCCGGAACTTGATAACGATTCTCGTGTGCACGAGTTTTTCATAGGTTTATGCAACGGTAATAAACGTTTTTAGAGTCGGTTCTATCGTGGATGTCTGATGACTTGCTAAGTATTTACCAGCGCGGTAATGTGGTCGAAGGTAAGGAGAGTGATTTAGACAGAGATGAGGACGGTCAGCCAGCCTACCACACCATGAATATGGATGACCACCTCGCTGAGGTTTGGGAGAATGCTCACGCGGCTCGGCAGGAGAAGTCCTTGCATGAGATGAGCCACAGCGTGAACACTCCGTCACTGAACGACTTGCGCACAGCCTATCAGACCGGCGGTTCTGTCGTCGCGGCTTTGGATGGCGAGTCACCGAGGGAAATGGGTGTGTCTGGCATCATAACCATGAAAGACGGCACTGTGCTTGTCGGCATAGCTCCTTTCACACGTGACAGGAGCGGCGAGCGGATACTCGATGAGGATAACGCAAAGATGATACCTTACGAGGATTTAGCGGCTCAGAACGACACGTTTTGGGACGGACAGAACCAGATGGGTGTAGAGGCCGAGGACGCTATGACTGATACCACAGACGAAAATGAAGATACGGAGACGGAAGAAGACTCTGCCAACATCAATGATAGTATTAACGACAATGAAGTGACCGATGAAAACCAAGGCGAAGAAGAATCAGGTACAGGCGAACCTCGTTCAAACATCACCACAGACGAGGACGGCGAGCAAGCTTTTCAACCGAACGTTCTTTGATGTGGCACAGACTCCTGACTTCATGAAAGACTTGGGAATCACAGGTGAGAAGTTCACGATAAGATACGGTGTGATATCACGTCACTTCGGGAAAGACGCTGAACATACTTTCACGGAAGATGTGTGGAAGAAATTGCCGCAAGCCATTCAGACTCCGTTTTCCATCACAAAATTTGAATGAGGTGATTACAATCGAAAAGGCAATTGAAATGAAACTAATTGTCGAATTTCCGTAGTCTTTATAATTATGAGGAAGTGACAGCAATGTCAGTCACTTTCTCATGTCTTATTTCTTTTTTATAAACTTTTTATTTAATGTCGTAAAAAAACAGTGTATGATTAAAAATGTTAGTAAAGAGTGGCTGGAGAGTGTACTCAAAATAGTTTTGGAGTTGGCAAAAACATTCCGGATTTCGGTATAACTCTTGATGATGATTATTTAGATTGGGAATATAGGAAAGACTTATCAGATTTCAAGTATGATGATGAGAAGAAAGAGTATTTTCTTGAATTCCATCTTGAATATAATCATGTGACTATACTGCATCTTGGTAAAAATGAAAATGAGGCGGCATTGAATATTATGAAGGAACTGATTTATATTGAGGCACATCATTATTATGGCCCAGATCATTATATGTATATGTCGGACCCAAAGCGTCATAGAATATTGAAGGGGGTTGATTCTCATGAGATAATGGAAAACCGGGTTAAATACTGTAATGAAATCGTGGAGAAGGCTTTTGAGAATATGCGTTGACACTGCCATGCCCCCAAAGAAATGCGCTATATAATATATAAGGTGTAAGTGAAAACGGGGTGTGATGTGTCGGGGCGGAGCGTTGGGGATGATGTGGAGACGGGGTGGAGTGGTGAGAAATGACAGGGTGGAGGCGACATCCCCATGCGGTGAAAACACGGGAAAATCGCCGCCGGAGCGTGAGAAATCACGTGAGATGAGAAAAAATCGCGTTTTCTCACATAATGTGAGAGACGGGGACGGACGGCGGAAATCGCCGTCTTAAATCACCAAACCACGCACGGATGTTCCATTATTTCCTGAAAAGAGAGAAAAACGGCGATTTTCGTGAAAAAAAAGGTCTGAACGCTTGCGGTTTCGGCAAAAGGTTGTACCTTTGCACTCGCTTTCGGGAAGCAACGCCGCTTATGCGCCAGTGCTGAACGGTGGCCGAGAGAGATCTTTGACAGACTGCGACACAAGACAAGCTTACCGGACAGATGTTGTCCGGACAGCACAACAATAAACGTCAATCGATAAAAACGAACAAAGCAGGAGAGCCTGGCCGGAACAGACATCACCGCCGCGTCCTCGGA
>FLNY01005043.1_pt1 | contig 14172 bp, 9 predicted proteins | sample 1140381 | NCBI WGS metagenome assembly FLNY01 (sample SAMEA3878172, study PRJEB12797) | bioreactor metagenome | biome: Moose rumen | place: Sweden | collected 2011-10
CTTTAACTAAACTATAAGTTATTTGTCCGATTTACAGTAGCAGACGTAGCCTCTACTTGGACGCTGCAAATTTACAAATAATATGCTACGCCACCAAATATCTACCCACACGATTCAACATAGAGCCATTTTATGTCTTTTGCCATTTTTAACACTTAGTCACTTACTTATATTGTCTTTTATTCTTATCTTTGCAGCAGATTTCAAAATACGAAGCCCCAATATGAGGAATTTTGCAAAAAAGTGCGCGTGTATGATTACGTGTATGATTAATGGTATAACAAAGAAAGATATGAAGAAAACAATTGTAATGATGGCAGCGGCATTGCTGTCAGTGACAGGCGTTTAGGCGCAAAGTGTGTTCTCTCCCAATGTCAATGGCCTGAGGCTGAGAAACAGTTGCCAATCCCGTTCCCGTAGTGCTGCACCACAGGGTAGCGACCAGGAGCGTGGGTTCTTCGTCGTGACATGCAGCATGGATGTCAGTGCGGCAGCCATTGCCAACCAGTTGATAGAGATGGGCGGTGAGATTCGTTCGCTGATTGCCAACCAAATACTGGTGGACCTGCCCATGGCGCAGCTGGACAATGCTGCAGCCATCGAGGGTGTGCTGCTCATCGACATTCCCGGCAAAGGTAGTCAGAAGACCGATGCCGCACGCAAAGTGTCGCATGTGGACGAGGCTCATCAGGGCAAGGCCGATGGCATGGAAGACCTGCCTCAGGCCTATACGGGAAAGGGTGTCATTATCGGACTCATTGACGGAGGCTACGACTTCACCCACCCCATGTTCAAGGACAAGGACGGAAACCTGCGCATCAAAGGCGTCTACCAGCCTGGTACCGAGGTGTACCGCACAGAGGGTGAGTCCTTGTTCGGTATTCAGGTGACAGACGACCAGGGAGTGAACACCACGCTGACGCTGACAGGATCGTATTTCACCAACCCCGATATCATTCTCGACACGATGAAGGTGAAAGACCCCGACGGCTCGCATGGCACCCACTGTGCCAGCATCGCCGCAGGTCGCCACGTGGACTATCAGGGCACCTTCCAGGGCCGCGATGCCAGCAGCGGAAAGTTGGGCGGCATGGCTCCCGACGCCGAGCTGATATTGGCACAGTCGGCAGTGACGGAAGAACAGGAGAAATTGTATCCTGCGATGAAGGATTATCTGGATACCTACAACAACTTGCAGTCGATGTATGCCCTGAGGCATTTTGCCGCCCAGCAGAACAAGCCCCTCGTCATCAGCTGGAGCGGTAATTTCCACGATGGTCTGCACGACGGTACCAGCACGATGGCCCGCTACATCGGTAACTACTGCAAGCAGGGTAACGTGATGGCGCTGTGTGCCAGCAACGAGGGTGACGACTCCACGTACATCGCCCGTACCATCAGCAAGGGCAAAAGTCTGAAGGTGTGGGCCAAGAATGCAACCTCGCATGGAGAAGTCCACTGCCTGTTCCGTACCGACAAAGAGGTGAAAGTCACCCTGGCCATTACCGACAAGGAAGGCAATGTGGTCTATGACTGCAACCTGCCCCTGACATCGAATGCTACCGAGGAATATCAGCAAGGATTTGCCGTGAACTATACGCTTGACGATTTTTTCAATTTGAAAACAACTGTGGCGCCTGCTTATTACCAGAATACGGAAATTCCCGATAAGTTGAGCAAATATATGACCATCGGAGAGCTTGGAGTAGTGATAGGGATGGGTACCGGACTGGACAAGGACAACCAGCAGTTCACCTATACCCATGCCAAACTTCAGTTCGAAGGACGGTTTGAAATGACTACAGGACCTGATGGGTTCAGCGAGACGCAGAACTGGTATCCCATGCTCATCTTCACATCTACGGAGGGTGATGTGGAGATGCAGGCCTGGGGCGACTATTTCTCATGCTATGCAGGCACAATGGAGGAACCCGACGTGCTGAAGCCGGGCAGCTCGGAGAACTCCATGGGCGACTGGAACACATCCGGCGAGCCTGTCACCATCGGGGCATACGTCGCCGACAACCGCGTTAACAAAGATGGCGAATTGCAGCCCAACTCCGACGAGGTCATTGGTCGCTATGCCAGCTTCAGCAGTTATGGTCACGACTTCAGCGCCGACCGCCATGCATATCCCGACGTGGCTGCTCCCGGCTATTCCGTCTATGCTGCGGCCAACAGCTTTGACAGCTCCGAAATGCCATACGCAAAGGCTTCCTATTCCGGCCAGTTCAATGGTCAGAATGAGCCACGCTATTATCCCTATACCTTCATGTCGGGCACGTCCATGTCAACACCCGCCGCTGCCGGCGTCATTGCTCTCTGGCTGCAGGCTGCCCAGGACAAGGGCAAGACGCTGACCAACAATGACATCAAGGACATCATCCGTCATACCAGCGATACCGACGAGTTCACCAGCCAGAATCCGTTGCGCTACGGTGCCGGCAAGATCAATGCCTACAAGGGTCTGCTCTACGTGCTGGACATCACCTCTGCCATCCCCGAGTTGCCCGCAGACCACATCGGGGCTACGCTGGAGGGACGCACGCTGCACATCAGCGGAAATCCTGACATCCGTGTAACCATCTACAACCTGTCAGGACAGAGGCTTCTTGATGCCGAAGCGCAAAACGGTATAGTGGAACTTCCCGACCTGCCTTCCGGCATCTATGCCGTGAAGATTGGCAACCAAGGTTCTACATTGATTCGATTCTAAGAGAAGCGTAAATGCACAGTGGGAATGGGGAAGGACATGGGGATAGGTTCCTGTCCTGTTTATATTTTTGTATCGCGACACGAACCTGTCCCCTGTCACACCTGTCTCGATTCTCTACAGATTGAACGGATTGAACGGATTGTCGGTTCAAAGGACAAAGGTCTCTGCGTCCTGAAGGACGGTCTAAGGTCAAAAGTCTAAGGTCCGAAGAGACCGGTCTAAGGTCTAAGGTCAAAGGTCAAAGGCGCTCTACGTCCTGAAGGACGGTCAAAGGTCAAAGGTCAAAGGTCAAAGGTCCGAAGAGACCGGTCAAAGGTCTAAGGTCTAAGGTCAATGGTCAACCCTGAAACTTGAAACCTTGAACCTTGAACCTTGAACCTTGAACCATGAACTTGGAACTTGAAACCTGAAACTTGAATCCTGAAACCTGAAACCTGAATCCCTTAACCTTGAACCTTGAACCTTGAACCTTGAACCCTTAACCCTGAATCCTGAAACCTTGAACCTTGAACCCTGAACCCTGAAACTTGAACCCTTGAACCTTGAACCTTGAACCTTGAACCCTTAACCCTTAAAGTCTCTTTTATTAATCAAGAATTTGAGAATTGGAGAATTGCCACAACACTTCCTCCAAATCTCCCCCTGAATGGAAAGACTTAATGAAAGAAAAATTCTCTAATTCTCCAATTCTTGATAATTTGAAACCTTGACCCTTGAAACCTTGAACCCTTAACCTTGAACCCTGAACCTTGAACCTTGAACCCTGAACCCTGAATCCTGAATCCTGAACCCTGAATCCCCGCCCCCTTCCCTTTAGGGGAGGGCTGGGGAGAGGCTGAACCCTGAACCCTCTTAAACCTTATACTCCTATGTCCGAAAAGAATGGAAAAATCTGGAAGACCGTGCTTGAGTTCATCATAGCCGCTCTGACCGCCCTCGCCGCCTCGTTCGGCACCACCAGCTGCATCCACCTCTTGCAGTAAATATTCCCCCCTACCCCATAACAAATTCCCCGAGTCGTCCGTGAGGACGGCCCGGGGTTTCTTTGCGCATTGCAAATGCTTATATTCGGTGCGTCCGGATTACAAATCCGTCCGAGCGGAGAAGATTTCAGTTATTTGACCCCGTCGGGGTCATTCGATGGCGATGCACATCTGCTGTGCCGGATTGAAATGCGCTGTTGCCATAACGATTTGGGGTTGAATAAAATTCGAAATGCCTCAAAGCTGGTCGTCGCCGGCGAGGAAGGAGAGGGCTTCGGCCTTGGTGTTGAGGGTGGACCAGAGTGTGGTGTACCACGTGCTGTAACCGTCCGGAACGGCAGCCCAACGCACCACTTGGGGATAGGGCACGTCTATCGAGGTGCCTTCGAGCGACCAATTCCAACGGGGTGAGGCGATGAGGAACACGTTGGTGTTGCTCCCTGCGCTGGGCAGTGTGTAAGAACGTACGGATTCGGAACCCACTTTGAGGTTGAACTGTATGTCCTGCAGGTTTTGCGACATCAGATAGTCTGAGGCCACACTCACCGTCGTGGTGTCGAATTGGGTGACCGTGATGGAGGTCGTGTTCACGGTCTCGGTGGTGTCGGTGCCCAGCAAAGCGTGGAGCTCGGCCTGCCGCACCGAACCGCATGCGGCAAGGTTGATTTCACATCCCTTCTCCCCCACAGCCACAGGCACGATGTGGAGTTGGGTTCTTCCGGCCACATGGTGCACTCTCACAATGGCATCGTTGAAGTCGAAGTCGGTTTCTTCGGTGGTGAGCGGAGCTTCGAAGGCGTAGGTCACACCATATTCATTATAAGAGGAGGGAGAGTTCTCGAAGTCAATCACAACGCCCCCGTAAAGCCCGAAGGCAAAATCGTCGTAGCCTCGGGTGCGCGTTCCGTTGATGGACGCATTCGACCCCGTATCGTCGAAGCGGACGATGGTATGGCCGTTCACCTCCATTACGCCTGCTGCCGGACGTCCGTTGCTGTTATAGTTGGCATTCGATGCCAGTACCCTTCCGGAGGTGCTCACCGTGTAGAAAAGCACATGATAGCCGGCCGGCACGCCGCGCAGGATGTAGGGCTTGGTGCGATACGGCTGGGTCGATGAGCCGGTGGCCCACACTACGGTTTCGCTCGAAGCGTAGAGCTCCGTGCCCGAGATTGTACCGTCGCCGATGGCCGATTCCACCGTTTCCAGCGTCGTGCCCGTAGGGTTATAGGCATAGTAATAGAGCGTGCGGCGGCTCTCGGTCGAGTTGCCGAAAGGAATCAGGTAGATGTCGCTGCCCCGGCTCATATACTCGAACGAGGTACACAGTCCGTTGCTTCGGTTGAAGTTGCTGAGGAACTGCGAATAGGTCGTGGCGGAATGGTTGTAGTAGCTCGACGTGAAGGGGTAGAAGGAGGTGGAGGCAGGTGTCAGCAGACTGATGCCGGCGGACATATACGACTGGACGGGTTTCAGGCGGATGGATTTCGAGTTGCCCATTTCCACCGGAATGACCACGCGGACACCGTCGCTCTGCACCAGTCCCACATACACATATTCCAACCCCTTCGGGGCATCGAAGACGAGGGTGGCTGCGCTGCCGGTATTGATGGTTCCTTCGTACATCATGAAACAGTCCGAACGGGAACCTGTGGGGTCGGACGTGAAGACTTGTGCGCCTACGGTGGCATCGGGCGAAAGTACGGTCACTTTCACCGAGTCGGTATTTACCGTGCTCCAGATGTTATCGCAGCTTACTTTGGGAAACAGTTCTGCGAACGAGCGGCTATAGACTTGGTCGGCCGTACCGTAGTATTTCGAATTCCAGTCGAAGGTATCCACCGTATCGCAGCCCGAAATCAGGGCTACAAGAACAGCTGCCTGAGCTGCAATTTTTGTAATTTTCATTGTTTCTTATATTGTTTTATCTGTTATCGTTCAAAAGCAAACCAGTGCAAGACTCAGCAGGACTCCGAGCAGGAACATATTCCTTGACGTCTCGCCAAGGAGAACATTGAGTTCCCGTCCGCGCCGGATGTCACAGAGCCTGCGCCACGTGCGTATGTGGAGGGCCAGATATATCACGATGCCGAAGAAGAAAGCCACTTCGGGCAAATGGCGACGTGCCGAAAGCCAGGCTCCGAGGAGCGTCACGAGGATGCCCACTGCCAGATAGCTCCACCGTCCGAAGGGTTCGCCCAAGCGCACCACCAGCGTCCGCTTGCCGCTCAGGCAATCCTGTTCGCGGTCGCGGTAGTTGTTGACCAAAAGCAGAGCGTCGATGGCGGTGCCGGCCAAAGCGGAAACTATCAGCACATCGCCCGTGAGGGTAAACCCTTGAACGTAGTAGGTGCCGCAGACGGGCACAAACCCGAAGAACACCAACACCAGCACATCGCCCAGTCCCCAATAGGAGAACCACAGCGTGTAGAGGAAGGCAAAGACGACACAGGCCAACCCCACAGCCACCATTTCCCAGCCTCCGAAGGCCATCCTGTCGGCAGAGCGCACCGCCACGGGAAGTCCGAAGCAGAGACAGCTCAGGGCCAGCGTCACGAGGATGCCCCGCAACATGGCATCCGGTTTTATCCATCCCTGCGCACAGGCCCGCTCGGGACCGAGCCGGTCGGAACGGTCGCTGCCCTTGCGGAAGTCCCACCAGTCGTTGATGAAATTGGCCGCTGTCTGCATGCCGCAGGCAAAGAGGGCGCACAGCACCGCATTCACCGCGTCGAAACAGCCGTCAGCCCAGGCCAGTGCCGTAGCCAGCATCACGGGAATCAGCGCTCCCGTGAGCGTCTTGGGACGGGCGGCCAGCACCCAAGCCCGCACGGAACCTTCTTTCACCTCGCTCATGACTGGAAGTGGCGCGACGACTGCTCGTCGAGGGCCTGTATGATATTAAGCACGAAGTCGCAGAGACGTTCGCACTCCGAAATGACGTCCATATATATCGTGCCGCTCTGATACGTGTAGTGCCCTTCCTGCACGTCGTTGATGTTCTGGTCGCGCAACTCGTTGCGGAGACTGTTCACCTCCTTCTCGATGGCTTCTGCCTGCTGCAGGTCTTCGGCCTGGAGGTCGTGTTTCTCCATCAGGTCCACCATGAGGTCGATGTCCCGTTGGGTGATTTCCAACATGCGGTCGATGTTGTCGCGCTGCTCATCGGTGAAGATGATTTTGTTGTCGCGTTTGCGGGCCACTGCACGGGCAATATGGTAGCAGCTGTCGCCTATCGACTCCAGTTCGTCGCATATCTTGAAGAGCGAGCGGATGCGTTCGCCGATGCGTTGCGAGATGGACGAGCGGTCCAGGTTGTTGAGATACCTCACAATCTCGAGCTCGATGCGGTCGGTGATTTTTTCGTATTTCTCGATACGCGAGAAGGTGTGGCTGTGCTCCTCGCCGTCGATGGGCATGTGTATGAAGTCGCGTGTGATGCCGAACATTTTCTGACACCTTTTTCCGAAGGTGACGCTCTCCTTGCGGGCTTCTTCGACCGATAGCTCGGCCGTCGAGAGAATGCCGCCCTGAATGAAGCGGAGGTGCAATTCTTCATCGTCCTCTTCGCGCACAGGGAAAACATGCGTCAGCAGACGCTCGATGAGGGGGATGAACCCGATGAGCAGTGCGGCTGTGATGAGATTGAAGAGGGAGTGATAGCAGGCGCAGGCGAACGACAGCTCCGTGGGACTCATGCTCTCGGTGAGCCAGTCGCTCACGGGATAGACCAACGGGAGAGCCCATACCAGACCCAGCACATTGAACCACAAGTGGGCTGCGGCGGCGCGTTTGCCGTTCACCGAAGTGTGCTTGGCCGCAAAAACGGCGGTCAGCGACGTGCCCACGTTGTCGCCCATCATCCAGCCCACCGCCAGCGGGAAACTAATCCAGCCGGCGGCACAGAAAGCCATAGCACAAAGTATCGTGGCCGACGACGACTGCAGCGCGATGGTGCAGCCCAGACCCACAACGAAGGTGACAAGTACGCCTCCATAGCCCCATGAGTCCAGCATCCGCGTGAATTCCCACAGGGCGGACTGCGGGTCGGCGGCAGGCACCATGCCGATGAAGGTCGTGAATCCCAATATCATGATGGCGGCTCCCATGAGGATTTCGCCCCAGGGTTTGTGCGTGATTTTCGACGAGTAAATGAACGGCAGGGCGGCCACCACCAGCGGGATGGCAAAGATGCCGACGGGGTACGCGTACCCGAAGAGAGCCAGAAGCCAGGCCGTGACCGTGGTTCCCACGTTGGCTCCCATGATGACCGCAATGGACTGGGCCACCGTCAGCAGACCCGCATTCACCATACCCACCGTCATCAGCGTCGTGGCCGAGGACGACTGGATGAGTGCCGTCGTCCATATACCCAGCCCGAAACAGGGCAGCGCCTGGGGCTTGATGTCGCGCAGGGAAGAACGGATGCGCGAACCCGTAACTTTCAGCACCCCCTGGCTCATGACCCTCAGACCGTAGAGGAAAAGCGCGATGCCTCCGGCGAGGCTTAATATCAGCAATACAATCTGTCCCACGTTCGTTGTAGCTTTTTGGTTGGTTGATGTGTGAGCGAACAGAGTCTTTCTGTCGGCTAATTCTTTGCAAAAATAGCGTTTTTTATTTAAATATAGGTATTAAGAGGACTAAAATTTTCATAAATCGTGCGTTTTTATGGTTTATTGTGCCGGAATTTCCGGATTTTCACTATCTTTGTAGCAAAATTCAACACAATTATGAAGACAAAAATATTCTGTACCAACAACCGTCAGTACTATACCGTCGAGAAGGGGACCACCCTGCGGCAGCTCTATGAGCAGATGTCCTGGCGCCTCGACTACCCCATGTTGGGGGCCAAGGTGAATGCCCAAACCGTCAACCACGACTATGAGTTCTACAGCCCGCGCGATGTGACCTTTTTCGACATCACCTCCGAGTCCGGCTTCCGCATGTACGGCCGCTCGCTCCGATTTATGCTCTGTGCCGCCGTCCACGACCTGTTCCGGGGATGCAAGGTCAGCTTCGAGTTCTCGCGTTCCCACTGCGGCTTTGCCCGCCTCAGCGATTGGCCGGACAGCATTCCCGACGAGGCCATTGCCCGAATCAAGGGGCGCATGAAGGAATTGGTGCGCATGGACCTTCCCTTCGTGCGCAATGTCATCCATGCCTCCGAGTTGGCCAAGATGATGCGCCAGCGCGGCTCCATCGACAAGGCGGAGCTCTACGAGACCTCGGGCATGCTCTACGAAGACTATTTCGAGATGGACGACTACATCGACTCCTACTGTGCTTCGACTGTCTCCACCACAGGCTTGGTGTCCTTCTTCGATGTCGTGGCCCATGAGGACGGCCTCTTGCTGGTCTTGCCCCGGCGCACCAGCCCCACAGAGCTGATACCCGTTCACCAACAGCCCAAGATGATGCGCGAACTCAAGGAACGCATCAACTTCCTCAACCGCCTCGGCATCCGCAACGTGGGAACCCTCAACCAGCTCTCCACTTCGTCCATGGCGGGCAACGTCATTCGTGTCTCGGAGGCCATTCTCGAAAACCGCATTGCCGACATTGCCCGGGAGATAGCCTCCCGCCCTGCCGTCAAGGTCGTCCTCATTGCAGGTCCCTCCTCTTCGGGCAAGACCTCCACATCCAAACGCCTCTCGATTCAGCTGGCGGCCCATCTACGCCAACCCATCCCCATCTCGCTCGACAACTGGTTTGTCAATCGCGAAGATACGCCTCTCGACGAAAAGGGAGAGTACGACTACGAGTCGCTCTACGCCCTCGACCTCAAACAGCTCAATCAGGACTTGGCCGACCTTCTGGCCGGCAAGGAGATTCAGTTGCCCACCTACAACTTCGGGACGGGCAGTCGCGAGTATCGGGGCAAAACGCTACGTCTCCAGCCCGAGAACATGCTCGTCATCGAGGGAATACACGGTCTCAACCCCGAACTCACGGCCATGATTCCCGACGAATCCAAGTTCCGCATCTACGCCTCCGCGCTCACGTCCATCAGCCTCGACAGCCACAACTACATCTCCTCCCACGACAATCGCCTCCTGCGACGCATCACACGCGACTACCACTTCCGGGGAGCTTCGGCTCAGGACACCATCCGTCGCTGGCCCTCCGTGCGCAAGGGCGAGGAACGGTGGATTTTCCCCTTCCAGGAGGATGCCGACGCCATTCTCAACACTGCGATGATTTACGAGATAGCGGCCATCAAGCCCCACATCATCGAGATTCTGCGCGATGTGCCCCACGACTGTCCCGAGGCCGACGAGGCCCAGCGCCTGCTCCACCTCCTCGACTACTTCCGTCCCATCAAGGACGACGAGATTCCCAGCCAGTCGCTCCTCCGCGAGTTCATCGGCGGCAGCGTCTTCGAGCTGTGACGGAAACGTGTCCACGGGACAGACGTTCCGGACGGTCCTTCTCCCCACGTCAATAAAATACCCCGCGATGCTCGGCACCTCGGGGTATGTTTTTTTGAGGGGGGAATCCTTATCAGAGATTGCCTGCCTCGGCTTGCTTTACCATAGCCTCCGTAGCGAGGATGAACACCTCCACACGGCGGTTCTGTGCACGACCCTCGGCGGTCTCGTTGCTGGCAACGGGGTCTTTATAGGAAAGACCGGCTTCGGCAATACGCGAGCTGGCAATGCCCTTGTCGCGAAGGTAGTTGCCTACCGACTGGGCACGCTGCAGAGAAAGCTTCTCGTTCACGGCATCCGTACCCGTATTGTCGGTGTGACCCTTGATGGCGATGGCGGTGTTCACCATGTCGCTGGTGCTCATCGTGGCGGCAAACTCCGAGAGGGCGGTCTTGGCAGATGCGCTCAGGTCAGACTTGTTCGTGGCAAAAAGGATACCGCTCGAGAAAGTCACCTTGATGGCCGTCAGACCGTTGGCATCGGTGAAGGTTTCCACGTTGGCGTTGGCCTGCTGGGCTGCAAGCTCGGCTGCCTTCTTGTCCATGTGACGGCCAATCAATGCGCCCGTGCCTGCACCTACGGCCGTACCGATGGCAGCACCGATGGCGGCACCTTTGCCCTTGTCGGACTTACCCGAGACAAGCATACCGATGATGGCACCTACGGCGGCACCCGAACCTCCGCCGATGGTTGTACCCTTGGCGGTATTGTTCCATGAACTGCATGCGGTCATAAACACAAGCACACAAAGTGTCAGAAATGACAAAAATACTTTCTTCATTTTGGTTTCGTTTTAATTATGATGTTGTTTTTGAACTTTGATTCTCTTATTTCAGGAACACCTTCTTGCCGTTCACAAGATATACGCCCGGACGTTTCAGACCCGTGTAGGGCACCTTCTGGCCCAGGATATTGAAAATCTCCGCATTCTTGAGGTCAAGGCTGTTGTCGATGCGGACACCGTTCAGGCTGTTGGATGTCAGGTTCTTCACGCCTGCCACGTTGAAATAGGTGGCTACCGTTCCGGCCAGAACGACCTTGAGGCCGATGTTGCCGGGATTGTCCACCAAGTTGAGTTGTGCACGCAAGTCTGTGCCGCTCGTGAGCTGTACGGGCGCCGTGAAGGCTCCTATAGTCTCGTCTGCGGTGTTGGCCACAGAGATGTTGGATGGCAATGCACCCTCTGCCCCGAACTGTGCAGTGTTGTTGTTCCAGTAGCCTACAATATAACCTTCCACATACTGTTCACCGCTCACCTTGCCGTTCTCGTATGCCAGGTCGGTGGGCAGGAAGGGACGCTCCTTCGTGCCGTCGCCGCCCGAGAGCACATAGAGCGTATAGGAGGCCTGTGCGGCCTGCATCGTGGCTGTCTCGGCGGTCTCTACCGAAATCACCGTGTTGCCCAATCGCAAGATGGTAACATTGCCCTTGGCGTCAACCGTAGCCACAGCTTCGTTCGACGACTTCCAGGTCATTGCACCGTCCGACTCGTTGGTCAGCGCGTTCTGCACGGTTGCCGACGTACCCGTCACAGGCACCTCGTCTGCATCGAAGGAAAGCTTCGGAGCCTGGAGCGAGGTGATGAGCTCGATATCCTCGGCGGTGCGGGGATAAATCTGAACCGTACCTTTGTAGGAAGAAACGAATGCCGTCACATTGTACGACTTTTCGGTGTCGAATGTCTTCGAAGCGGATGTATTGAAATTGTCACGCACCACTACGCTGTTGTCGCTGTCGTCCACGATGGTGTTGTTGCGGCTTTCCCATGCAGCGTTTTCGAACTGCACGTTCTTGATGGTCACGAGTTCCGCCTCATAGTCGGTATAGTTGTTCGTGATGTCGGCTATGGTCACCGTCTGGGCTTCTACGGCATTGCCCGAAGAAACCACCGTTGCGGGGAACGTGGCGGGTGTGAATTCGAGCGCCGTCTCATTGTAGAGCTTGAGCTGGCCGGTCACTTCGCCTGAGATGACATCGCCGGCCTTCAGCACGGTCTCGTTGCTGCCCAAGTAGCAGAGCAGGCCGTTGATTTCGCCGTTGAGGTTCTCTTGGAGGAAGAGACTTTTGCCGTTCACGTAGGTCACCAAGAGGTTCTGGAATGCGAACACTACCTCCGGGCTCTCCGATGCATCGATGCTCTTCATGGCATGGATGGAATTTGCTTTCACCACATCGTCGTCATCGCCCGAACCCTCCACATCATCGGTGGTCAGCAACGACAGGGTTTTGATTTCCCAACTGGGAGCCGACGACTCGGTGGAAGTGTAACGGAATCCGAACTTGACTTTGCTCTTTCCGCAGTAAGAAGACAAGTCAAGCGTATCGTTGTAGAACGTCCAGCTGGTGCCTGCGGGAAGATTGTTGAACGTCAATGCCGTAGCTTCATCGCCTACAATAACGTAGGCCTGACAATGCTGCGTTACGGTGTAGCCCGCACCCACTTTGTTTACAGCGTGCGAAATGGCGACTTTCAAATTGGTCAACTTCGAAAGATCCACTTCCGGAGAATAAAGCCACGCCTCGGAAGCATAGCATTGGCTATTGGCGTAGGCCGATGCCACCATGCCGTAGTTGTTGCTGCGGTTCCAAATGTAAGTTAACGCATCAGGCATAGTCCGATTGTCAACCGTCCAGTCACCTTGGGACTTGGTAAAATCCTGCGACAGATATTCGTGCAGGTCTGCTGCCTGCAATCCGGTCACAGCGAACAAAGAAAGAACAGAGAGTAAAAATTGCTTCATTATGCTATTGTTTTTTAATTGTTTATTCTCTTTATTTATTATTTTTAGCCTCTCCCTTCAGGGGGAGGTTTGGAGGAGGCTAAGTCTCCGACTTTCATGCCGCAAAGATAGTCATTATTTTCGACATTTCCAAATTTCTGCTCCATATTTTGCTCCAAATCCACGATTTTATTCAAAAAAGTCTCCAAACTCCCCCACTTTTCCCTCCAAAAAAACAAACTTTCGCAGCCATTTCATGGCTTTTGCAGACTCCGTGCCGTATATGGTTTCTCGGTTTTTCTTTTTCCGGGATGAAGTCCCTCGCCCTGTCCCCGCCCAGATGGCTTTTAACGTTTTTCTTTCGACAGGCCTGAGTTCAATGGACCATAATTGAGACCGCCAATGATACAAAAAAGCCCGATGCCTCAGCACCGAGCCCTTTTACATCACCATTGTTGGCAGGAATTCGTCCTACTTCGAATAAGAATCGATAAACCCTTGCGGTGTCATCAAACAAGGAACCGCACCCTCCCGCAGCGCATCCCAAGAGAAAGAGTCGGCAGGCTTACCCAAGACACCACCAAGCTGCAGGAAACCCTCTGGCGTGTCTGGCGTAGCCTGAAGCTTCCTGAGCAACTCCGTTCCGTCCGCTGCGGTTCCCTTTCTGGACTGTGCAGCATATTCCCTCATCATCCGCTCCATACCAGCCTGCATCCACATCAGCATAGCCTTCTCGTCAGCGAAAAATGGCCGCATCTCGTCCACCACAGCATCGTTGAATGACATATTAAATCTGCACATAATCTTCAATCTTTATATTTTCGTGTGCAAAGATAAGTATTATTTTCGAATTCGCCAAATTTCAAAACAAAAAATAAAAAATTTATGATAATTAATGGCCAATTACATGGTAATTAGGTTTCGCTAAATTATTTGACTAAGCAATAGCCACTAACAGACACAAACTTCAACCAGTTCGCCATTCTTGCTGAAAAATCTCCAATCGAAGGCCAAAAAGACGATTTTCTCCAAAAAGAGACGCAGAAGTCCCCGTAGGAACTCATTACGTTTTTGGCGAAGAAGCAAGCTCCTATCCATGTGTCGGCAGTCTCTTTCAGTTTGGCCCGTATGTTGTTCGCCCGATAGACTCTTTTGGCGGTGCCGAAGGTGGCTTCAATTTCGTTACGTTCCCTAACGGCTCTCTTCTTGTCCTCCAGGCGTTTGTCGGTCTCTTCTTTGGGAGGTCTGCCCAGCGGCCGGTTGAAGTTCTCTATGTGATTCTTTTTGAGGTATTTCCGATTGTCTGCTCCGAGATATATCTT
>FLNY01000063.1_pt1 | contig 14106 bp, 8 predicted proteins | sample 1140381 | NCBI WGS metagenome assembly FLNY01 (sample SAMEA3878172, study PRJEB12797) | bioreactor metagenome | biome: Moose rumen | place: Sweden | collected 2011-10
TAATATTTAATTACAAAAAGAAGAAGAACAAGAGCAGAAAAAGAAGAAGGACATGAGGATGCCGCGAGTGATAGTAGGAGGAACTGGTATCTGAGGAGAGAAGGCTGAATAACCTTGTGCAATAACTGCGGTTGCTTCTGCGTTTAGTATATAAAACAATTGTATATGGCAGTGCAAGAGAAATGGAAATGGCAGGAGCCAGGTACTACATGGAAGGGTGTCGGCTTGTATCATGTTACTTTGACTATCCCTGACCGCAGGCCTCTCTTAGGGAGGCTTGAGGTGCCTGGCAATAATCCTGACAAGGCTGTGGTGAGGCGCTCGGCGCTGGGGAATGCGCTGGTGGACAGTCTGCTTGGCATTCCGCATTATCACCCTGAGGTGCAGGTGCTGCATTTCTGTTTGATGCCTGACCATCTGCATGCTGTGTTGTACGTAAGGCGAACTATGACCACTGGCATCCGGGGCGTGGTGAGGGGATTCTGGCAAGGAGCTAAGAAGCTGGGGAGAGCCTGGTCAGCGGCTTCTTCTTCTTTTGTCCCGAATTATATTCGGGGAAAACACCAAGAAGGACAGGGGTACAGCCAAGAAAAACCGGGAAACAGCCAAGAGGGACTTGGGGGCAATAGCCTTCGGGAAGAAACGGTACGGCTGGAGACATCTGCGGCGAGCCTGCGTGAGCGAGTGGGCGGGGAAAGCTATTGCCATCTGCCTCCCGTCTTTACGGAGATGCCTTTCATCCGTCCAATGGGACATAACACGCAACTGCCTAACACTATCAGATATATAGATATGAATCCTCAGCGGTTGGCCACCAAACTGCAGAAGCCAGGCTTCTTCTGTGTGCAAAGGAATATAGTGATAGGTGCACGCAGCTATGACGGTGTTGGAAACACAATGCTGCTGATGGCAGAGAAAATGGCTGTGGTGCACGTGCGCAGCGCATTGGTGAAAGCGGCTGAACGTGGCGATGTGGAACCACTGCGTAATTACAAGAACTCGTGTGTGCTGGCGGCTCGCAAAGGGGCAGTGATGGTATCGCCATTCATCTCCCCTCATGAGAAACAGGTGATGCAGGTGCTTCTGGATGAGCAGTGGCCGTTCATCTGTCTTACCGACAATGGCTTCCGCGATTATTACAAACCTTCGGATGCTCTTTTTGATGCCTGTGCAGCAGGACGTGTCCTGATGTTAAGTCCCTGGCAGTATGATGCAGGTAAGCGACACATCAGCCGTGCTGATTGTGTGGCGCTTAACAATATGGCAGAGGAAATAGTTCAATGTTATTTGGCACATTGACAGGTTGTGTTTCGTTTTGGTTTACAAAGTGTCAAAATGAAAAGAGGATGTGCCTATCATGCGTCGTAGCCAATTGGTCGGAACTGTTTTTGATTGTCACTCCATACGAAGCCATGGCCATGGAGATAGTCTTTTATCTCCTGTGGTTCACGGTTGAAGGCGTAGCATAGTGACTCGAGCGAGTCAAACTCTTCATCGCGCAGCAGCATATTCACGCTCGATACAAGTATTGCCGGGTCTTTAGGTAAATATTCCATCTGGATGTTTGTATTTTATTCTTGCTCTTGTATATGACCAGCAGTAAGTCTAAAATATACAAAAAATCCTTGTGATGTTTTCATCCTCTGCATTTGAGAAGAAAACATCACAAGGAATAATGAAATATATCTTTATCGTATTTTTAAGAGTTCCATACCTTCTCAATCCATTTGCGAGCATTTACGAATGCCTCATGCCATGGTGTTACCTGGTCGGTCAGACGACGCTCCTCTGGATAGTAACCGCACTGCCATGGGAACTGGGTACGCTCTGGGTGTGGCATGATGGCGAGGTGACGGCCGTCCTTGCTTGCCAGTGCAGCCACGTTGTATGCAGAACCATTAGGGTTGGCTGGATATTCAGAGTGGTTGTACTTAGCAACTACATTGTATTCACCCTCTGCCAGTGGCAGGTTGAACTTGCCTTCTCCGTGAGCCACCCAGCAGCCTATCTTCTCGCCTGAGAGAGAACCGAACATTACAGAGTCGTTCTGAGGTATCTGCAGGGTTACGAAGGTTGACTCGAACTTATGTGAGTCGTTGTGAAGCATCTGAGCGTAGTCACGGGCATCGCTCACAGCGTGGTCATTGTTAAGCAATCCGAGCTCTACCATGAGCTGGCAGCCGTTGCAGACACCAAGTGAAAGGGTGTCCTTACGAGCATAGAACTTATCAAGTGCCTCCTTTGCCTTAGGGTTGTAGAGGAATGCACCTGCCCATCCCTTAGCAGAACCGAGCACGTCAGAGTTAGAGAAGCCACCACAGAATGCTACGAGGTTAACCTCCTCCAATGTCTCGCGGCCAGTGATAAGGTCGGTCATGGTAACGTCCTTCACGTCGAAGCCAGCCATGTAGAATGAATATGCCATCTCGCGCTCAGAGTTCGTACCCTTCTCACGGATGATAGCAGCTACGGGGCGCTTGCCTTCTGGACGTGGTGTAGCCTTCAGGGCTTCACCCTTAACAGACCACTCTACAGGGATGTTCTTGTAGTTCACGAAACGCTCTGCTGCCTTGCCGTTGAAGCTCTGACGACGGTCGAGCAGGTAAGAAGTGCTGTACCATACGTCACGGAGTTCGTTGATGTCAAACTCGAATGTCATCTCACGGTCAGCCAGCTTACCGTTAGGTACGGAAGCATTGCTTACAGTCTTGGTGATGACAATCTTGCGATCTGCCATGCCGAAGTCAGGTGTGCCAATCTTAGCGTAGCCTACGCCTGCATCCTCGAGAATCTTCTTCACGCGGCTTGCATCAGCCTCGTTAACCTGTATGATGACGCCTGGGTTCTCAGCAAAGAGTACCTTAACGATGTCGCCATCCTGTATCTTGTCAAGGTTCAGCGTCATGCCGCCCTTGGTATTAGCGAAGCACATCTCAAGCAGGGCTGTTATCATACCACCGGCAGAGATATCGTGACCTGCAAGTACCAATCCTTCGTTGACGAGCTGCTGTATAGCCATGAAGGCATCGCGGAAGTATTCTGCGTTCTTGACTGTAGGAACGTCAGAACCGACCTTGCCCATAGACTGAGCGAAGGCTGAACCGCCAAGCTGCAGCTGATCGAATGAGAAGTCTATGTAGTACAGGCGTGATGCCTTTACCTCTTTTAATACAGGAGAAACGACCTTCTTAATGTCGCTAACCTCACCGCCAGCGCTGACGATGACGGTACCCGGTGCGATAATCTTCTTGCCGTCAGGGTATTTCTGCGTCATACTGAGTGAGTCCTTACCCGTTGGTACGTTGATCTGCAACTCGCAGCAGAAGTCTGACAACGCCTTCACTGCCTTATACAGACGAGCATCCTCACCCTTCTGTGCGCGGCAAGGCCACATCCAGTTTGCTGAGAGTGATATAGAGTCCATACCGTCAGCCATAGGAGCCCAAACAAGGTTTGTCAGTGCCTCTGCAACAGAAAGCACAGAACCAGCCTCTGGGTTTGCCAATGCTGCCTGTGGTGCGTGGCCTATAGATGTAGCGATACCCTTTGTTCCTGTGTAGTCAAGAGCTACGGCACCACAGTCAGAGAGTGGCAACTGCAATTCGCCCTGACACTGCTGACGTGCCACACGGCCTGTCACTGAACGGTCAACCTTATTGGTGAGCCAGTCCTTACATGCCACTGCCTCAAGCTGAAGCACGTTCTTCAGGTAATCTGTCAGCTGAGCATTAAGGGTAGAACCCTCGCTGATACCTGACTGATCGTAAGTTACCACGTCATACTTGCGCTCTACGGTCTGGTCTTCCATCACTGTCTTAGGTGATGAACCGAACATCTGCTCAACAGCGAGGTCGAACGGACGTACGCCGTCAGCCTGCTCAAAAGCAAAGCGATGGTCGCCGGTGGTCTCACCAACGGTGTACATAGGAGCACGCTCACGGTCGGCAATCTTCTGCACATGCTCTATGGCACTCTCGTCAATGAGCAGTCCCATGCGCTCCTGTGACTCGTTAGCGATTATCTCTTTCGCTGATAGAGTCTTGTCTCCGATAGGCAGTTTGTCCATGTGGATAAGACCGCCACACTCCTCAACCAACTCTGACAGACAGTTTACGTGACCTGCGCTGCCATGGTCGTGTATTGATACTATTGGATTGTTGTCTTCCTCACCGAGAGCGCGGATTACGTTGTATGCACGCTTCTGCATCTCAGGGTTGGCACGCTGCACAGCGTTGAGCTCGATGCCGCTTGAGTAGCGTCCTGTCTCTACCGATGATACAGAACCACCACCCAGTCCGATGCGGTAGTTCTCGCCACCCATCACGACAATCTTGTTACCAGCCTGTGGTTCTCCTTTGAGACAGTCGCGCTCCAAGCCGTAGCCTACGCCACCGGCAAGCATGATAACCTTGTCGTAAGCATACTGCTCTTCCTTCTCCTGATGCTCGAAGGTAAGCACAGAACCGCAGATAAGTGGCTGACCGAACTTGTTTCCGAAGTCAGAAGCTCCGTTAGAAGCCTTGATAAGAATCTGCTCTGGAGTCTGATACAACCACTTACGTACTGGCATGATTTTCTCCCAGCCATGGCTGGTGCTCTCCTTGCGAGGATATGATGTCATATAAACGGCTGTACCAGCTATTGGCCAAGAACCGACACCACCACCCATGCGGTCGCGAATCTCACCACCTGTACCAGTAGCAGCACCGTTGAATGGCTCTACGGTAGTAGGGAAGTTGTGAGTCTCTGCCTTCAGTGAGATGACAGACTTCACCTTCTTTATCTTATAGAGGTCAGGATTTGCATGGTCCGCAGGTGAGAACTGCTCAATCTCCGGACCAGCAGAGAAAGCCACATTGTCCTTATATGCCGAGAGAATCTTGTTAGGGTTCTCCTGTGTGGTCTTCTTAATCATATGGAAGAGTGAAGACTCCTTCTCCTCACCGTCGATGATGAATGTACCACCGAATATCTTGTGACGGCAGTGTTCTGAGTTAATCTGTGCAAAACCGAACACCTCAGAGTCTGTCAGTGGACGGCCGAGCTGCTTCTCTACCTTGTGCAGGTATTCTATCTCCTCCGCAGACAGAGCGAGACCTTCCTGCTCGTTGTATTCCTCAAGGTTATCAATGTGCTTAATAGCCTCAGGCTTGATGTCAACAGTGAAGATATTTTGGTCAAGTCCGTCATAGAGACGCTGCAACATTGGGTCGGCTCCCTCCACGTCGTCGATGGTAGGAGCATCCTGCGTCTTTAGTTTAGCACTATCAACAGGATAGTATTCCTCTATACGGCTGATGCCCTTTATTGCCATGTTCTGTGTAATTTCCACGGCATTGGTACTCCACGGAGTAATCATCTCACGGCGTGGACCTACGTAGTAGCCACTGAGCGTCTGAGCGTCAACCAGATCCGCATTGCCATAAAGCCAGCACAACTCTTTTGCTTCCTGCTCACTGGGCTGATGGTCAATGGCAGTAGCAATGATGTTCTCATTTGGTGTCTTGAAGAATAAAATCATATCTATATTGTGGTTTTCTATTTTTTCTTTATTTATTTATATTCTATCAGCAAGTTATTCCTACTAAGTTGCAAAGTTAATCATTTTTTTTTATTCCGCAAAACAAAACAGAGACAAAAACGTACTTCTGGCGTTTTTGCCGTCAACCACTTGTATATCACATTTCTTATCATAATCATTATGGTGGGTTCTATTTATTACCACCGTAATGTAAAACTTAAATTATGGGTTGACGAACTCCCTCCGGCTCCCTCGTTTCGCGAGGGAGAGCAATGTCATCTTTTCGTTTTCTTTCGGTGCATACTGTCAGCATCCTCGGTCACATATCCTCGCTGCGTACATATTTTTTACCTAAAGAATAACGATGCAATTAAACCTTATGCAGTTTTTTTGCGTCATAAAATCATAAAAAAAAGAACATACACAAAAAAACATGAGTAAGACGCACCGACTACAGGGATTATTCCTATTCTTTATTGCTTTGTTTTTCAGTTTACAGTCAGTGGCACAGGATGTTGCTACCGAACAAAGCACTTCAACCGTTGTTTCCGCTACAGGGAACAACAGTTCTGCTGCCATTACTGGTCTGCTTATCGACAAGGAAGCCGTAGAGCCTATCATACAAGCCACGGTACAGGTATTGAAGGCTGCCGACTCTTCGTATGTGGCCGGTGCAGTGTCTGACATTGACGGTAACTTCAGCGTAAACGTACCTGAAGACGGCAAATATATAGTAAAAATCACTAATATAGGTTACAAGACCTTGACGCGCAACGTAACGATAAAAGACGGCAACTCTTTTGCTTTCGGCAAGCTCAACATGGAGACCGATGCCGTATTGCTAAAGGAAGTCGTGGCAAACGGTGTAGCCGCAAAGGTGATTGTTAAAGAGGACACCTTTATATATAATGCAGCGGCATATCGCACACCGGAAGGCTCCGTGATAGAGGAGCTGGTAAAGCGTCTGCCCGGTGCACAGATTGACGATGACGGTAAGATTACCATCAACGGTAAGGAGGTAAAGAAGATAAAGGTTGACGGCAAGGAGTTCATGACCGGCGACACACAGACTGCCTTGAAGAACCTGCCTACTGCCATCATCGACAAGGTAAAGGCTTACGATGAGAAGAGTGACATGGCAAAGCTTACAGGTGTTGACGACGGTGAGGAGCAGACCATTCTCGACTTCAACATTAAGAGGGGCATGAACAAGGGTGTACTCGCAAATATAGACCTTGCCGTCGGCACAAAGAGCAGATATGCCGAACAAGGTATGTTTGGGTGGATGAAAGATAACAGCCGTCTGTTTATCTTCGGCAGTGCCAACAACACTGGCGACCGTGGCTTCTCCACCGGTGGCAGAGGAGGTTTCGGCAACCGTGGCAACGGACTGCAGGCAAATAAGATGCTGGCAGCCAACTACAACTATGAGAAGAAGGACAAACTGAAGGCAGACTTCTCTATACGCTGGAACCACGGCGACACCGACACATGGAACAAACGCTCCAGCGAGAATTTCGTATCAACCGTAGGTTCGTTCAGCAACAGCCTTTCGCAGAGTTACGGTCGCAGCAACTCATGGAACTTCACTGGTCGTTTAGAGTGGAAACCTGACACCATGACAACGATTTCTTTCCGCCCTACATTCACTACATCGTCAAGCGACTCTTGGTCTAATAGTCGCAGTATGTCTTACAACAGCGACCCTTACTCCTTTGATGAGGTTAGCGACCCTCTGAATATTGACCAGATGGAGCAGTTGAACAAGCAGATATTTGACAAAAGCTACAAGGAAAGTCTCGGTATTGACTCTCTGCTTATCAACAGCCGCAGAAACAACTCTCTGAGCTATGGTACAAACAACAATCTGAACTTAGAGACCGTCATATCCAGAAAGCTTACCAGCCGTGGCAACAGCATAACTTTCAGAGGACGCTATTCAAGCACTAACAACGATAATGAGTCTCTATCTACGCAAAACGTGACATTGTACCGTCCTACTACTGCAGACTCTATATACTATAAGAACAGGTACAACATCACACCTGGAGACAACAAGACGTTCTCTCTTACTGGTACATACTCTGAACGACTGTCTCAGTTCTCTTTCCTGCAACTGAGATACATGTATCAGTATAGTCACCGAACGAGCAGCCGCAGCACGTACGATTTCTTTAACAAGAATGACTATAGTCAGTTTGAGAACTTAGCTAACGTAGGTATATGGGATTATCGCAATTTCGGTAGTTTCCTTAACCCTTACGCTCCTATCGACACTTATTACAGCGATTCGCTGAGCCGTTATTCTGAATACAACAACTATACACACGAGATAGAGCTGACATGGCGACGCGTGACCAACAACTATAACCTCAACTTAGGTGTTATGTTGCAGCCACAGACGCAGCACATGATATATGACTATCTTAACAAGCACTATGACGTGGCACGCTCAGTAACAAATTTCACTCCTACGTTTGACTTCCGTTATCGTTTCACAAAACAGAAGACCTTGCGACTGAACTACCGCGGAAGCACCTCACAGCCATCTATGACTGACATGCTGCCTATCACCGATGACTCTGACCCTCTGAACATCTCGATGGGTAACCCAGAACTGAAACCATCGTTCACTCAACGCTTTGAACTACGATATAGCAACTACGTGCAGAAACACATGCGCACCATCATGGCGTTTATCAACTACTCCAACACAAGCAACAGCGTGTCAAACATGACAACTTATAACGAGAGTACGGGCGGACGCACCACCAAACCTATGAACATCGATGGTAACTGGAACATACGCAGTGCCTTCATGTTTAACACGGCTCTTGACACTACTGGTGTATGGAACATGAGCAGTATGACCAACGTGTCATATCAGAACCACGCAAGTTACGTTAACCTGCAGAGAGCGGCAGAAGCGACAAAGAACTATACACGTTCTACCAGTCTGTCAGAGCGTCTGGGTATGTCTTACCGCAACACATGGCTTGAGGTAGAGCCTAACGGAAACGTGACTTACACCATAACTCGCAACAAGCTGCAGCCTAACGCAAACCTTGACACATGGCAGTTCCAGTATGGTGTTGACATCACCGCCACTGCTCCATGGGGCACAAGTTTCTCTACTGGCGCTCACATGTCTTCACGCCGTGGATATAGCGATGCGTCAATGAATACCAATGAGTTCATATGGAACGCTCAGGTTTCGCATAGTTTCCTCAGCAAGAAGAACCTTATAGTGTCACTACAGCTCAACGATATTCTCAACCAAAAGAGCAGTTTCTCTCGCTCTATCAGTGCTAACCAGCGCAGCGACACTTACTACAATAGCATCAACAACTATGCCATGCTACACGTCATATACCGTTTCAATGCCTTCGGCGGCAAGGAAGGTCGTCAGGCTATGCGCGGCTCACGCGGCAACCGTGAAGGCGGCGAAGGAGGCTTCGGCGGTGAACGCCCTGGTGGCAATCGCGGTGGAGGAGGCTTCGGCGGTGGTCGTGGAGGCTTCGGCGGCGGAGGACGCTTCTAACACCTCTATTATATAAACACACTTGAATAATGGCATATAGGCTATACACGATAATAATGGCATGGATACTCTCTGTCAGCACAATGGCTGAAGAGTATTCCATGCCTTTTGTTTTTGTGGAATACAACTGCGAGAATTTCTTTGACTGCCTACACGACACACTAAAGAATGACTACGAGTTTCTGCCTGAAAGTAAACACGCATGGACTCCAAGCCGATATTACAAAAAGACAAATGACATAGCTCGTGCGATACAACAGTGCGGTGAGATGCAGGAAGGCGACTATCACCTGCCAGACATCGTGGCATTGTGTGAAGTAGAGAACGACAGTGTGCTACACAAGCTGACAAGGCGAAGCGCACTAAAGGGAGTAGGCTACAGATATATAATGACCGACTCGCCCGACCAACGCGGCATCGATGTGGCTATGCTATATAATCCACTGACATTTCGCGTGTTTCAACATTACTCTATACGCATTACCCCAATAAACAGGTCACACGCCACTCGCGATGTATTATATATAAAAGGAAAAGGGCGCACTGCTGACACTCTGCACATATTCATCGTTCATGCGCCAAGCCGTAGCGGTGGAGTAAAGAAAAGTGAAGCCTACCGCACCCACGTTGCCAACCGCGTGATTGAGTCCGTTGACTCTATACGCAACATATCGCCCGATGCTCCAATAATCGTTGCAGGCGACATGAATGATTATTCTAATAACCGCTCAATAAAGAAATACATAGAAGCCGGGTTATATGAGGCATCACTCAATGCCATTGGACGCAACTTACTCACCACAGGTGTCAGGGGAACATACAGATACCGCGGCAACTGGGAAAGCCTTGACCACATCATGCTATCCCCCACTCTCCTTGCAAGGGTAAGCAGTTGCTACATTCTCGATAGCCCTTGGCTTCTGGAAGAAGACAAGACATGGGGCGGAATGAAGCCACGACGCACTTACCTCGGTCCCGTATATAACAAAGGCACCAGCGATCATCTGCCGCTGGTGCTTATAATGGAGCTTTAAGTATCTCTTATAACCCGAAACTACGCTACTCTCCTATCTCCTTCATCAGTTTCACTGCATCTACATAGCGTGCTATACCTTCTGCTACGCGCTTGGCATCCTGCATGGCATGAACCACCGTAGCTTGACGATTGGCAACATCACCTCCTGCAAACACGCCTTTACGCGTTGTCATGCCGTAAGGCACTTCACGCGTGATAAGGAACTTACGCTCATCGTTCTCAAGTCCTGAAGTAGTACGAACTATCTTTGTATTAGGTGTGGCTCCTACGGCCATCACCACGCGGTCAGCACGCTCCGTGCGCCTTGTTACCTCAAATTTTTCTACTTCTCCCTCTGCAACTGGCAATGGTTGCTTGGTTTCTATCACAACCTCCGTTATCTCGTCATTATCATCAACGTGCAACTCCGTTATTGAAGAATGCCAACTGAAATTGGTTCCTTCCTTTACAGCATCGTCATACTCTGCCTTCAGTGCTGCCATATTCTCTATGCCACGATGATAGACCACCTCAACATGCTCTGCACCGATGCGTATGGCAGTACGCGCTGCATCCATAGCGGTATTACCGCATCCGATTACGAAAACGCGATGACCTGGACGTATCGACACTTCATCATGCTCAATGAATCCCTCATTATACAGTTCCATACGACGCAGGAAATGTGTGGCAAGACGCACGCCTTTCAGAGTGTCACTCGATAAAGCCTTGCCATCACTGTCGGTAAGTAACACACCGTTCTTATATACTGGTATCTGCAAACTCTTAGGTTTTCCCGTGCCTGTACCGATGAATATGGCATCAAAACCTTGTTCGAAGAGTTTGTCAACAGTAATCTCTACACCCACGTGAGTATCACGATGTATAACCACGCCCATGCTCTCTATATAGCGTATCTCGCGCGCCACTACTTCTTTGGGCAATCGATACTCTGGTATGCCGTAACGCAGCACTCCACCGCACTGATGTTCCATCTCAAACATCTCTACGGCAAAGCCCATGCGCGACAAATCGCCTGCAACAGTGATGCCTGCCGGACCAGAACCTATCACTGCCACCTTGCCACGTTTCTTCTCTGTCACATCCTCGTGCGTAAGTTTGTTTTCTGCATCAAAATCAGCAATAAACCTTTCCAGTTTTCCTATGTTGATATGCTGACCTTTCTTTCCAAGCACACAAGCCCCCTCACACTGTCGTTCGTGTGCACACACACGTCCGCACACTGCAGGCAGATTGCTCTTGGTACGTATTATGCTTATGGCATTACCGAGATTTCCCTTCTTCAGTTCATGAATCCAGTCAGGTATCTCATTGCTTATAGGACATCCTTTCTTACACTGAGGCACTTTACAGTTCAGGCAACGCTGTGCCTCCTGTATAGCCTCAGCCATGGTATAGCTTTCGTTTACTTCGTTGAATTTCATAGTGTAGTCGTAATTTAATGCAAAGTTACGAACTTTTCACGAAACAGCCAAACATCATCACTTGATTTTTAAACAAAACAAAGAAAACAAGCAAGACTAAAAAGTGAATAACGAAAAGTGAAAAGTGAAAAATACGCTAATGACACAGACTTGATGATAAGCCTAAACGTAACTTGTATTTTTCACTTTTCACTTTTCGTTATTCACTTTTTAGTCTTCACTTTTCACTCTTCACTTTTCACTCTTTCAATTCTTCAATTCTTCAATTTTTCAATTTTCGCGAAGCGAAGCTACTGTCCCAGGAACATATTCACTATGGCGTTAGCGTCTGCCATCGTGATGCCATCATCGCCGTTTACGTTGGCTGCATCCACGTTGAAGTTCGTGATGCCCGACTTGTCATCGGCAAGGAAGTAGTTCACCACTGCGTTGGCGTCTGCCATCGTTATACTGCCGTCACCGTTCACGTCGCCGAGGATGTATGGTTTCTCTATCACCACTGCCGTGCCTGCAACTGGAGTAAGCGTAAGTACAACGAGTGGGTTTCGGCCTGAGCCTACTGTTTCCTCAGTTGCTTGGCAGAAGGTATGGTAATCTTCATTGTTTTTTGTACCACAGTATGCTGTGTGTGACGGTGATGTAACCTTGTAGCCGTCAGCTGCCGTGAAACCGCCGAGACTCTGGAAGCATTTCGTCGTACCATTGACGCTCAGTTTTGAATTTTTACCGCCTACGTTGAGATTTGTGGTGTAAGCGTATGTCGTCTGTCCTGACAAACTCAATTCTCTGACATATCCTACCACGCCATAGTTTTTGGCTTCTACGTTTACGGTTACCTCGTCGTCTATGTCGAGGCTGTTGGCGGCGGTGCTGTTCATCACTATGCCTGCAACACTGGCATCAATGTTCAGCGTACCAGTGCCGCCGATTACCACGTTGCGTGAGTTGCTGTGTAAACCTACGCCTTTGCTTGACGAGATGTTACATTCTCCCTCTACGTTGATGCGCAGCGTGTCGAGGGTGGTCTTGATGGCGTAGCCGCCAGACAGTGTCCTCTCTATGATGCTGGCATCCTCAAGGTAGAGGGTCTTTGTGTCAGGGTCGTATGAGGCTGTGCCCGTTACGCCGGGGATGGTGTTGAGGATGCTGTTGTTGGCTGCCGTCACTTGCGTGCCGTTAAGTGTCAAGTCGTAAGGCTCAGCATATTCTATCGTCACCCAGTAGTATTTTATCTCGTTGCCGTCTATGTCAACAATGGTGCCGTTTGAGTATTTTGCTCCCAACGGGTCCATTATTGCGAGGTTGTCGGTCAGCGTCAGTGCTCCTAAGTTTTTGCAACTGCCTGTATTGCCAAATATTCTCAGTTTTGTGTCCTTGCCGCTAACCTTGAGCGCATTACATCCGTTGATGCCATTCTGTGTGTAGCCTTGTATGTCGAGTTGCACACCGTCTGTTACGGTTAGGCTGCCTAAGTTCTGTAACAAGACTACGGCGTTTACGCCTACAACCGTCAGTTTGCCACTGCCCTTTATCACTACATGTGATGTGCCAGTGATGCCTGCAAGTTTCGTTGAACCTATCATGCATTCACCATTTACCACGATGTAGAGAGAGTCGAGGTTGGTCTGTATGGCAGAGGTGTTGTCGGCATTGGTATATATCACTGCGTCTGTCAGCGTCAGCGTCTTGGTAGAATCAACGTATGATGCAGTACCGGTCACTCCGTCAATACGTGTGAGGTCTCTCTCGTTAACGTCCGTCACTGTCGTGCCGTTGATGCTGATATTACGTTTTTCCAACTTGTATGTAAAGTAACCTGTTTCAGGGTTGGCATAAGCTGACCCTTGCTTGCTAACAGAGTATGATATTGCACCCACCAATTTCGGACATTCCCAAAACATCTGCTCTGTATTAACCTTCCAAGTATCATTACAGTATATTGTTGTAAGAGCGTAACATTTTATGAACATATTATATACCAACCATAGTTTTGATGTGTCAAAATACCTCAAATCAAGGACTTCAATACGCTCGCAACCGCAGAACATAAAAGCCATACTAGTAACCTCAGAAGTATTAAGATTTTCTATGTTTTCAATTGAAGTTAAATAATCCATATTATAAAACCAACCATGACAAGACTTTGGACGGGCTTCTGCAAAAGAGGCATCAAACACCACAGTTCTGACTGAATGTGCCAAATCCGCCCATGGAGCTGAAGTCTCGCCCGTATTAGAAGCATCAAAACAATAAATTACATTTGTTGGCTTTTCACCATACTTAAATGTTAAAGTCATGTCACTATACACTGCATACGGCACTTTTTCTGCCTTAGCAGCTATACCCATCATTAAAAACGCAAAGATTAGGAGACAAATCTTCTTAAACTTGTTTGCTGAATTCATATCTGATTGATTTTTAGTTAGAATTATTTTTTCATATATACGCAATACGTCCGCACACGCAGCCATCAGGCTGCGTATGCGGACGCATCATTTTTCCCTCTTATAGAGGTTATTATATAGTGAGTGAGTGAGTGAGTGAGTGAGTGAGTGAGTGATATACAAATTATTGGATTGAGCAA